>FZPS01000182.1_pt53 | contig 21611 bp, 18 predicted proteins | sample 1817821 | NCBI WGS metagenome assembly FZPS01 (sample SAMEA104158645, study PRJEB21678) | metagenome | place: Germany | collected 2015-04-21 | reverse complement strand
TAATCATCAACAAAGCACAATCTAAATTCTTTATTATCATCAGATGTTTTTCCACCCTTTCTCCTTCCTCCCAGGATTCTTTTACAAGATTCACCAGCTTAGGAAGCACCGCAGGGGGATTCTGAAGAAAAAGAGAAAACACTGCTACCCCTTCCCGAGATAGAGAAGAAAAAACGCTTTGTATCCCCTCTTTAGTAAATAAAAAATCTTCCTGGAAAGAGAAGCTACCGGGAAAAACGGCTGCCTGAGCTACGGGAACTTCCAAGAAAATTAAATCGTACTTCCTTCCTTGAGCTAAAAACTTACGGGGAAAAATAACCTGCGGTTCTGAATAAAAAAGGGGATAATCCTTTAGAAAAGAAGCAAAAAGAGGAGAAGAAATTACCCAATCCAATTTTTCCAATTCTAAAAAAGAGGCCAAATATCCCTCTAAACCCTTTCTACCTTCCACAATGAGAATTTCCCGGGGAGAAAGTACATCTACAGGCAAATAATACAAAGTGTGAGTTAAGAGGGAAAAATCGGGGTAAACAGGAAAAAGCTGGGATTGATGTTTATCGTAAACCAAAGTCCAGGAAGGGGGAGGAAGGTCAGGGAAATTAGAACTCAAGCCCAATGCTAATCGAGAATAAGGAGTATAAAATACTTCCAACAATTCTGCTGGACTATGGTAAACTTCAATAAGCTGGTTTTCCTCTACTTCCCTTATTGCCCGGGCAGGAGCATAAGGAGAAAGATAAATCTCAAGAGGAGAAAAAAAGAAAGTAATTCCAATAATCATTAATAAAAAAAGAGGGACTTTTTTCACTCTGGTTGCACTCACGAGAGAAAGAAGGGCAAGGAAAAGAAGAGCTTTTAGCTCTCCTAGAAAAAGAAGAATTAGATAGCTTATCCCTATCCCTAAGGAGGAGCCCACCAGATTGGCAGCATAAAAGCGAGGAAAGTGTGAGGGATAAAGTTCAAAAGCATACAACTGATACGAGCCATGAGCGAAGAAAGGCAGAAAAGCCAAAAAGAGAAGAGTAGCAAAATAAAACCAGTTATAACGATTGACCCAGAATTGATAAATATCTAAAGGCAAGAAGACTAACCCTGCGGCAAAGAGCAAAAGCGAGAGCGCAAGAAAATAGGGGATGTGCTCTTTGAACCACCGGGGAAGAAAAGGGTAAAGGCTTCCCGCTGCTCCATAGCCCAAAAGAGCTAAAGAAATAATTAAGGATACAAAATGATACTCAAAAATGAAACTAAATATCCTCATAGTGAGAGTTTCCACCGCTAAAGCTACCGCAGCTACTCCCAGAAGAGAAAGAGAAAATCTTGTTTCCTCCCGCACTGTAACCACCACTGTATATTTTAACTCTTAAAATGGCCACTTGATAGGTCTGCTAAAATATAACCTGTATTAATTTAGCGGGAGGAAAATGATGAAAGAAGTAGTCATAAGGTTTAAAAAACTCTCAGAGAATGCTTTTCTTCCTCGTTTTTCTTTTCCTGATGATGCCTGTTTTGACCTCTTCAGCCCTATTGATACCATAATCGTTCCTCAAGAAAGCAAAATCATAGATTTAGAAATCGCTTCTGAATTCCCTCGAGGATATGAAGTAGTGCTGCGACCTCGAAGCGGAATGGGGATTAACCATGGTATAATAGTGCATCTGGGTACCATTGATTGTGGATACCGAGGTAGCTGGATGGTCAGAATTTTTAATTTAGGTAAAGAAAATTACAGTATAAAAAGAGGAGACAGGATTATCCAGGGAGCCCTGCGAGAAATTCCTCGAGTTAAAATTATAGAAACTAATTCATTATCTCCTAGCGAAAGAGGAAAACAAGGTCTGGGCTCCACCGGTCGCTAAGTTTCAAAAGGGAGGAATAGATAGCCATATGAATATGCATATATTTGATAAACTCAAAAATGAGCCAATTATAGCTTATTTATCTATGGAAATAGCTCTTTCTTCAGATATGCCTACCTACAGCGGGGGGCTGGGAGTTCTGGCTGGAGATACAGTTCGTTCTGCAGCCGACCTCTCTCTTCCTTTTGTAGCTGTAACTCTAATAAGTCGCAAAGGCTATCTGAATCAAAAAATAAGCCCTGAGGGATGGCAAATCGAACAACCTGTAGAATGGGAAATCGAGAAAATCCTGACCCCCCTTCCTGTTCAGGTAGAAGTAGAAATCGAAAAAAGGAAAGTAAAAGTGGGAGCCTGGGTTTATCCCTGGAAAAGCGCCAGAGGAACAATAGTGCCAGTAATTTTTTTAGACACCAATATTCCTCAAAATACCCCTGAAGACCGTTCCATAACCGATTATCTCTATGGAGGAGATAGTCGTTATCGTCTGAAACAGGAAATTGTTTTAGGTATAGGAGGAAGTAGAATATTAAAAGCCTTAGATTTAGAAGTGAGAAAATACCACATCAACGAAGGTCATGCTGCTCTTGTAACCGTGGAGCTATTGCAAAGTTTTAAAAATTGCGATGTAGAAGCGGTTAAGAACTTATGTGTTTTCACCACCCACACTCCAGTAGAGGCGGGACATGATAAATTTCCTTATGATATGGTAAAAGACGTGTTAGGTGAACCTATCCCCCTTCCTCTTCTTAAACAGTTAGGAGGGGCAGACTGTCTAAATATGACTCTTTTAGCCTTAAATCTCAGCGGATATATTAATGGAGTAGCCAAAAAACATAGAGAGGTTTCTCTCAATATGTTTCCGGGCTACGACATCCATTCTATTACTAACGGAGTACACAGTTATACCTGGACCTCCCCCGGCTTCCAGACTCTTTTTGATCACTACATTCCCGGGTGGGCTCAAGAACCAGAACTTCTGACCCGAGCTGATATCATATCTAACCAGGAAATCTGGACTGTTCACCAAAAAGAAAAAGCCCGGCTTCTTCAATTAATCAAGGAAAAAAATAATATAGAAATGGATGAAGAAGCTCTTACTTTAGGTTTCGCTCGCCGTATGACTGCCTATAAAAGACCTCACTTCATCTTTACCGATGTAGAGAGACTGAAAAAAATAAACCGTGCAGGAAAATTACAAATTGTATTCGCCGGCAAAGCTCATCCTCATGATTTCGAGGGTAAAAAACTCATTCAGCAAATAATTCAATATTCTCGAGAATTAAGCCCGGAGATTAAAATAGCTTTCTTAGAAAATTACAACTTAGAAGTAGCTAAAAAAATAATAGCTGGAGTAGACATCTGGGTAAACACCCCCATGAGGCCGCTGGAGGCTTCAGGCACCAGCGGTATGAAAGCAGCCCATAACGGTGTGATCAACTTTAGCGTGCTCGACGGATGGTGGATAGAGGGATGTCTTGAGGGAATAACCGGATGGTCTATTGGGCCAGAAAGCGAAGAAGACGGAAATCCTCAGGAGATTTTCCAAAAAGAGATAAGTGACTTCTACGGCAAGTTAGAGTATGTTATTGTTCCTACTTACTATCATCACCGAGAACAATGGATTAAGCTGATGAAAAACTCTATCTCTAAAGTCGCCTCTTACTTTAATGCCCACCGGATGATGGAAAGCTACATAACCGAAGCTTATTTTCACCAACCTTTTCTCCCTCTAACAAATGGTTCAATAGTCAAAGCAGAAAAGAACTAATTCTACTAAATATAAAATCCGGAGGCACTGATAACACTGAAGTAAAAACCAGCAATCCCTAAAAGCAAAAAAGCCTGGGGCAAAACCCCAGGCTTTTCTCTTTTTCCCTACTATAATAGCCTCTTTACTTTCCCTACTATAATAGCCTCTTTACTTTTACCGCTTGAGGTCCTTTATCACCTTGCTGTACCTCAAACTCTACTTCTTGGCCTTGCTCTAAAGTTTTAAAGCCGCTACCTTCGATAGCCGAGTAGTGAACGAAAACATCCCCACCTTCGTCAGATTCAATGAATCCATAACCTTTGGTGGCACTAAACCATTTAACTTTGCCAGTTGCCATTTAAACTTAAACCTCCCAAAATTGAATTGAAAATTAATAAGCTTGCGCAAGCTCGGAAAGCATAGTACCACCACTCCCTGGTTTTGTCAATAACCACATTTTTTATTTGTAGTTATTCTGTGATAATTTCTCGAGAGCCAAGAGGCATTCCGGCCAGCTTTCCAACTTCTGGAAAAAAAGTATTAACTTGGATTTAATTCTCTTCCAGGAAGAAACCAGGAAAGTAGACCACAATTCTACTTTTTCTTTCTCTTTGGTTGGGTATTGGATTATGAATCAAGGTAAAACTCCAGAGCAGCTCCTCGCTCTAAAACACTCTCTCCACGGCCTTCGATCGTGTAGTAAAGGTCCAACATAATGGCACTATCCATGAACTAATACTCGGGAAAAGATGTCATCGAAAAGGAGGTTTTTAAACCTAATAAATCTCCTAAAATAGCGACTCTAAAGAAAACACCTCCGATTCTGTTCATCCTTTTTATTTATTTGACAATGCTTAAATATTTTATTAATTACAAACTATCCTAAAACCCACGCCCATAGCGGATTCTACATAGCAGAAGATGGATTCCGCTTGTACCAGTTAACATCCAGCTCCTTAACTGCTTTTACCTCGTCCAGACGCCTTAGTGGAGTATGGTGGGGAGCTTCTTTCAGGATTTCCGGGTTTTCCATAGCTTCTAAAGCAATTTCCCTCATCGCTTCTCCAAACCTGTCCAGAGTTTCTTTGCTCTCTGTCTCAGTTGGCTCAACCATCAGGGCTTCTTCGACAACAAGCGGGAAATAAATTGTAGGAGGGTGAAAGCCATAATCCAGCAATCTTTTGGCTATATCTAAAGCCCTCACTCCCTTTGCTTTTTGTTTTTTGGCTGACAGCACAAACTCGTGCTTGCAAGAGCGGTCGAAGGGAAGATGGTAGTCTTTTTGCAGCTGGCGCATGAGGTAATTAGCGTTAAGGACAGCTATCTCGCTCACCTCACGCAATCCTTGCGCCCCAAGAGACCTTATGTAAGCATAGGCTTTGACCATAACCAGAAAATTACCATAAAAAGATTTTACTTTTCCGATGCTTTTTGGCCGATCATAGTCCAGATAATAACTGTTATCTTTCATACTCACAAGAGGAACAGGCAAGAAATCTTCCAGCTCCTCGGTAACCGCAATAGGGCCAGAACCCGGTCCTCCACCTCCGTGGGGAGCAGCGAAGGTTTTGTGCAGGTTATAGTGGACGATATCAAAGCCCATGTCTCCAGGACGGGATATCCCCAGATTGGCATTCATATTAGCACCATCATAATATAATAGACCCCCTGCCTGGTGGACAATGTGGGCAATTTCTACGATGTCTTCTTCAAAAAGCCCCAGTGTATTGGGGTTGGTCAACATTAAACCTGCTGTCTGGGGTCCGGTGATTTTTCGCAGATTAAAAACATCTACTCCTCCTCGGGGGTTAGATTTTACTTCTACCACTCGGTAGCCACACATAGCCGCGCTTGCTGGATTGGTCCCATGAGCAGAGTCGGGAACGATGATTTCTTGTCTTTTGTGGTTTTCACCTCTATCACGGTGGAAAGCTCTTATAATCATCAATCCTGTGAGCTCTCCGTGAGCTCCAGCTGCCGGCTGCATAGTAGCCCGATACAGACCCGCTATTTCACACAGATATTTTTCTAATTCATACATGAGCTTGAGTGCTCCCTGCACAGTTTCTTCTCCCTGGTAGGGGTGAATCCTTTGAAAGCCAGCAAATTTAGCTACATCTTCGTTAATTTTGGGATTGTACTTCATGGTACAGGACCCCAGGGGATAGAACCCCACATCCACTCCATAGTTGAGTCGTGATAGTTGGGTAAAATGCCTGACTGCTTCGCTTTCGCTCAGCTCAGGAAGATCAGCGGCTTTTTTTCGCAAAAATCGGGAGGGAATGAGGTCAGTCACCTTTTCTGAAGGGACATCACAATCAGGATATTCATAACCTCGACGCCCCGGAGAGCTCATTTCAAATATCAAAGGTACTTCACTTGGGTTATTCATTGGCCATCTCCTCCAGTACTTGCGTCAGGGCATCAATATCTTCCCTGGTTCGGGCCTCAGTTACGCTAAAAAGCATGGCCGGACCAAGTTCTGGGTAATATGCTTTTAAGTCCAGCCCCCCTATTATTCCCCGCTCCCATAGTGCTTTATTTATTTTCTCCGGTGGAAGAGGAGTGCTGACTGGAAATTCGCTAAAAAATGCTCCGGGAAATAGAGGAGCGAATCCCTTAATGCTTACAATTTTTCGATAAGCATAGTGGGCTTTTTGCAGGCACAAGTTGGCCACCTCCTGTAGCCCTTCTTTTCCTATCAAGCTGAGAAAAACTGTAGCGGCAAGAGCATTGAGAGCCTGGTTGGAACATATATTGGAGGTAGCTCTTTCCCTGCGGATGTGTTGTTCTCTGGTTTGAAGAGTGAGAACAAAACCTCTCCTCCCTTGTGCATCATTTGTTGCTCCTGCGATACGTCCGGGCATCTGTCGAATAAATTTATCGCGGGCGGCAAAGAACCCCAAAAACGGACCTCCAAAAGCCACCGGACCTCCCAAACTCTGCCCTTCCCCCACTGCTATATCGGCGCCATAATTGCCCGGTGCTTCCAGAATTCCCAGAGATATAGGATTAACGCAGACAATAAACAAAGCTCCATTTTCATGGGCTAAAGAGGCTATTTCTTCTACTTCCTCTAAAAGCCCCCAGAAATTGGGTTGCTGAATTAATACACAAGCCACGTCTTCGTCTAAGTTGTTTTTTAAGCTATGGAGGTCAACCTGGCCCCTATCATAGGGGACATATTGCGCTTCAAGACCCCGGCTTTCAAGGTAAAGTTGAGTGACCTGCCGATATTCAGGATGAATAGTTCTCGCTATCAGTGCTTTGCCTCGTCCGGTAGCCCCACAAGCTAAAATAGCCGCTTCGGCTAAAGCTGTCGCCCCATCGTACATAGAAGCATTGGCTACATCCATCTCCGTTAAGTTGCAAATTAAGCTTTGATATTCATACATAGCTTGCAAAGTCCCCTGGCTGATTTCGGGCTGATAAGGGGTATAGGAGGTATAAAACTCAGCGCGGTCTAAGATGTGCTGTACTGCACTGGGAATTAGGTGGTCATATGCGCCAGCTCCTAAAAAAGAAGGATATCGATCCAGGTCGGCATTTTTTTGAGCCAGAGCTCTCAGGGAGTTTAGCACTTCTATTTCTGATTGAGGAGGTGGTAAGCTTAGCTCCCCTCGAAAACGGACTTCTTCAGGAATATCATTAAATAACTCCTCAATAGAGGATATTCCCAAGCTTTTTAGCATGGCTTCCCGATCTTTCTCTGTTGTGGGTATGTATCTCAAATCTGTTTTCACCACCTTAAATTTTAATGTAGATTACCAGGGTTATGGTTTTAGTTCGTTCTCAATTAAAGACTGATAATCAGAAACTTTCATCAAGGTGTGGAGTTCTTCTTCCCCGGCGATCTCAATGACAAATATCCACCCCTCTCCGTAGGGGTCTTGGTTGACTAACTCCGGCTGGTTTTCCAATTGTTTATTAACTTCTATTATTTTCCCCGATACCGGTGCATACACATCTGCTACCGCTTTTACAGATTCTAAAGTGGCAACAGCATCTCCGGCCTTAACTTCCTTTCCTTCCTCGGGAAGCTCTACAAAAACCACCTCGACGAGCTGGTCCTGAGCATAAGATGTGACACCTACTATGGCTCGATCGTCTTCCACTTTGACCCACTCGTGATTTTTGGTGTAAAGGAGATCTTCAGGATACACGGTTGGTCCTCCTTTCGATTATTTTTTTATTCGGGGTGGAACAAAAGGACCCGCAGTTATTTCAGCTCTAACTTTTTTTTCTCGAATCAACAGCTCAATCACTGTTCCCGGTTTTTCCAGAGCAGGTGGAACATAACCCATGCCAATGTTTTTCTTCAAGCTGGGGGAGAGAGTTCCGCTGGTAACCACCCCTACTTTTTTTTCCTGATAAAAAATGGGATAGCCCTGGCGGGGGATGCCCCGGTCTAAAGCCACAAAGCCAACCAGGCGTTTCTTGACCCCTGAGGCTTTTTGCTCAAAAAGAGCATCTCTTCCGATGAAGGAATGATTGAATTTCACCACCCATTCCAGGTTTGCTTCGAGAGGGGTGGTGCTTTCATCAATATCATTACCGTACAGAGGATATTTCATCTCCAATCTCAAGGTATCCCTGGCTCCCAGTCCTACTGGAGCTAAAGATAGCCCCGCTATCTTTGCCGCCTCACCGAGCAACTCCCAGGTTTTTGGCGCTTCGTCCCAGGGGATGTATATTTCAAAACCATCTTCTCCTGTGTATCCGGTGCGGGAAAGGATGGCTCTGAAGTTCTGGATTTTGGTTTCTAAAAAGTTATAGTATTTTAATTCTGAAACGGCGGGTTCTATATTTACCATAATTTTTTCTGAATCGGGCCCCTGTATGGCTATTAAAGCCAGGGAATCGGTCAGATTTTCTACTTTCACTGGTTCTCGAAGATGAGATTTAATCCACTCATAGTCTTTGGCGGTGTTAGCTGCATTTACTACCAGAAGAAATCCGTCTTCTAGCCTGTAGACCAGTATATCATCTATAATCCCCCCACTGGGAAGACAAAGAAGAGAATACTGGATTTTGCCTGGTGATAGTTTGGTAGGGTCATTAGTGGTTAGTTTAGCAAGCTCCAGCTCACAACCTTTCCCGTAAATTTTCAACTCTCCCATGTGGGTTAAATCAAACATTCCAGCTTGAGTGCGAACCTTATGGTGCTCGCTGGAAATTGTTTCATACAAAAGGGGCATCTCCCAGCCAGCAAAGGGAATCATCTTAGCACCCATTTTTTTGTGGATATGGTTTAAGGGGGTTTTTCTCAGTTCTTCCATTTTAAATCACAGCAGAAAAAACGCTATTTTTCAACACCTCCTTCAGAGTTTTCAATGTTTTATAAAAAAAACTAAAGAGAGTCAGATTGACGCTGGTTTAGTTGCAAATAATGTGGTTCTCCCCTCTCTTCTATTCCAGGTAATATTGTTATTGTCTTTGTGGTGTCTTCTTGATTAATTTATTAGTCAAGCCAGATTACCTAATTCGTAACACGCCTTTAAAAAATTGTCAATAGCTTTTTCTGAGTATGGCTATTCTAAGATGATGTTAAACAGTCTACGGCATAAGAAAAGAGATAAAAACATAAACTAAAAAATCTGCCAGTTAAAAAAGACACCTTCTACAGCTAACCATAAAACCTTCTTGAGAAAATGTCATTCGGTCAGGAAAAACAGATTATGTCTGAAAAATTAGAAAATCTAAAAATCATCTTCTCTTTTTAGAGAAAATAGGTTAAGCTTAAAGTAAATTACGAAAGGAGGAAAAAAATATGGAAATTTCTCATATTCTGGTACCCACTGATTTTTCTCCCTTTTCCGATTTAGCTCTGGAACACGCTGCTTCCTTAGCCGAAAAATTCGGGGCAAAGATAACCATTCTTCACGTTTTAACTCTAGCTGAAGTTAATGCCCTCACCTCTCAGCCCGGTAACCCCTGGGAAAACATTGTGCTTAAGATTCAGAACAATATGAGAGAAGAATTTGAAAAAAATGCCGGAAACTACTCTATAGTTGAGGAGCCAGTATTGGAAGTAGCAGTAGGAGAACCAGCAGAAGAAATAGCCAAATTTGCTGAAGAAAATGGAGTAAACCTTATAGTTATGGGAACTCATGGAAGGACTGGTTTGGCCAGTATATTTTTAGGTAGCGTCACCATCGGAGTAATAAAGAAAACCTGCCTGCCAATTATGGTAGTAAAATGTGCTGAGAGTTTGAAATAACCAAAATAGAGGGGTTTTGAGTATATCAAAACCCCTCTATTTGAAACTAAAAAGATAGGACATATACCTGAGATATCAGGAAATTTGTAAAGCTTAGTAATCTCCCACTATGGAATTATATATTCAACTGACTGAGAAAAAGGAATTAGTTTTCTCACTTATTCAGCGTAGAAAACTCAGGTAAATAATCTCAACCCCCGGGAAAATAAGTCATCAAAATTTACTCCCCGGTAAATGAGGTCTTCTTCTTCGATTTGAGAGTATATCTTATCCTGAAAAGTGGGACGCTGGTGCTGATATATCACTCCCAAAGGAATTTTATCTCCCCACTCCAGGCTTTTTTCCAGAGCTTTAATTCTATCTTCCGGCTGATAACTATCATCTAAGTAATAAACTCTCTCTTTGTACCAGGCAAAAGTATTGACCCGATTAAAAGTTACACAAGGTTGCAAAACATCTATTAAAGAAAAGCCCCTCCAGGTGAGAGCTTCTTTTATAATTTCCTTCAGTTTATCTACATCTCCTGAAAATCCTCGAGCTACGAAGCTGGCATCTTGAGAAATAGCCAAACTCAAAGGATTTAAAGGAAGAGATAAATTGCCCCAGGGCTGAGCTTTAGAAACAAATCCTTCTTCTGAAGTAGGAGAAGCCTGTCCCTTGGTCAGGCCATAAACCTGGTTATTATGTACAATTACCGTAATATCAGGGTTTCGCCGCAGAGCATGGAGAAAGTGATTTCCTCCTTCTCCATACATACATCCGTCTCCTGATTCTGCTATCACGAGAAGCCGGGGGTTTACGGTTTTCACCGCTAAAGCCACAGGAATGCTTCTTCCATGCAATCCATTAAACACATTTGCCGCTATATAATGAGGCAGTTTAGCTGCTTGACCGATTCCAGAAACCAGAACTACCTCTTCCGGGGAAAACCCCAACTCCGTGAGCGCTCCCTTTAAAGCTCTTAAAATTCCAAAATTTCCACAGCCTGGACACCAGGCGATTTCTACCTGACTATCAAAGAGATTACCCATTTTTCCCCACCTCCTTGACCTTAAGCAGTAATTCTTCCACCAGGAAAGGCCTTCCGTTATAGCTATTAATTCTAAAAGGAAAGGGCAATTTAAGTTCTCTTTCTAAAAGATTAGCCAGCTGCCCTCCATAATTATTTTCTACCACTACAGGAAGAGAAACATGACTGAAAAGTTCCTCTATTTGTAGAGGAAGAGGATAAATTTCGCTGAAGTGAATTATTCCGCTATCTATCCCCTCTGCTTTAAGTCTTTCGCCTGCCTCCTCTATTACTCCCCAGGTAGAGCCCCAACCAATTAAAGTTAAATCTTTCCCTTCTCTATGATAGGGTAATCGAACTTCTTTTCTCATTGTCTCTTTCTTCCTCATCCTCTTTTTGTGCATTTCCACTCTCAAATTTAAATCTTCGGTGAGATGTCCAAACTCATCATGTTCATCGCTATCTGCTACTACCAGCGCTTTACCCAACCCCGGGATAGCCCGGGGAGAGACACCCGAGGGAGATATGAGGTAGCGCCGGTAAGGAAGAGGAAAAGAACTAAATTGGGGAGCATCCGGCCTTTCTTTCACTTCCAAATTCTCATAAGTCCATTTAGAATCAGCTAAATATTGATCGCTTAAGATAATGACTGGCACTTGATACTTTTCTGCCAGATTAAAAGCTCGAATCACGAGATTGATAGCTTCCTGGGGGTCACGAGGAGCAAAAACAAACCGAGGGAATTCATCATGGGAAGCGTGGATTACAAACTCTAAATCTCCTTGCGAGGTCCGGGTGGGTAAGCCAGTACTGGGACCGGGTCTTTGAGCATCCACCACCACCAAGGGTGTTTCTGTCATAGCCGCTAAGCCTAAACCCTCGGCCATAAGACAAAAGCCACCTCCTGATGTTGCCGTCATAGCCCGAGCTCCAGCATAGGAAGCTCCAATAGCCATATTAATGGCTGCAATTTCATCTTCTGCTTGTTCTACTACCACTCCATACTCTTTGGCATGAGAAGAAATAAAGTTCAAAATTCCCGTAGAAGGAGTCATAGGATAGGCACTATAAAATTGACAACCACTTAATAAAGCTCCCCAACCCAAAGCTTGATTGCCATCCAGAACCAAAAGAGAAGAATTCCCTCTCCTGGTTTCCTCTATCAGTGGAGAAGAAACATAGGGAATTACTTCGTCTCTACCCCGCCTCAGGGCTTGTTTGTTTTTCTCTACTATTTCTTCTCCTTTACGGGCAAAAATCTCTTCTAAGTAACTATCAGCGCTCTCTAAATCTAATCCCAGAATACCCAATATAGCACCCACAGCAACGATGTTAGCAAAAATCTTATTTCCCACACCCTCAGCAATCTTTTCAAAGTTTAGAGGCAGGAAATGTTGAAAATGAGCTTCTCTTTCATTTCCTACCGCACCTAAAACCCATCCTCCCTCTTTTACTCTTCTCCGATGCAATTGGTAGGTTTCTTCATTAAGACAGGCCAGAATATCCACTTCTTTCAATGCCGCCCGGAGGGGAATAGTAGAAAAGCGAACTTGAGTAAAGCTATGCCCTCCTCTTATCCGGGATTGATAATCCTCAATGGAAAAAACAAAATATCCACTCCTTTGTAAAATAGTGGATAGAGCTCCAGAAACAGTTTGCACTCCCTGCCCCGCTTCTCCTCCTACTAATAAGTTTAAGTCCAAATTTTACCCACCTCCTTTAGAAAACTAATACAACTCAGGCATACCCCCCTGCTATACACAAAGGGTATCAATGCAAGAAGGAGCGCTGCCCAAATGGTATCACGAGTAAATTTTTGAAGTTATTTCTGTTACTTAATCTCTCTGCGCCATCCTATGTTTTATTGCTAAACCAGATCAGTTTTTAAGCATTGTGATTGCACTCGATATATTACCACATCACCGGGGAAATTCGAGATAACTGATAAGAGAGAAATCGAGTAAAGAGCGACTCACTTCTATCCTACCGGATAGTCACTCAGGAATTAGTCTGGGTTAGAAGATATAAATTAAAAACTTAACAATTTCTGTCTAATTTCTATTGAAGCATTACAATCTTTATGCCTTCTTGATCAAAAGCTTTTTTTATAAGATAAAGTATATCTCTTTCTACATCCCAATGTTCATTGGGAGCTACTTTGAGCACTAATCTCAAAACCACTCTGGAAGAGTCTAAACGCACTATCCGATGAATAGTAGCTGGCTCTAAAATCCTCCGGGGGTGTTCTCTCTGATATTTTTCTGCTACCTCTTCTAAAACACTTATAGCCTGGTCTATATCTGCTTCATATGCTATCCCCACCTCTACAATAGCCCGGCTAAAGCCTCGATTGTAATTGGCAATGCGGGAAATCTCTCCATTGGGAACAACAATAAGAGCTCCAGAAAAAGGACGAATACGGGTCACTCGCATCCCTATATCTTCTACTGTGCCGGTAATATCACCGATTTGCACTGTATCTCCTACTGAAATACTATCTTCCAGAAGCAAGAAAAATCCGGTCAAGACATCTTTGACCAGAGTTTGAGCACCAAAACCTACTGCAATACCTACGATTCCCGCTCCGGCTATAATGGCTGTAGCATCAACTCCTAACTGACGAAGAATTAAAATAGCAGCGAAAAAAATAACTACGTATTTTAATATACTCCGCAAAAGAGGTACCAGGGTGTTAACTCGACGAGCTAATTCTCGCCGATCGGTATATTTTTTTCCTCCCCAGGACAGAATTTTCCTTATTAGCCTCTCACTTATCGATAAAATAAAGTAAGAAACACCCACAATAATAGCAATGTTTAAAGCTCTTATGAGTACAGTTTCTAAAATACTGACACTGGTTTCCGGCATCAATCTCTCCTCAAAGCCAGAGTAATACCCTGTCTTTCAAAAATCTCCTGGTGATATTCCTGGATGGATTTAACAGTTATAGAGCCAGACTTGAGACGCTCTATAGCATAAACCGTGGCTTCTGCTCCTGAGAGGGTGGTAACAAAAGGAATGCTGCGAATAATCGCCTCTTTACGAATTATGCTACTTTCTAATTGAGCACGCCCTCCAGAAGGAGTATTAATAATCAGATCTATTTGCCGGTTCTTAATCACATCCACCACGTTAGGGCGTCCTTCCCCTACCTTTTCTACTATTTCTACTGGAATACCATTATTACTCAAAACTTTAGCTGTTCCACGGGTAGCTACAATTTTAAAACCTAAATCACGAAGCTTTTTAGCTATAAAAATTATCCCTCTTTTATCCCGGTTTTTAACACTAATGAATACCGTACCTTCTGAGGGCAGATAAAATTGAGCAGCAATTTGAGACTTGGCAAAGGCCATCCCAAAATCGCTATCAATTCCCATTACTTCTCCCGTGGAGCGCATCTCCGGACCTAATACCGGGTCTACCCCGGAAAAACGCCGGAAAGGGAAAACTGCTTCTTTAACCGCAAAATAATCTATTTTTACTTCTTCAGTTAAGCCTATTTCTCGCAGCTTTCTTCCTGCCATCACTTGAGAAGCCAGGCGAGCGTAAGGAACGCCGGTAGCTTTACTTACAAAGGGAATGGTGCGAGAAGCACGGGGGTTCACTTCTAAGACGAAAACCTCGTCGTCTCTGGCTGCATATTGGACGTTCATAAGGCCTACCACTTTAAGTTCTCGAGCTAAAGTATAGGTAATCTGCTTCACTTTTTCAATGATTTCATCGCTCAGAGAAAAGGGAGGTATAACACAAGCACTATCTCCTGAGTGGATACCCGCTTCTTCAATATGTTCCATTATACCGGCAATAATGGTGGCCTCCCCATCACTGATGGCATCAACATCTAGCTCTATTGCATCTTCTAAAAACTTATCAATTAAAATGGGATGTCCGGCAGAAACTTCTACTGCTTGCGAGATGAACTCTTTTAGCTCCTCTTCGCTATAAATTATTCTCATCGCTCTCCCTCCCAGAACATAGGAAGGACGCACCATAACCGGGTAGCCAATCTGAGCAGCGACCAAATGAGCTTCTTCAAAAGAGGTAGCTATTCCGCTGCGGGGCTGTTTTAGTCCAATTTTATCAACTAATTCCTTAAACCGATCTCGGTCTTCAGCCATATCGATACTTTCTGGAGAAGTCCCTAAAATTTTTACTCCTGCTCTCTCTAAACCTTTAGCTAAATTGAGAGGAGTTTGTCCTCCCAGCTGGAGTATCACTCCGTGAGGGTTTTCTTTCTCTACCACGTTAAGAACATCTTCTAAGTACACTGGTTCAAAAAACAACTTGTCTGAGGTATCATAATCGGTACTCACTGTTTCCGGGTTGCTATTCACCATGATAGTTTCATAACCCAGGTCCCTTAAGCCCCAGGTCGCATGGACACAACAATAATCAAATTCAATTCCCTGCCCTATCCGATTGGGTCCTGCCCCTAAAATGATTGCCTTTTCTCTCTTTGAGGGGTTAGCTTCACATTCTTCCTCATAAGTAGAATAGTAATAAGGAGTTTCGGCAGGGAATTCACCGGCACAGGTATCTACTTGTTTGTAAACCGCCTCTATTCCCTTTTCTTCTCGCCACCTTCTCACTTCTTCTTCTTCGGTATTCCAGAATTCAGCCAGCTGGTGATCAGAAAAACCAAATTCTTTGGCTCTTTTCCCTGATTCCGGGTTCAAATTTTTCCAGTCTTTTATATGCTTGAGCTCCTCTTCCATCTCTACTATTTCTACTATCTCATGAATAAACCAGGGATCGATTTTAGTTAAGTTATAAATTTCTTCTATGTTTAAACCCTCTTTAATAGCCATTTTTATATAAAATACTCTTTCAGCATTGGGTTTAGCCAACCTTTCCCGTAATATTTCTTGTCGCTTCCCCGGAGAAAAATCCTCCCAGTTTTTGATATCCTCCAGACCATACTTACCGATCTCCAGGGAACGAAGTCCTTTTTGAAGAGCTTCTTTAAAATTACGCCCAATAGCCATAGTCTCTCCCACACTCTTCATGGAAATTCCTAACCAGGGTTCAGTTTCAGGAAATTTTTCGAAGGTAAAACGAGGGATTTTCACCACACAATAGTCCAGAGCTGGTTCAAAAGAAGCTGGAGTTTTGCGAGTAATATCATTGGGAATTTCATCTAAAGTATAACCTATAGCTAATTTGGCGGCAATTTTAGCAATAGGAAAGCCCGTAGCCTTGGAAGCAAGAGCCGAAGAACGAGAAACCCGGGGGTTAATTTCAATAATTACAATCCGACCATTTTGAGGATTAACGGCAAATTGAATATTACAGCCTCCTGTATCAACTCCAATTTCTCTTATAGCTTTGATGGCTAAATCTCGCATCAACTCATATTCCTGGTCGGTTAAGGTTTGAGCAGGAGCCACGGTTATGCTATCACCAGTGTGTATTCCCATAGGGTCGAAATTTTCAATAGAACAAATGACCACCACATTATCTTTAGCATCTCTCATAACCTCCAGCTCAAACTCTTTCCAGCCTGCTACTGATTCTTCAATCAATATTTCTCGAATCAAGCTACTATCCAATGCCTGTTGAGCTAAATCTTCAAACTCCTCAATATTGTAGGCAATAGCTCCTCCTGTCCCTCCCAGAGTAAAGCTGGGTCTTATAACGAGAGGAAAACCTATCTCTTTAGCTATTCGGATTGCTTCCTCTAAACTATAAGCTTGTCCGCTTCGAGGGACTTCTATTCCCACTTTAGTCATGGATTCTTTAAAAAGTCGGCGGTCCTCTGCTTTTTTAATAGCTTGAATAGAGGCACCCAAGACTTCTACTCCCCACTTATTTAGCACTCCTCGCTCTTCGAGCTGTACAGTTAAATTTAAGGCAGTTTGTCCTCCCAAAGTGGGAAGCAAAGCATCGGGTTGCTCTCGCTCTATAATCTTTTCTAAAATTTCAGGAACTAAAGGCTCGATATAGGTACGATCAGCCATCTCCGGATCAGTCATAATGGTGGCCGGGTTACTGTTTACCAAAACCACTTTGTAACCTTCACTCTTTAGCGCTTTGCACCCCTGAACTCCTGAATAATCAAATTCACAAGCCTGCCCGATTACTATAGGACCGGAACCAATAATCAAAATTTTCTGGATATCTTCCCTTTTAGCCAAGATTATCCTCCACCATCTTTATAAACTCATCAAAAAGATAAACAGTATCATGAGGGCCGGGATGAGCCTCAGGATGAAACTGCACCGAGAAAAAGGGTAAACGCTTATGTCTCATTCCCTCCAGAGTAAAATCGTTGAGATTAATGTGGGTAACTTCTACCTCGGGAGGTAAAGTATCGGAGTCAACAACAAAACCGTGATTTTGAGTAGTTATGGCCACCCAGCCAGAGCGTAAATCTTTAACCGGATGATTAGTTCCGTGATGGCCAAATTTCAATCTGAAAGTTTTCCCTCCCACGGCTTGTGCCATTATCTGGTGGCCAATACATATTCCCATAATAGGAAACCTCTCCATTATCTTTTGCACCAGATCTACCAGATAAGAAAGGGAAGCAGGATCTCCTGGCCCATTAGAAATAACCACTCCGTGAGGTTTTTCCTTTATAATTTCTTCTACCGGGGAAGTAGCGGGATAAACTACTACTCGACAATTTCTCTTGGCCAGTTCTTTTAATATGCTAAATTTTACCCCGCAATCCACAACCAAAATGTTAAATTTTCCCTCTTCCTGCCACACATAAGGAGCAGGAGTCGTAACTTCCCTGACCAAATCCCGACCAATCATGGGGGGAATTTGCCGCGCTTTTTTTATCAAAGAGGCCGGGTCTGAGTCTCGGGTGGAGATTACTCCCCGCAAAGCCCCCTTCTCCCGGATGTGCCTGGTAAGGGCTCGAGTATCTATTCTTTCTAATCCCAGCAAGTTATGGCGTCTAAAATATTCTTCTAGGGTTTCCTCTCCTCTCCAACTACTATAAATGGTACTTTTTTCTCTAACAATTAAAGCTTCTACTTGAGGACGAGAAGATTCTGAATCTTGAGAGTTGATGCCGCAATTACCGACGAGAGGATAGGTTATGGTTACGATTTGACCTCGAAAAGAAGGATCGGTGAGGACTTCCTGGTAGCCGGTCATGCCGGTATCAAAGATTACTTCCCCCCCTGCTTCTCCTTCCGTACCAAAAGCATAACCCTGGAAAATTCTTCCATCTTCCAAAGCTAATAACGCTTTCATTCCAACACCCTCGGTTAAATATAACATAACTGTCAAGAGGTAGAACTTCAGATTTTAAAACCGGGAAAAGGATGAAATTCTCCTTTTATGGTATCCTACAAAACCTATTATTACCAATAAGAGGGATACTCTCTTCTTTCATCACTGCGTGACCGCAAGGGAATATCTTACTATATAGCCCTTTTGAGAAATAAGCCTCTCAACGACGATAGAAACATTGTAATGATTTTTGCAGTTAACTCTCTCCGGGGGCGATATAGCGATTTGCTAACCAATTTTACAAAATGTAGAAATGCAAAATTTCTTAACTTAAGAGTTCAAAATCTATTCAGCTTCCTCGCTTTTTCAAAAAACCATTAGTTTAGTTACACTTATATCTTTCCTTTTCCGGAATCTGGGAGAGCTAATCTATAAATGTTCATTGACAGATAAGGGTATAAAATTATAGAATAGTAGTGGATTAGATTAAACCCTTTGGTTGCGCGCCTGTAGCTCAATAGGATAGAGCGGCGGACTTCGGATCCGTAGGTTGGGGGTTCAACTCCCTCCAGGCGCGCCAAGGCTTCACAGAACCATTTTCGCCTTCTCTACCCTCTCTAAAAACCCCTGAGTCCGACGACTATAAATCTACTCCCAGAAAGAGGCGATTTCTGTGGGGCAGGTAGTAAAACTTCCGCAACTCGAAAGCTGGAGAAACCTTTTGGAGCTGTTCCTGTTTGAAAAAAAAGCTGAAGGAAGAGCTCCGAGAACTATCCACGATTATAAAGCTCACATTACCAGCTTTTTTAAACGCTTTCCTCAAGCTCTGCGCTCAGAAAAAGATTTAAGAGCTTCCGTTCTCAAGTATTTCTCCGATGATATTAAACCTGCTACTTTTAACCTTCGCCGAGTATATTTAAAAACTTTCTTTGATTTTTTAGTAAAAGAAAACGTTATTGAGAAAAATCCGGTAGACTTTAAAAAGAGGAAAGATGAAGGAAGAGCTCGAGCGATACCGATTGAAATATTAAAGGAGCTATTGAGCGCTCCACATAAAAAGAGTTATGCTGGTTTTCGTGATTACTGTCTTATCCTCTTTATGCTGGATACTGGCATCCGCCCCGGAGAGGCATTAAAGCTAAAAAAAGAAGACTTTAACTTTGCCTCTTTTGGGGTAACTATTCCTGACAATGTCGCTAAAACGAGAAAGAAAAGAACCCTTCCCCTCTCTCCAATAGTTGCTAAGGAGATTAAAAAGCTCCTCTTTTTGCAACCCTTAGAGTGGAGAGATACAACTGTTTTTTGTGGTTTTGAAGGAAAAGAGCTTTCTGAGGTTTCTTTCGGTAGAAGGCTCAAAGAATACTCTCACAAAATCGGCCATAAAATAACTCCTTATGACTTACGCCACTCTTTCGCTCTTTTGTATCTTCGCAACGGTGGCAATGTTTTCACCTTACAGCGCACTCTGGGGCATACTGATTTAAATATGACTAAAAGATACCTTGCACTAACCGGAGAAGACTTAAAAGCAGAACACGAGAAAGCTACACCAGTAAGCGATATTGTGGGGAAAAGAGTGAGGAGGGTGTAAAATAATCACCCCACCGCTCGGTGGGGTGATTAAAAGAGGAAATTCTCTTATTTTGCTGAGATATTTAACGCCTAACTATTCTCAATAGTTGCTTCTTTTGATACCACACTTCAATCCTGGTATTTATGGCTCCCCCTTGTCAGCCTAGTCTACAGTTAGTGAATGAGCAATTCACTTTTAAGGAAAATTATAACCTATCGGCAGGGAATAAATGTTTTGCATTAATTTTGCCGCAAAAGGATCTATTTCCGAACCAGTGGCAATGGAAGCCATAATCCCTGTGGAAGTGTGCTCGCCAATTCCCAGAATATGGCCAAATTCGTGCAAATAAACTGCCAGGTCGGAAAAACAATAATCTGTTACTTTTACCTCTCCGGATACTATTTTAAAATCTTCCCAAGTTACAGAAGCCCAACCACACTGAGAACTAATGCTATTATCAATCATCACTTTTACTTGAGCCTTTCTTAAATCGTTGGTAAGAACAAGATTTGCTTTGCCTTCTAACACTTCATTCCACTTATCGAAAACAGTTTGCAGCTTAGGGAAACCAGTATAATCATAAACATAAATATTGCCATATGGCCAGCGAACAAGATGTTCTTTATCGTGCCCATACTGCTTTATTTGGTTTAATTCTTCTTGAGAAAGCGTAGAAGTTGGTGTGGGAGAAGTTACCGGTGTAGGAATAGGTCCTGGTGTTGGCATTTCTTTTACTATTAAAGTAAGATTAACCTTAGTATTTCTGTTTCCGGCATAATCTTCTATTACACCTGAAGCCATAGTAAGAGTAAATGTTCCCGCTACGTTTGCAGTGGCATAACCTGGATTAGGGATAATTCTAAGTTTGGTGGGGTTTTGTGAATCAACTGTTATGGTGCTATGCACCACATCTTGAAAACCTTCACCAGACATAGTAATTACCGGATTTGCTCCTTCTACTAATTTAACCGGCTCGCTTACCACCGCTTCGGCATAGCTTACTGTATCACCTTTTGTCAATTGTAGAGTCCATTTTGTGCCCTCTTTTTCTAACGATTTTTCAGTACCATCGTTAAGATGAGCAGTAATGCTCACTAGCTCCGGAGGAGTGATATCTGGAGTGGGAATAGATGTAGGTGAGGGAATGGAAGACATACATCCACTTACCAAAGCTAAAAGAGCGACTAAGGCTAAAACTATATACTTTTTCATTATTTCCCATCTCCTCTTTATAATGTTTAACATTCTAATTAAACAGTCTCTGCGCTTCCCAGTTGGTTATTGCAAATATTCACTTGCTCTTCAAGAACACAGGTGTCAAAATATACTTGCGAGTCATAAACACAATAACTTTTTGCCCTGTCCCAATCCTGATCGCTTATGGCTGAACAGTAGTTTTGCACAACCTTCCTTATTTGAGTTTCATCTGATACAGGCGTTGTCACCCCATCACAACCTGCCAAAAATAACGCTAACACCAAAAATAAAGCTAAAAAGTATTTCTTTTTCATCCTCCTTTACCTCCTTTTTTTAGGATCCTGTCTCCCTGCGATGCAACTGGTACTCTTATTCTATTCCTACATAGTAACCGGGAGGAACCTTATAGAGAGCACGAACTACCTTCTTATGAATGTCTGGAATGGAAGTATACTGTGTCCATGCTTCATAGGGGCAACTCCCGTCTTGGAGGGAGCATATCTTTTCCCATTTTATGCCTATCATACCTCCAAAATTTTGCAAGAATACAGCATAGTAGTTATCTGGAAAACCACACCATGCATCATTTGTTGAGACCCTTAATTCGAAAGAGGTAATCTCATAACCGTCTCCAGTTCTTTTACTAGAAAAACATCCCTCTAAGCTTGAATCATAAAAAATCTTCACCGGGCTATTAGGATCATTACTCAGGTAGAAGCGAGTTTTCCCTCCTCCAGATTTAATTACCGCATTCCACTCATTCAAAGCTCGTTGAATGGTTGCTCTAATCGTTGTATTACCTGTTGCATCATATACTC
>FZPS01000045.1_pt22 | contig 21629 bp, 18 predicted proteins | sample 1817821 | NCBI WGS metagenome assembly FZPS01 (sample SAMEA104158645, study PRJEB21678) | metagenome | place: Germany | collected 2015-04-21 | reverse complement strand
AAAAGAAAAAGGCAGGCTTAATAGTATTATTGGCTATTGCCCTTGTTGTCGCCGCATTTTTGATTTTAACAGGCTTAGGGGTAATCAACACAGAAATTTTCAAGGAGGGATTTGACATGGGTTACATCTATACAAACTCAGACAGCTATTTGGTAGGCAGCGCCGAAATATCCGCTTCGGACATAAAGGAAATAGACATAGATTGGGTTGAAGGCTCGGTCAATATAGAGGTCCATACGGGCGACAAGCTGATTATATCAGAGCCGGAGGGCTTGGAGGACGCTGACAGGCTTCGCTACAAGGTTGAGAACGGCAGGCTGACCATAAAGTTCAGAAAGTCCAGCTTCTTCCGCTTCAAGCCCTTGGATAAGCCCTTGACTGTGAAAATACCTGAAAGCTACCGGTCATTCGTGCTTTTCAGGATAGAAACGGTTTCGGCAAATATGAAGGCGGCTTCGATTATAGGTGATGAAGTGAAGCTTGAAGCGGTTTCGGGCAACATCAGCATTAAGGACTTCACCTGCAATCTTATGAAGGTTGAAACAGTAAGCGGCAATATTCAGATTGACAATGCAGCCGTTGAGGAATTGAAGCTTGAAGCGGTTTCGGGCGACATCAACTTTATAGGAAACGCGGACGATGTTGACGCAGAAACGGTTTCAGGCACAATAAACCTAACCTCGCACACCTGCCCGCATACATTAGACTTTGAAAGCGTTAGCGGCGACATAAAGCTGAGAATACCTGAGAATGACGGCTTTGAGTTGAGACTCGAAACGGTTTCAGGCGACTTCAGCTGCGCTTTCCCGACTACGAAGGAAAGAAAAGAATATGTGTATAAGAACGGCAGAGCGGACTTCAAGGTCGAAACCGTAAGCGGAGATATAAAGATAGAAAGGTTAGACAATAGCCTGTGATGAAAAGGGGGTTCTCGCCCCCTTATTTCATATTATTACCCCACCTATTGCCCCTATTGCTCTTCAATAACTAACGCTTTTACAATTCTATACAGCTTTTCGCGCTGTGCTTGCGTCAGCATGGGGTCAATAAGCTGGCACATATCCAAAAATGAAGCTACATTAAAGCTGCCGTTGCGCTTCTGCTCGTCTATCGCGCTGATAAGCTCGTGCATCAGCTCTTCTTCGGATTTGCCCTCGTACATGCTCATAAGCTTGTTAATATCATCAATATTCATATACCCTACTCCTTTTTGATTATATAGTATGCTATGAAATTAAGAGCTGTTTTGACCCAATTTTCCAATTATTTAATTTGCATTTTAATATAATTATTGTTGCAAAATTCCAAAATGCAGTTTACAATATATATGTAGTAATATGTATAGGGGTGAGGTTATGAGTAAGACACGAACGACGGTTTATTTAGCTGGACAAGAGTTTAGGTTGTCAAGCGAAAGAAGTGAGGAATACCTGCAAAAGCTGGCTGTTTTCATTAACAAGCGCATAAACGATGTGCAGGCGGCTAACTCTACGCTTAGCACTTTCGAGTGCGCACTGTTGGCTATGTATAAATTAGCCGACGAGTATCACGAGAGCAAGGAAGCATACGACAAGCTGGAGAGCCGCATAGACAATCTGCGCACCGGCAAAGTACGCGAAAAGGCCGAAGCACCTGTAAAGCGTCCATTTGAAACTACCTTGAAGAACTAAATAATGGAGCTGTTATCCCCTGCCGGTAGTTTTTTAAGTCTAAAAGCTGCAATTCTAAACGGTGCGGATGCCGTATATTTCAGCGGCGGAGCTTTTAACGCACGAATAAACGCAGAGAATTTTACAAATGAAGAATTGATAGAAGCTATAGACTATTGCCGCAGCAGGAACACAAAAGCATACATCACCTTAAATACCCTAATATATGACAGCGAATTCGACCGCTGTTTAGAATATGCCCGCTTCTTGTATAGCATGGGCGCAAACGCGTTCATAGTGCAGGATTTGGGGCTTCTTTTTTTATTGAAAAAATACTTGCCCGATATTGAGTACCACGCAAGTACTCAAATGGGCATTTCTTCTTTAGACGGCGTGAAGCTATGTGAAAAATTAGGCATATCCCAAGTGGTGCTATCGCGCGAATTGTCGCTGAAAGACATACGATACATAAGCGAAAACACCGATGTAAAGCTTGAGTGCTTCGTGCATGGGGCTATGTGCGTGAGCTTTTCGGGCGGCTGCTTGTTTTCTTCATTGGTTGGCGGAAGAAGCGGCAACAGGGGCGAATGTGCTCAGCCATGCAGAAAGCGTATTGCTGTCGGCGGCGCTCCCAAGGAAAACGACTATAATCTCAGCATTGCCGATATGTGCATGATAGAGCATATCAAAGAGCTGAAGGACGCCGGCATTTCAAGCTTGAAAATAGAAGGGCGCATGAAGAAGCCCGAATATGTTGCAATGGCTACATACGCATACAGGCGAGCCATAGACGGTGCTGGCGCTGATGAGATTAAAACGCTGAAAAAAGAGCTGGAGGAAGTGTTCTCACGCGGCGAGTTTTCCTGCGGGTACTATTTCGGCGCTGACTTTAACAGAAACGCCATAGCAAAGGCTCAGCCCTCAAAGGAGCTTCAAAAACGCCTGCAAGAAAGCTATCGAAAAGAAAAGCCGATATTCCCGATAGAATTCAAGCTGATTTTGAAAGCGAATGAAAACGCAAAACTGATTGCACAAGCGCGAGAAAAAACCATTGAGGTAACAGGAAGCGTATGCGAAGCCGCAAGATCCGAAATAGACGAAAACACTGTATCAAAATACGAAAATCAGCTTAAAAAATTAGGCGACACGCCATATTATTGCGATAACGCAGAGGTTATCATTGAAAACGCCTACCTGCCGGTTTCGAAAATTAACGAAATGCGCAGAAAAGCAGTAGAGCTGTTAGAAGAAAGCACAAGGCTTCGCAGAAGCGCGGCTGAAATAGTACTCATTCCCGAAGAAAGCGAGAAGATTGAGAGAAGTACGCCCATAATATGCGCACGCGTGATAGACTATGCTTCCGCGATAGCAGCATACAATGCAGGCGCAGACGAGGTAACCATAGACGCGCTTTCCTACGATAAAAACGACATTGAAAAGCTGTTTTTGAATAAGCCTCAGAATAGCAGGCTGAACATCTCACTTCCTATTGCGATAATTGGCAAAAAGCACGAGCGCATATTATACGATATTGTGAACTCATATCCCTTCAACTCTGTTGAGATCAACAATTTAGGGCAGGTAGAGGGCTTGAAGCACAAGGAGCTATACGGCGGTGCACATTTGAATATTGTAAATTCTCATACTATAAATTCGCTGTTGAATATGGGCTTAAAGTCTGTAACAATTTCCCCCGAGCTGACAAGAAAGCAATGCAAGGACTTAATTGACAAGTGCGAGCACATACGCCTTGAAGTGTTCGGCAGGGCGACATTGATGAACCTGTTTAACTGTCCTGTTAGATATGCTAAGGGCTGTCAAGGCTGCGAGCAAGGGACTATATACATGAACGACGAACAGCTGCGCAGGTTCCCCATACTAAAATCCAACAACATACGCCCTTGCGCTATGGTGCGCATTTTGAACTGCTTTACTATGGACAATATTGCGCAATCGCATAGAATGACGCCCTATGCCTTTGCTTTAAGCTTTTATGACGAGAACGCAGTCGATATAGTAAATAATAGAATAAATGCTCTCTTAGATATACTAAAAGGCAAAGAAGCAACACCTCTTGAAAATACCACAAGGGGTTATTGGAACAGGTAGTCGCTTTTAGTTTTTCCGTATTTTTCGTTCTGCGCTTTCCGAAATATTGTGCAATAAGTGCATTTGATGCGAGCTGCAAACGGCAAAAAGGCTTATAATAGACAATCTGCTATGTTTCTTACTTCGATTCCTGCTTTTTTCGCGTAATTGACTGTGTACGCCGTTCCGCCTGCGGCTGAGGTTAGGTAGCATATGCACAATGAGCTTTCATCTACTAATTTGCGGTTTCTTTCGTGCATACAGCCTGAGGTATATTCATCGGAAATGTATTCTACGCTGTCGGCACGCTCTAAAATCTCTATGTATTGGCTTGTTTGGGCTTTGCTCCAATCAGCATACTGTGTTTTGCAGGGCAGAATAAGCCGCAGCTTTATATACGGAAAAGCCTGCTTAATATCAAGTATTTGCTTTGCCGCCAATGTATCAAAGCCCAAAGCGCCACCTACGCAGAAGGTATCATAGCCTTCATTCACCGCACTGATTATTTCAGAAAACAAGCGTGAGTTTATCCAATCTACCATTTGCTTTGAAATTCGCCTATGACCGGAAAAACAGCAAGTATTTTCTTTCATAACACAATCCTTGATAAGAATATATAGCAGTATAGCACAATTTTTAGCAATTGGCAAACATATTTTCACATATTTTGATAAACAAAAAGCGCCGGCGGGAAATGCCGCCTAACGCTTCTGCTACAAAAAACTTATTTTAATTATTCTTGTGCAGGTGCAGCGTAAACCTTTACGTCAGTGATACCTGCGAGCAATGTAGCATCTGTTACTTCTTCCAAACCTTCGAAAGTGGTGGGTTCGGTTTCAGCAACATCACCAGCAACGAGAGCGCCGTTGGTAACTGTGAATGTGTAGAACTTAGCGTTGTGCTCTACAACAAATACTGTACCGTCAGCAACTGTTGCTTCGGGATCAGCAGTTGTAACATTGGTCTTGTATGTTTCGAAAGCTGTGTTAGCAATAGCTAAAGCTTCTGCAGCTTCGTCAACTGTTTCTGTTTCTTGCGGTTCTTCTGTGCCTGCGGGTTCCTCAGTACCTACGGGTGTAGCTGTGGGAGTAGGTTTCTCTTTATCACCGCATGCTGCGAACAATACTAACGACATTGCGATAACGAGCATCGCAACAATAATGAGCTTAAAGTTCTTCATAATTTTCACTCCTTTTTTTGTTTTTTTGTAGCAGGGTAATTATACACCCCCTCCCAAAACTTAGCAAGCGTATAAAATAATATATTTTTATATCCTATCACTTTGCTGGGATATATACCTTCACATTATTTGGCACCTCTTTCAATAAGTCCTTATCCTTTACAAGCTCATAGTCTTTTATATTGTCTGCCTTCTCAATCTCGCCATTGCTTTTCATCTTTCCCATTTCCCATGTGAAAGCATACAGCTTGCCTGCCTTCTCAACAACAAACTTCAGCTTATCCTTGATAACAACAGAGCCCTCGCCGCCTACGGTATTCTTAAGATAGGCTGACAGCGCCTTTTGCGCATCCTCCAAAGCTGTGGATTCTTCTTCGCTCAATTGCGGCTGTTGCTCGCTCTCCTTTTTTGAACACGCAGCGCACACAGAAAGTATAAGCACAGCAACCAGCAAAAGCGAAATAATTTTTGCCTTCATATTGCCTCCTATAAATTATATTAGTAGGTTAGTACTACATTACTATTATAATGCTGTTACAGAATTGAGCAAATAGCGAAACACATCATATTTCTCGCCTGCCAAAAAGCATTGCCTGCTTGCTGCCTGCACGAAGCATATGCAAACAGCAAGCATAGCAGAAACTCGCTTTTTACTTCTTAAAGCTTAGTTCTTGGGTATAAATATCATAATGTTATCGGGTATTGAATCCAAGTGGGACTCTTTCGTTTCCAACACCAAGCCCGAAAGCGATTCAGGCTTCTCCTCCCAAACCTTATCCTTTACAAGCACTTCGCCTTTATACACAAACGAGAACCATACGCCGTCCTTCTCTATAACGAATGTTGTGCCTTCCTTAATTTTGGCTGTACTGTCCTCTGCCACAATGTTAGCAGCATACACCGCAGACGCCGCGACAGCGGTATTGTAGGCGGCTTCACGCGCCATTTCCAATAGATTTGACGGTGTGGGCTCGGGAATGAAAATCTCAACATCCTCAGGAATCTGATTCAGATAATTCTCATCGGTTTCCAGCACCATATCTTCCGGAATATCGGGCTTTTCGTCAAACACCTCGCCTTCTACAAGCTGTCCGTTCTGAAATATGAATATGTACCACTTGCCTTCCTTTTCTACAACAAATGTTGTGCCGTCGGGAACTTCACCCTTTCTATTAGCATAGTATGTGGAAAACACGCCGCTCACATCACTATACGTTTTCTTTTTGCGGCTTTCGGTCGGAGAGGGGGTGAGCGTTGGCTCAGTGGTGCCGGTCTTTTGCTCGCAGGCAACTAATGCCCCCGTAAGCAGCAAAACGATAAGCGATAAAGCAAATACCCTAAGAAATTTCATGTTGACCTCCTGTGTGGAAAATGTTTACAATAATATTATACAATATCTATAAAATAATGCAAATAAGCCGCTAATGCGTCAAAATAGTCTTTGACCATGAAATATTGTACTGTGCAACATGAGTTTTTGCATTTACATTTCATGATAAAGTGTTCTTTTGCTGCTTTTCTTTCAAGAAAAGCAGTGGGGCATGGGGCTAAGCCCCGAAATAGCCGCTAATGCGTCGTGAAATAAAAAAGCCGCGCATTGCGCGGCTTTTTGCGGCATATATCAGCTAATTACAGCTTTCAGAATCGCTACGGCGTCGCCTGTGCCTATTTGATTGTCTAAATTGAAGTCGTATGCGATTTTTTGATGCTCGGTTAGCTCTATGGGTCTAACCATGTATATAAGCACCATTATCGCATCGCCTGTATTGACTTGACCGTCACCATTAGCGTCGCCATACATTACATATTGCGCCTTTACTGTCATATCTGATGTTACACAGCTGAAATCCTTATCCCAGCCTACGAACTTATGCCCTTCTCTTACCGGGTCATCGGGCGGAGTTGCCGCCTTGCTCTCCTCAACCGTATCTACAAACAACACAGTATCGTCATAATCAACGAATGTAACGGTGTAATATACGGGAACATACTCGGGGTCGGGCAGGAACAGCGGTTCTACTACCAAATCCGAACGAACCTCAGATGTAGGCACGGACCAGCCCATGAATATATAGCCTAACTCTTTGGGCTCCGCGGGAAGCACAGCCGCTTCGCCATGAGGCACCTGCTGAGTAGAAATCACTTCTCCGGAAAAGCTTAAGAACTGCACCGTATGCACCGTTCCCGGAATAATAATATCTACATTGTCAACATAGCCGCGGTCATTTCCTACATGGTTGTTCATATCCTTCAAATACGACCATGTGAACCTGTATTCGCCCTCGCTCGGAACAATGAATGTATAAACAGCCCAGTCGGTTTCACCTGAAATCTCAGCCTTCAATGAACCGTTTATGAAGAATCTCAGCTTATCCCAGTTCTTTTCGCTCGATACCTTCCATTCGAAAACCAATTGCGCGCCCTGCGGCAGCTTGCCTGCGTTCAGCTCCATCATAGAGGCTGTGTTGCCGACGCCTACATTCGAGGATACCGCCGCGAACCTGTTGTCAACAGCCTCCGCTACCCAAGGATATGATGAATCAAGCGTAAAGCTCAGCTTGCCTGTGGGAGCGTTTGCCGCCGCGTCTAATCCGCCTTCTTTAACGCTGACTACCACCTTTCCTGTGAAGCCGCCGTCCTGCGTGGTTACGGTCAATATAGCTACGCCGACCTTATGACCTGTTACTATGCCATCTGCGCTTACCGTAACTATTTCCTCATTGCTCGACTCATACAACAGCGTTTGATTCGAAGCGTCGTACGGCAATACACGCGCTTCTAACTTGTATGAGCTATGGGTATATACCTCTATACTGTCTGTTTTAAGCTCTAAGCCTGTTACAGCCAAAGGACCATCTACCGTAACCAAGCACTCTGCTGTTAGTACCACATTTTCGCCAAGCGCGAAGTCGGTTACTGTGCAAATAATTTTCGCTGTACCGTCGGTTTGCTTGGCGGTTACAAGCCCATTTTGCGTAACGGTTGCTATTTCGGGATTCTCGCTTGACCACTCCAGCGTGTACTTTATGGCGTCAAGCGGCAGCACCTCCACTGAAAGCTGCGCTGAGTTGTTGTGATGCAGAGTTACCTCGCCGGGAGTAACCTTAACGCTTTCAACAGGCACCTTATGCGTACGCGCGTGCATATTCTCATTGCCGCGATATATGAATTTTGCCTTTTGTGAGGTGTACGGGTCGGTTGAGCCTAACGCATTGACTGTGATTGTATAGGCCTCTTTTACCGTATACAGGTCATTCGTTGCAGGATTGGTTTTTACAAGTGTGTCGTGGAACTTGTTCATTATCTGACCATCGAACGCGAATGAAACCGCCTCGTCATAGCCCGAAACGAAGCCTGCGCCATGCGCCAGCAGAGGAGCATACAGGTTGCTTGCCGCCATGCCATAGCATATTCCAAGATAAACTATTGTGTTGGGCAATGTGTCGCAGTATTTCTGCATGAATGTACCGCGCAAGTAAATCGTGCTGCCTGAACGGACTAAGTGTCCCTCCGCTATATCCTGCTGGTCGTAATTACCCGGTGCCGGTATGCAGATATAGCCGCCGCCATTTGTTGCAGCACCATGACTGTCAACCATTATGATACCGTACTGGTCGAAATTCTTGAAGCTTTCAACCGAAGCGGCTGCGCCATAGTACAGATCCAATTTATCAAAGCTCAATACCGCGTTCATGGCGTATGCTCTTTCCCTGTAACTGTATGTGAAGTTAGAGTCATAGCCATAATAGGGGCAATATACTGCAAGCGTGTTCTCGCCTATATAGTCGTCAGTTGCCTTTACAGCTTCTTCTAAAAGCTCTAAATCAAAAGCGTCTGCGCCGGACTTCACATCTTCGTTATACCTTGCGAATATGTTTTGAATGCCCGAATCGTATTTGAAGCTTATTGTAAGGTCGTCATCATACTGAACTGATTCTATGTAGTCTAAGCCGGAAACATAATCATAAACAAACGCGACTATCTCCTCGTTAGTCGCGCCTAATTCCTCAAGATTCTTTTCCAAGCGTTCAATTTTAACCCATGTTAAGTCAATCAAATCCCAGTCAATATCTTTTACGCTTTTGTGGAATGCTATCGTGTGCGTGTAGCTTGTATTGCCCTTTATGCTTACGCGGTAGTTGACCTCGCGTATGGAATCGGCAGTAATCACCGCACGCCCCGAATATATACCGTCATTCGCCCTCTCGTCGCCATTTTTGCCTAAATCGTTTAGATACGCGACTGTTTTTCCGCTATCGTCATAAACTGCGACATCCTTTTCAGAAAGCTTATGGTGCGTTTCTACCTCGGTTTTGAATAGCACCGTCTTTTTTTCGCCTATTTCAATACCGAATGTATCGCGAATGTATTAAACTTTATTCCCGATACTGCACTGCTGACATTTGCAGCGTTTACGCCTGCAGCTATACTTGTGCATGCAAAAGCGAAAAGCATAACGCTTGCGACAGCAAAAGCTATAAATTTCTTCATACCTACCTCCGTAAAATTTTGACTTGCTAAGCCTATATTATCACATATTATATATGTAGGCAATTAGATTACACTATTTTTCGAAAGAAAATTTACATATTTCGAATAAGGAATTTGAAGCCTCTTGTCTGAATTTTGACAGAAAAGCTCGGCACAGATTCGGCATATACGGGTGCAGCTTTCAATAAGCTTGCTTTTTGCGGCAAGTAAACAGTAACTATATTACAAAAAAAGCGGAGGGCTGACCCTCCGCTATGCTGACTTAAATTCAGTTCTTCTTAAGGTTTCTGCCGTAGTAGTTGATAAGGCAGCCGTCAATGAGAATTTCCTTCTCATCTGCTGTCAAGCCTGCGCAGTACAGCGTGATGTCGTGCACCTTACCGTCCTTGGTGATGACCTTAGCGGGTATTTCTTCCTTACCGTTGGCAATAGCGTCTTTAATGTTGGGAACGAATACATAGTCGTCAACCTCGTAATCGAACTTCGTATCCTTTGCCAATGTGAAGGGAATTATACCCCAGTTGATGCAGTTGCTGCGATAGCGCTTTGTTGCGTACTCATAGCATATGTTGGCCAAGCCGCCCAATACCTTTTGGCAGGAGGCAGCCTGCTCACGCGCTGAACCGTCGCCGGGCTTGTTAGCGAATACGCAGGAAGCTACTGTGGTTTCGTTTATAAGCTCTTTTGCGTTGCCAACCTTTGAAAGCGCATTTATTATTTCCTCAGGCGCATTGCCTTCTCTGCGGCTTTCGTCCATCGCCTTTATAGCCTTTGCTCTGCCTACATATTCGGGCACTCTGCGTGAAAGCGCGAACTCGGCAAGCCTCAAGGGGTTTGAACGATATGATGATGTTTCGCCGCTGGGGATAAGCTCGTCTGTCGTGGTTACTTCATCTCTTATGACTGCTGCCAGCTTTAAGAGTATATGGTCTGTCAAGGGGTACATCTTCGGCCAGTCGGTGATGTTGGGACCGTACTTCAATTCCTCGTTCGGATTTGCTTTGCCGAAGCCGTAGTATATACGCTTCTCATAAACAGACTTGTCGAACTCGTATTCAACATGCTTGGGTGTGTATTCTATTTCTGTAGCCGCTGTAATCTTGCCGCCGTTCAATGCTGTTGCGGCGATTGAGCGGGCGTCCATAAGCGCAACTGTAGCTACCTGACCGTCGCTGGGCTTTGAGCCTTCGCGGTTGGGGAAGTTACGCGTTACATGGCGCAAGGACAAGCCGTTGTTTGCGGGAACATCGCCGGCGCCGAAGCACGGACCGCAGAATGAGGGCTTTACAATAGCGCCTGCCATGAGCAGCTTCTCTATAGCGCCTATGCGTGTCAATGCCAGGTTTACGGGAACGCTTGTGGGGTAAACCGATAGTCCGAAATAGCTGTTGCCGGTTGAGCCACCGTCTAAAATCTGAGCCGCTTCGACTATGTTGTCGAACAGGCCGCCTGCACAGCCCGCTATGATACCCTGGTCGCCCATTACATCCTTGCCTACGACCTTGTCGGTGAGCTTCAGGTTAACTTTGCCGCCGAATGTCTTCTTTGCTTCCTCCTCAACTTCTCTCAATATGTCCTTAGCGTTTGCTTTGAACTCTGCTATTGTGTATGCGTTTGAGGGGTGGAAGGGAAGTGCTATCATAGGCTCAACCTTAGACAAGTCTATGGTTATCATCATGTCGTAGTATGCGCCTTCCTGAGGCTGCAGCTTCTTATATGCTTCGGGTCTGCCATGGATTGTATAGAACTTCTGAATCTCCTCGTCTGTTTCCCAGATAGATGACAGACAGGTGGTTTCGGTAGTCATTACATCGATACCGTTTCTGAAATCTGCGGACAAGCTCTTTATACCGGGGCCTACGAACTCAAGAACCTTGTTCTTTACTACGCCGCTCTTGAATGTAGCCTTTACCAGTGCTAAAGCTACATCGTGAGGACCTACACCGCGCTTGGGAGCGCCTGTGAGATATACAAGCACCACTTCAGGTGCGTTAACATCATAGGTGTTTGACAAAAGCTGCTTTACAAGCTCGCCGCCGCCTTCGCCTACGCCCATTGTTCCCAATGCGCCGTAGCGTGTGTGCGAGTCAGAGCCCAATATCATATCGCCGCACTTTGCCAATGCTTCTCTTGCGTATGAGTGAATGACGCTTTGGTTTGTGGGCACAAAAATACCGCCATACTTCTTAGCGGCAGATAGCCCGAACACATGGTCGTCTTCATTGATTGTTCCGCCAACCGCACAAAGCGAATTGTGGCAGTTAGTCATAGCATACGGAATGGGGAATTCCTGCAAGCCGCTTGCGCGCGCGGTTTGGATTATGCCGACATAGGTGATGTCGTGCGATACAAGACTGTCGAACTTGATGCGCATTTTCTTTGAGTCGCCTACATTGTGCGCGTTCAGAATTGAATACGCTATCGTGTTCTGCCTGCCCTTTTCAGGGTTCATTCCTGCCGGTGCTGCTTCCTGCGGCTTACCGCCGACGAGGTAAACGCCATGAGTAATTACTTCGATCATTACTATTTCGCTCCCTTTTCTATGTATTTTTTGTATCATGCGCGATACTTACCTCAATATTACTATATAAATTGGTTTATTTCAATGAATAATGGGGGAATGGGAGTATATATTTTTTTGTATAAAAAGCAAGCAGCGACACGCCTGCCGCTGCCCGAAAACGCGTATTAAATTGGCGTTCAACTTTTTATTTGCCAGCGTTGAATACTATAAAGCCCGTATATTTTGAATTTGCCGTTATCGTTCAATCTTACAGAACTCCAGCAGAATTCAAAAACTGCGCTGCCGTCCTTCTTCCTTACTGCGTTTTCGTCAAATTCACAGTCGAAGCTGGTAATACTAATTTCCTCTTTTATTCCTCCTCGCCTGTAATGCCCTATGCAATAGCCCTTACCTCTGAAATAATCAAATACTATTTCTTCAATATAATTACCATATTCACCCCTCCATACGCCTTGCCATCGCAACGCCTCAGTGCAAGCCCGCGACATTTTAACAGAGTTTCTATACGAACCTAAATTATCGAATATCTCCTTTGCCTTTTTTATATCCTCGTGCGAAGCTACTGCGCCCTCCGGCATAATCAACTCAATAGCTTTGTTATAATTTGAAATTCTGCTTGCTTGACTTGATTCAGCAGCTCATAGCGTTTCTTCATTGCTCACTCCTAAATCTTAGGTATGCTTTCATCAATATTCATATTGCCGTCAATGCTTTTTTTGATAGCATTCAACGCTATCCTTTCTTCAATAAGGCTTTGGTTTGTTGCGCTTAGCAAAGCTATCACCTCTCCAAACGCATATATGAGCATTGCAGTAACAAGTGATACTCCAAATATAAAAAAAGCAGTAATCAGCGCATATTTTTCATATAAAGGTATATCGCCTAAGCTTATGCCAACGATAAGAGCAGCAATAGTGCCAACAAAGCCCCATATAATGCCCACAATCTTCAATGTTGTTGAAAGGGGATTATTCATAATACCTTCACACATGATAATGTTCTTTAACAATTTGCAAAAATACTATATGAAAGCATCGCCAATATAGCAAGTAATTCTGTAAAATTTTTCATTATTTCACATTTGCCCCTGTCCACAAAAACGAGTATAATTTACTCAATCACTCGCATAAGGAGTATATCATGAAGAAAATCGCCGTAATGCTTTTGCTTGTTGCATTCGTTGCAAGCGCATTTGCCTGCACTAATGAAAATACTAACCCTACCGGCACTCCGCAGGCAACCCAAAAGCCTACCATTGAGCCTACTCCGCAGGTATCTATGACGCCCATAGGCTTATCTACGGTTACTCCGCTGCCTACCGACGACCCCTTTTCGAACACAGGCAAGGAAGCAAGCAAAAAAATGCTGCCCGTTTTGATTTCTTTAGCATATGCTTCACAATTTAATGAATACAGCAAGGACAATGCAGACTTCATATGGTGCGCGGCGGCATATTTAGCGAGCGAATACGGCTATGAAGTGCTGGACACAAAGAATCCGAATCCTACGCTTGAATTAAGCGAGAGCCAGCTTCAAGCAATAGTAAACGCTTTCTTTGGCGAAAAGCAGGTAGATATAAAGCAGCTGGCGCTTAATACGGAATTCTTCACTTTCGAGAATGGTACTTACACCTGTGTAAAGACCTTCGATAACGATACGGAATTCACTATCGAGAAGATAAAGCTTGAGGGGCAAGACCATATAGTTTCACTCATAGAAAAGAATTCAAGCGGCAAGCGGCTGACCGGTTCGGTGTTTGTGCTGCGCCCTTGCGAGTTCGAATCGCCCTATCCGCAATATGTAACCGAAATGGAATACAGACTGCTTGGGAGAAGATAAGCGAATATAAGTCAGCAATTCACAGTTACGGCATAAGCATATAATTATCTCACAGGAAAGACCTGATGCGGCAAGCGGCTGACCTGTTCGGTGTTTGTGCTGCGCCCTTGCGAGTTCGAATCGCCCTATCCGCAGTTTGTTTCCGAGCCCGAATGCTGATTGAGCAGAAGATAACACTAAGCCAATAAAAATCAATAATTTCACAATAAATATTTTAAGAATACTTGACATATTACTGAGAACGCTATAATATATATGGTAGAATCTTGTCTATTTAAGCTGGTGAGTGCATTGCGGATATGATTCCGCACAAACATTTTTTTGGAGGGCAATATGAAAAGACCATTTAAGCACATTTCAGCAGTTTTAGCATTATTGCTGCTGCTTACCTCAATAGCACCCTTTGCTATGGCGCAAAACGACGAAGAATATAAAGCCTTTGTTGTGCAAATCGCGGCCGGCGGTAAGCATAGCTTTGCATTGAAGAACGACGGCTCGCTTTGGGCGTGGGGCAGCAATCTGTTTGGTCAGCTTGGCGACGGCAGCACTCGATCTACAGCCACACCCGTAAAGGTTTTAGACGATGTGTCCTTCGTAAGCGCAGGGTTTTATCACAGCTTGGCTATAAAAACAGACGGCTCACTTTGGACGTGGGGCGGCAATATGTATGGTCAGCTTGGCGACGGCACTACGGAGGAAAAAACAACTCCCGTTAAGATTATGGAAAATGTGATAACGGCTGACGCGGGCATGTATCACAGCATGGCGGTGCAGAAAGACGGCTCACTTTGGGCATGGGGACAGAACGACTATGGTCAGCTTGGCGACGGCACTAAAGAGCAAAGAAATTCGCCCGTACAGGTTATGGAGGGTGTTGATTCGGTCGCGGCGGGCAGCTGGCACAGCATGGCTCGCAAAGGCCGCGCGCTATGGATATGGGGAAACAATGATTACGGTCAACTGGGCAACGACAGCACAACAAGCAGCAGGACACCAATTAAGCTAATGGAAAATGTGCTGGCGTTCGCGGCGGGCGGCTGGCACAGCATGGTGATAAAAAATGACAACTCGCTCTGGGGCTGGGGCTATAACAAGTCAGGTCAATTAGGAGACGGCAGCGATACAAATCGGCTTGCTCCTGTTCAGATTATGCAGAGCGTGCGCTCGGTCGTGTTAGGCGAGACTCACAGCATGGCGATAAAGAAAGACGACACTTTATGGGCTTGGGGCATGGGCAGCAGCGGTCAGATAGGCAACGGCAGCAACGAAAACGCGCTTTCTCCCGTAAGGATAATGACAGACGTGGAAACCGCAGCCGCAAGCACTTATCACAGCATGGCGTTAAAGAGCGACGGAACCTTGCTCGCATGGGGCGATAATATGAGCGGCGAGTTGGGCACCGGCAAGATGTTTTTCAGGGATACTCCAATGTTAGCGATGCAGGACATATCCTATATTTCCGCCGGATTAGCGCAGGGTATGGCTATAAAAACCGACGGCACTCTGCTTGGCTGGGGCAATAACTTTTATGGTCAGTTAGGCGACGGCAGCACGGAAAACAGATATGAGGCGGTTATGATAATGGAAGATGTGATAGGCGTTTCGACAGGCGAATTCCATAGTATGGCACTAAAAAAGGATGGCTCATTATGGACATGGGGCAATAACTATTATGGTCAGTTAGGAAATAACAGCACTGAGGACAGCTTAGTACCCGTTAAAATAATGGAAGGCGTTAAAGCGATCTCGGCGGGCGATTATCACAGCATGGCCATTAAAAAGGACGGCTCATTATGGGCGTGGGGTCATAACCTTCGCGGTCAGGTAGGCAACGGAAGCACACAGGATGTCCATCAACCCGTAAAGATAATAGAAAACGTGGAGTCGGTCTCCGCTGGCAACACGTTTACCTTGGCTATAAAGACAGACGGCTCTTTATGGGTATGGGGGTATAACTCAAACGGTCAGCTTGGCGACGGCAGCATAACGGAAAAGCACTCGCCCATTAAGATAATGGACGACGTTAAGGCCGTTTCGGCAGGTAATTGGCATAGCTTGGCGATATTAAATGATGACTCGCTTTGGGCTTGGGGCAACAACTCATACGGTCAGTTCGGCAACGGCACGACCGAGTCCTCATTATTGCCAATAAAGATAATGGACGGCGTTAAGCTTGTATCAACCGCTGAACAGCACAGCATGGCGGTAAAGACCGACGGCTCTTTGTGGGCTTGGGGCGACAACTATTACGGTCAAATTGGCAACGCATCATACGAGCGTTGTCTCAGCCCCGTTAAAATTATGACAGGCGTAAAAGCGATTGCCGCAGGTGGCACATTCAGCATGGCGCTGAAAAATGACAACAGCCTATGGACATGGGGCGGCTACGGCTATGGCGAGCTTGGAGACGGCACTGTAAGTCAGTCCCCGATACCCGTTAAGGTTGTGTTCCCCGAAATACTGTTAGGCGATGTTAACGGCGACGAGAAGATAAACACAGGCGACGCTGTATTGCTTTTGCAATACATTGTAGGCAAAGCTACATTAAACGAAGAGCAATTATCAGCCGCGGACTTCAATCAGGATAAGAAGCTGAACACAGGCGACGCTATGGCGATATTAAAGCACTTGGTATCATAGCAAAAAACCAATAAGGAAGCCGTACTCAGTGCGGCTTCTTTTTTTTCAGGCGTATCAGTTATTGATAATAACATTTCAAACGGTGCTGTGTGAGTAATTCACGCTGCGCTTGCTGTTGCATTTATTATCGCGAGCTTTCGCTGTAATACGGCAGAATTTGCTCATCAATTTCTATTTGTGCAGAGTGTTCGCTTGTGCTATTATCTAATATGGAGGCGTAAATGGCAAAGAAAACGTTAACAACAATATTGGTGTTTTTAATACTCTCCGCGCTGGCGGCTTACCTTATATTTTTTGTTGACTGGAATATCCACAAAGCCCCGGTTGACATACAAATAAACGAGGTTATGACAAAGAACACTGTATTCGCAGGCGCAGACGGAGGCTATCACGACTATATAGAGCTTTTTAACAACGGAAGCGACACAGCCGACATATCGGGCTTCGGGCTTACGGATTCAATAACCGACGGTGTGAAATATGTATTCCCGAAAGGCACAACTATTGCTTCGAAGGGCTATTTAATCGTGTTCTGCTCGGGCGACTCAACCTTGGGCGAATTCCATGCGAATTTCAGATTATCCGCAGATGAAGCGGTTCTGCTTTTCGATTCTGGCGGAAGGGATATTGACTCAATACAGCTAAAAGCAGTCGAGAAGGGCTATTCGTTGGCGCGTGAGGTCGGCAAGGACACATGGGTACAGATGCTGCCCTCCCCCGGCTTTGAAAATTCGGAAGCGGGAATAGCTGCTTTCAACGAATGGAAGCAGTCGCAGCAGCCTGCCGAAGCAGAGCCTACCGTAGTTATAAACGAGATAATGGCTTCAAACCTTTCTACCATAATGGATAAGAGACAGCAGTTTTCCGACTGGGTTGAGCTATACAATATAACCGATAAAGAGATTGATTTGTCGGGCTATGGAATTTCCGACGATTTAGCGCGCCCCTCAAAATACATAATACCCGACGGCGTGAAGATTGCCGCGCACGGCTACCTGCTTATATTCTGCTCCGGCGAAGCGGGGCTTATTGACGGAGAGCTGCACGCGCCCTTCTCATTGAGGGCATATGAGGAAGCGTTTTTGATTTCCGACCCGCAGAACAGGGTGCTTGACAGCGTAAGCTTTTCGCGCATGGGGGCTGATGTGTCCTACGCACGCACTGTTGACGGCACAGGCGAGTTCGAAAACTCAAATACGCCTACACCGGGCTTCCCGAACACGCAAGAGGGCTTCGAGCAGTTCTCAAAACTAAGTTTTTTTCCGACAACGGGGCTGTATATATCCGAGCTGTCGGGCTCTAACAGCTCATACTTGGCTGTAAGCTCCGAATACTACGACTGGATTGAGTTATACAACAACACAGGTCAGACAATAAACTTGGGCGGATATTCGCTTTCGGATTCGGCTAACAATCCTGCGAAATGGGTTTTTCCCGAGGTCGAAATTAAGCATGGCGAATATCTGACCGTTTTAGCCGTTTCACCTCAAAAGGACATACCCGAAACCACCCAATACTTAGTAGCAAATTTCGGTATTAGCTCAGAGGGCGAGTTCGTTTTTTTATTTGATAAAGACGGTAACTGCATAGACAAGCTGGGCGCAAAGCATTTTTATACGAATATTAGCGTGGGCAGGGATTCCTCCATGCAGATACGCTATTACGAAACGCCTACACCCAACGCAAAGAACGGCGATGACGGCTATATAGGCCTGCTGTCCGCACCCGTTTTTAAGACGACTCCGGGCATATATCCCGAAACCATACAGGTTGAGTTCTATACTGTTGAAGGCGAAACGATTTACTACACAACAGACTGCACAACGCCCACTGTGAATTCGCAAAAATACACCGCGCCGATTACCGTTGACAAAAACACAGTAATACGCGCAATGGCATATAAAGACGGATATTTTTGCAAATTCGCGACCACAAGCGGCACTTTTCTATTAAAAACCGACGGTGTGAACCATACCTTGCCCGTAATGGCGCTTGTATCCGACCCCGCAAACCTTTTCGACGAGAAAACAGGCATATACGCATATGGTGAGAGCTTCGACCCCACATTAGACACATGGCCGTACTGGCAAAGGCCCACAAACTTTTGGCAGGATTGGGAAAGACCCGCTTCGTTTGAAGTGTTTGACGACACGGGCAAGCAGGTATTTCAGCAAAACATAGGCGTAAAGATTACAGGTGCATTCGGCAGAGGCAGAGAGCAAAAGGGGCTTGCGATATATGCGCGTGACGAATACGGTTCAAGCCGATTGAAATACAAGTTCTTTGAGGATTTGCCATTCACAGAATACAAGTCGTTAGTTCTCCGTTGCGGCGCACAGGACCAGGCCAACGGCAAGATTCGCGACGAGTTCTCAATAGCGGTGCTTAAGGGCTATGATGTTAATTTCCTGTACCAAGATTTCAAGCCCTACATTCTCTACATAAACGGCAGGTACTGGGGCGTTTACTTTATGCGAGAAAAGCGCAACAGATTCTTTGTGGCGCAGCATGAGGGCACAACCAACGCTATGGACTTGGATTTAATCAAGTCCGAAACGCGCGCAAACCATGGCACAGTGGATAACTGGCGCAGCTTAATGCAGTATGTGCGCACACACGACCTTACAGTTAAGGAGCATTACGATTATATAGCTGATAATATAGACCTTGACTCATTCATGGACTACATGATATGCGAAATATATGTGGGCAATACGGATTACTGGAACTGTCAGATGTACCGGCTGTATGGCGAGGGTCATAAGTGGCGCTTCATATACTACGACTTCTGCTGGGGCTGGGATTACACACAGCATAAAACGCTTTACGCGCGCAGGCAGTCGGCACAGCCATATTCAGACCTGTTCAACGCGCTATTGAAGCGTCAGGATTGGCGCGACGCATTCATTCGCAGATTCGCAGATCTTATGAACACAGTGTTTGAGCCGAACAGAATACTTAAAATTTTAGAGGAGATGGACGCATATGTTTCCCCCGAAATTGCGAGGGAGCGTTCTATATTCAATTCACCCGATTCGCCGTACTTCGACTATGTTGACCCCAAGAACTACTCATCAGTCGAGAGGTACAATAATGGCATTGAATACATAAAGAGCTTTATAAAGGAAAGACCTGCTATAATGAAGCAGCAGATAAAGGAAGAATTCAATCTGTCAGACGCCTATATGGCTGAGGTATTCGGAAATGGCTAATAAAACGAGAGCAAGAAGACTTCAGCCGAAATACAGGCACGAGCTTAAATACTATATAAGCTATGGCGAGTACATTGTGCTTTCAAAGCGTCTGCAAATGACGCTTAGGGCAGATGAAAACGCGATTCAGGGCTATGGCGTAAAAGAATACTTCATACGCAGCTTGTACTTTGACGATTTCTATAATTCCTCCCTGAATGAGAAGCTGACGGGCATTGATAACAGGGACAAGTACAGGCTAAGGGCGTACAGGCACAATTACGACGAGGTTAAGCTTGAGAGAAAGCGCAAAACAGCAGGCTATATTCTGAAGGACTCAATATTGCTTTCAAGGCAAGAGTGTGATAACATTCTTCAAGGCGACTACGGCTTTCTTCTTAACAGGCACGAGCCCTTTGCTAAGGAAATGCACCATAATTTCCGCTGCTTAGGCTTGAGGCCCTGCGTGATAGTCGATTATGTGAGGGAGCCGTACATATTTCCTTATGAGGATGTGCGCATTACATTTGATAAGGACGTGCGCACGGGCTTCAGGAGCCTTGATTTTACGAATCCCTATGTTCCGACATATCCCGTATTGGAGGACGGGCTGTTGGTTATGGAGGTAAAATTCAACAATGCATTACCGCAGTATGTGCGTGAGCTAATACAAACCATTGGCGTTAGACAGGCGATAAGCAAGTACTGCTTATGCCGAAAATATGAAATTATATGAGGTATAGTATGCTGAACCTTTTTGCAGTGACGAATTATTTTTCGATGCAGCTTGATGTTACAAGGCTTATTCTAACTATGGCGGTGGCTTTTGTTATAGGTCTGTTCATATTCTTTATTTACAGGGTTACCTTCAACGGCGTTATGTATTCAAGAAGCATGAACATAAGCTATATAATGCTTACGCTTGTAACATCCCTAATGCTTATGCTGATAAGCAACAACCTGACTCTTAGCTTGGGTATGGTTGGTGCTTTGTCAATTATCCGTTTCAGAACAGCCGTAAAGGATCCCATAGATACCGTGTTTATGTTTTGGGCGGTAGGTGAAGGAATAGCTATTGGCGTCGCGTTCTTCTTAGAAGCGGCAATAGCGGCGATTCTCATTGGCTTGGCATTGGTAGTGATGAACATAGTACGGGTTAAGGATTCCTCAAACTACCTGCTTATAATTCACTATACCGACGACGCGGCAAACGCTGTAAAGGCGCTTATGAAGCAGCTTCCCAAATGCACTATAAAGAGCAAGACCGTTAATAAAGACGCTATTGAGCTGACGCTGGAGGTTCGCCTGCGCCAAAATGAATTGAACTTTACTGAAAAGCTGATTAAGATTGACGGGATTCTTGACGCAATGCTCGTTTCGCATAAAGGAGATATTGTTGCGTAACGCGGAGCATTACACAAATTAAAACAACGCTTTTAGCATTGAATGAATACGGTAACAGGTCGCCGAATGAAAATTAAGACTGGGACGCAAGGAAGCGTCCTTTTTTTGTTAGATGTTTAGCGCAGGAATATCCTATATAGCTTGCTTATACTAAACGGCAAATGAGTAATTGAATTAGTTCCCCTCTTTTTTCATTAGTAACTTGCAAGAAATTAAGTAAGCATTTTACATATTTGCTCTGCGTTTTTAATTCCCCGCTTGCGCGACAGCTCCACACTTCATACTCCTCACTGATAAATCTTCATTCGGGCAAAGCCCGTATTCATTTGCCAAAAGGGCATAGTCATTCAGTGTAAAGCACTGTTTTCATTCGCCACAAGCGTATTCATTCCGCGTAAAGCACGGACAACTCCTAACTCCTCACTTCACACTCTATCGCGCAATTTGACACAAAACTATATTTTTGCTACTATATATAATCAAGTGCTGGCAAGCAATGAGGTGGGTTATGAAAAAAATAATAGTATTTGCATTGATATTAAGCTTATGTCTGTTGGCAGGCTGCTCGAATAAAACAGGGGACATTATTACGGTTAGCCCCGGCGCTACGCAAAACCCTGATA
>FZPS01000142.1_pt277 | contig 21675 bp, 13 predicted proteins | sample 1817821 | NCBI WGS metagenome assembly FZPS01 (sample SAMEA104158645, study PRJEB21678) | metagenome | place: Germany | collected 2015-04-21 | reverse complement strand
GATTAACAGTGATTGGTTGTATTTATATTATGAGTGTTTTAATGAAGTAGAGAGTGATAAAAATGTAATTCTTTCACGTATCAATAAAGAATTAGCTGATAATTGGGATAAAATAATACATGTTTTATATAACTTTTTTAAATTAACCTCTATAAAAAAATAATAGGCTTGACTAATGAAATAAGTATATATATAATAATATTAAGAACTTTGAAGTGGAAGAGTATTGTTAGACCCTGTTTATAGAGAGTTGCAAATGGTGGAAAGCAGCAATAAGACTAATAAGAATAACGCCACGGAGTTACTAACTGAAATAATAGTAAGTTATGTCGGGACAACCGTTATCTTGTATTAAGTGATCAATTATGATAAGAAAGGTGGCACCACGGTTAACCCCGTCCTTTTATTATAATTGTTTTTTTATTAGGAGGGAAATATGATAGTTTTAGATGTAAAAGATTTATATGAGAAAAGTCATATAGGTAAGGAAGTTATGTTGGAAGGTTGGATTAGAAACCACCGTAAACAAAAAGAGTTCGGTTTCATTGATTTTAATGATGGAACTTATTTTAAGTCGGTTCAAATAGTATATGCAAAAGATTTAGAAAATTTTTCAGAAATTACTAAATTTCGTGTGGGATCAGCAGTTAGGATAACCGGTGAAGTTATAAAATCACTTGGTAAAAATCAAGATTTTGAAATAAAATTAAAAACAATTATTTTAGAAGGAGATTGTCCAGAAGATTATCCAATTCAACCCAAAAGACATAGTCGTGAATTTTTAAGAGAAGTTGGGTATTTAAGACCTCGTACTAATCTTTTTAATGCAACCTTTAGAGTAAGAAGTCTCGTAGCAATGGCAATTCACACTTATTTCCAAGAAAGAGGATATGTTTATTTGCACAGTCCGATTATTACGGGAAGTGATGCAGAGGGTGCAGGAGACATGTTTAAGGTAACAACACTAGACTTAGAAAAAGTTCCTAAAACAAAAGATAATGTAGTAGATTACTCAAAAGATTTTTTTCACAAGGAAGCGTCGTTGACAGTGTCAGGGCAGTTGCAAGGTGAAGCTTTTGCGCTTGCCTATAAAAGAGTTTATACTTTTGGACCTACTTTTAGAGCAGAAAATTCAAATACCAAAACACATGCTTCAGAATTTTGGATGATTGAACCTGAAGTTGCTTTTTGTGATTTAGATAGATTAATGGATATTGAAGAAGATGTTTTAAAATATATTATCCATTATGTATTAAAACACGCCAAAGTAGAGATAGAATTTTTCGATAAATTTGTTGAACCAGGATTAATCGATAAGTTAAAATCTGTCTTGGATAAAACGGCAGTTCGAATTTCTCATAAAGAAGCTATTGATATTTTATTAAATTCAAAATTGAAGTTTGAAAATATACCAGACTACTATGAAGACTTAGCTAAAGAGCATGAAAAATATTTAACAGAAGAATATTTCAAATCTCCAGTTTTTATTACAGATTGGCCTAAAGATATAAAAGCCTTCTATATGCGTTCAAATGAAGATGGCGAAACAGTTGCTGCGGTTGATTTACTAGTTCCAGGTGCTGGTGAATTAATGGGTGGAAGCCAAAGGGAAGAGCGTTTAGACAAATTGTTACAACGTATGAAAGAAATGAATGTTAGTGCAGAAGAGTTAGACTGGTATGTAAATTTAAGAAAATATGGCGGTTGTAAACACTCTGGTTTTGGAATAGGATTTGAAAGATTGTTAATATATATTACCGGAGTTGAAAATATAAGAGATGTTATTCCATTCCCAAGAACCCCAGGGAATTGTGAATTTTAAAATAGCTATAAAGAAATCAAAAGGCTTGATAATGAATATCTGGCCTTTTTTAATACAGATAAATTAAAATAAAGTAGCTATAACCAAATCAATTATATTTTAACTTTTTATGCAAATATGATATACTATATGAGATAATATAAGCAGGAGGATGGGGAGCATGAAAGTAAGTAGTGAATTTAAAAAAATAACAAAGCATTATAAATCTTTAACCAAAATAATAAATAATAATTATTTTGTTGGCATCGTTAATGAATGGATTGTGGATAATTATTATTTATTAGCAGAAAGACAAAATAAATTAGTTTCATTTAGTAAAAATAAAAATTTATATAAATATACGAATCGAAATGTGGATATGTATAATATCGTTGAAAATATTTTAGAAAAACATCATTATTTATTAGATGAAAAAATAATAATTAAGGAATTAGATAACTATCAAAAAGAAAATCATTATGATTTTAGATATAAAGAATTGACTATTGTTCCAAATGTTATTGAACTATCTTTAATAAAAAGAATAGCAGATATTTGCGTCAAAGAAGATAAAAAGATAAAGGAAGCCAAAAAGATTAACAAATTAATTGTTAATCTCAAAATTCAATTGCTTAATCACTCAGAAGTTTTATTAAGTGATTATTTTAATGTGGATAAAAGTACTAATTATTCAATTATTTATTTAAATGAAAATTTACGCGAATTAGGAGATCACACTAACATAATTTTCAAGCAACTTGATAATATGTTAAAAGCAAGAAATAAATCGATGAGAGATATTATCAATTTGGAGCATATTGATAATACGGAAACTAACATAGTTATTAAAAATATTTTTAAAACCTTAAATAATGTTAGTCTTGTTAGTATTGAGAAATTATATGAAAATTTAAACGATATTGAACAAATACTGATGAAAGATAAACATTACTCTAAAATGACTTTGGAAACTAAAAACATCTATCGATCGTATTTAAAAGAAAAGTCAAAAAGGGGTAAAATCGAACTAAAAGATTTATTGAGCGCTTCATTAACTGAAAATGTTAATATTAGTGACTATATTGCCGATGAAAAAAAATATAATTCAAAAGCTTTACTATATATTAGTCTCATCGCAATTATATCATTTATTTTGAGTTATTATTTAAGTCAATTTTTAACTAGTTATCGCTGGTTGGGATTCCTAATTTTATTTATTCCTATTAGTGAAGTAGTGGTTACTGTTGTTCAAAAAATTTTTTTGAAATTTCATAAGACGCAACCTATTCCAAAATTAAATTTCTCTAAAGGTATCCCCGATGATTATAAAACAATGGTTGTTATTCCAACAATTATTAAAAACGAAGAAAAAATTAATCAAGTTTTTGAAAGTTTGGAGAAATATTATTTAGCTAATCAAACTAAGAATTTGTATTTTACTTTACTTGGGGACTGTTTTGCACATAGTGAAGAAAATCACTCTGATGATGCTAAAATTGTTACTTTCGGAAAAGAGATAGTAGAAAAATTAAATAAAAAATATGGAAGTAATATTTTCAACTTCGTCTCTAGAAGAAGAAAATATAATAAAGGTGAAGGTTCTTGGTTAGGATTTGAGAGAAAAAGAGGAGCCTTATTACATTTTAATGATTTATTATTAGGTAATTTAACTAAAAAGGAGCAAAAGGAATATTTTAAAGGTCATACCTTTGATGATTTTAACCATAAAATTAAATATGTTATTACATTAGACGTCGACACAGAGTTAGGCCTAAACGCTGCTTGGAAATTAGTTGGGGCAATGGCTCATCCTTTAAACAAACCAATTTTAAATGCTGAAAAAAATAAAGTTGTTAAAGGCTATGGAATATTACAACCGAGAATAAACATGGATGTTGAATCAACAAACAAATCTTTATTTTCGCAGTTATATGCTGGAATTGGAGGATTTGATCCATATAATTATATTTTACCTTCATTTTATCAAGATGTTTTCAATGAAGGCAGTTTTTGTGGAAAAGGAATATATGATTTAGAAATTACACAACAAGTATTAAAAAATCGTTTTCCTAATAATCTTATATTAAGTCATGATTTGCTAGAGGGAAATTATTTGCGCTGCGGAAATATTGTTGATGTTGAATTTATTGATGATTTTCCGTCACAATTTTTAGTAGATGCTTCTAGAAGATCTAGATGGGCTAGAGGAGACATGCAGATTATAGGATGGATGCGCTCAAAGGTTAAGAATGTGTTTGGAGAATATGAAAAAAATCCAATTACACTGCTTGGAAAATGGAAAATATTTGATAATATAAGACGCGGTTTAATTGATTTCTGTTTGTTGTTAATATTAATTCTTTCATTAACTAGTTTAGTTGTTAATCCAATTTGGTGGGTTGGATTTATTGCTTTTGTTTGCTTATTACCAGTTATTTCACAACTTACTGAGTACTTATTTATGGGGAAAAAGATTTTCACCTCATTAAAACATTACAATGTGCTAATGTTTGGTTATAAAGCGGTTATTTTAAGATTGATAACAGCATTTGTTAGTATTCCATTTAATGCACACTTATATATAACTTCGTTTTCTAAAGCTATTTATCGTATGTTAATTAGTAAAAAACGTTTACTTAATTGGATGACTGCTGATGAAGCAGCAAAAGTTGTAAAAACTAATTTAACTAACACTGTAAGGCAATTTTGGTTAAATTATGTATTAGCTTTTGCATTGCTAGTATATTCGTTAGTTTTTAACCAATTAACAAGTTTAAATATAGGCATTATTTTAATGTTTGTAGTAGGACCAATTATAATTTATTTGGTAAGCAAACCATTAGATGCTAAAACTGGAGAAATTTCTGAAGAAAACAAAACCTATGTAAATAATGTTGCTGAGAAAACATGGCGCTTTTTCGAAGAACACTTAACTGAAGAAAATAATTATTTAATTCCTGACAATTATCAATTAAATAGGGATATTAAAGAAGATGTTAAAACATCACCTACTAACATAGGTTTATCCCTAGTTTCGATTGTTTCAGCTTATGAATTAGAACTAATTACTTTAGAAAAAACAACGGAATTAATAAACAATGTCGTAGACACAATTTTAAAATTAAGTAAATGGCACGGTCATTTATATAATTGGTATAATATTAAAACTTTAGAGGTAATGTTTCCAAGATTTGTTTCTAGCGTTGACAGTGGAAACTTTGTGGCATCATTAATGGTTGTTAAAGGATTTTTAAAGAAACACCAACAAGTAGAATTAGTAAAAACAGTAGAATGGTTAATTGATAAAACTGATTTCAAGTGGTTATATACTGATTTGGACGTTTTTAGTATCGGTTATGATATTGATAAAGGTTATTTAGAACCATTTAATTACAATAAATTTATGAGTGAAAGTCGAATCGCAAGTTATGTAGCTATTGCTAAAGGAGATGTTCCATTAAAACACTGGTTTAGTCTGGATAAAACTTTAATAACTTATAAAAAACAAAAAGGATTATCTTCGTGGTCAGGAACTACTTTTGAATATTTCATGCCACTAATTTTTATGAAGAGTTATGCTAACACAATTTTAGATGAAAGTTATCATTTTGCTATGTATGCCCAGACTGATTATATGAAAAATATTAACCCAAACTATCCTTGGGGCATTTCAGAGTCTGCTTATAATGAATTAGATGACGGTCAAAATTATAAATATAGAGCTTTTGGAATACCGCAATTAAAATTAAAAGAAGAATCATTAAATAGAATTGTCGTATCACCATATAGTTCAGCTTTAGCTATTACTTTATTTCCGAATGAAGTTATTAAAAACTTTGAAAGATTTGATAAACTTTCAATGTTTGGTGAATATGGTTTTTATGAATCTTATGATTTTTTTGATAAAATACCAGTCAAAGCTTATTTTTCGCATCATCAGGGTATGATTTTAAGTAGTTTAACTAACTATTTAAAAGATGGAGTTATTCAAAATTACTTTAGTGATGATATTAAAAATCAAGCCGTTGAGTTTCTAAATAAGGAACGCGTTCAACTTCGCCCGACTATTGATTTTAAAATCATGAAATATAAAAAATATACTTATGAAAAAGAACCGTTTGTAAATGATATTAGAGTATTTCGTTATATATCAAGTTTACCAGAATTATCGGTTTTATCTAATTCAAAATATAGTTTAATAATTAATGATCGAGGTAATGGATATAGTAAGTATCGAACAATTCAATTAAATAGGTATCGCAAGGTCACTGAACAAGACTATGGTTTATTTATGTATGTTAAAGATCTTAACAGTAAAAGAGTCTGGTCTAATACATATTCTCCGAGCATTATGAAACCTAATAATTACGAAGTCGTATTTGCGCTTGATAAAGTTAAATTTGTTAGAACAGATAAAGATGTTATAACTACAACTGAAATTGTTGTTACGCGCTCACACAATGCTGAAATAAGAAAAATTACTTTTAAAAATAATAGTAACAAAGATAAATTTTTAGAATTAACTTCTTATACAGAACCAATTCTTTGTGAAAATATCGAAGATATTAGTCATCCGGCATTTAATAATCTATTTGTTTATAGTGAGTACGATGAGGAAACTAATTCAATTATAGTTCATCGAAAATTAAGGGGTTCACAAAATCATTATTATATGATCAACAAATTATTTATTGAAAACCCTATAAATGATTTTGAATTTGAAACTAATCGAGCAAATTTTATAGGTAGAGGACATAATGCAACTAATCCACTAGCTATTAACCGTAAGCTTAGAAATTATGTAGGGACTGTGCTTGACCCCATTATTAGTTTACGAAACACAATAAAAGTACCTAAAAATGACGAAACAACTGTTTATTTAATTAGTGGTTTTGGAAAATCTAAAGAACAAGTATTAAACATTGTAAAAACTTATTCTGATGAACAGACAATTGTTGAACAAGGATTTGAAGTTGCTACAATAATGACAAATATCACTAGTAAAATGGTTAATATTACGGCTGATGATATGAGATTATATAATACTATGCTAAATTATTTATTACAAACAAGATATATTTTAGTTAATGAAGATAATTATAATGTTTTAAAACGAAATGCATTAAGTCAGAAAAATTTATGGCGTTTTGGAATTTCAGGCGATCGCCCGATTGTGTTGTTAGATGTTCATAATTTAGAAGATTTAAGTTTAATTAAAGAATTACTTCATGCTTTTGAATATTACAAAAGTAAATCAATTTTTATAGATTTAGTGATTATTAATAGCTCTTCTTCGGATTGTGCAAAGATTATTAAAAAGGAAATTGAAGATGAAAAGTATCATATGTATGCTTTAAATAGTTTTTTCAAATTACCTGGAGAGATACACGTTTTAGAAAGACATAATATCGCCGAAGAGGAATTTAACTTGTTAAAAACCGTGTCGCGATTAACAATTAATAGTAGCTTGTATAAATCATTACAAGAATATATTGATGCTTTACAAAAACTTAATACTATTAATGTTAAAAAAATTAAAAAAGAAAACCACAATATTCCAGCTGTATATGATAAGAATAAAATTGAATTTTTTAATGAATTTGGTGGATTTATCAACAATGGAAAGGAATACTTAATTACTGATCCAAATACCCCACATGCTTGGAGTAACGTTATTTCTAACAATACTTTTGGAACAATTGTTACTAATAATAACTGTGGATTTACTTATTCTTTAAATAGTCAAGAGTATAAGATTACATCATGGACTAATGATGTCTTACTAAGGGATTCTTCAGAAGGATTCAAAATCAACGATGTTGGTATTAACTTCAATCTAGTTAAACACGGTTTTGGTTATAGTGAATTTAGTGGAAATTTCAAAAAAGTTGATGTTAATTTAACTCAATTTGTAGCACTTGAAGATAATATCAAACTTTATAAAATAAAACTTAATAATAATGCTGCTAGAAAACAAAGGATAGTACTTAAATTTTGGATTAATCCTGTTTTAGGTGCTACTGAAGAAAAAACTAGTCGATATTTACTAAGTGAATTTAATGAAGAAAACAATTATTTAAGCATACGTAACGTTTATAATCAAAATTATAGCCATATACATGCTTTTATGTCTAGTAATTTAAAAATAGAAAATGTATTAAATAACAATCTTTTATTTAAAGAAATTGAAGTGGCTTTCTACCTTAATGAAAAAGAAGAAAAAGAAGTATCATTTATGTTAGGTTCTGCTACTGGTGAAAATTTAGAGTCTTTAGTTAGAAAATACAATGATATCAAGGTTGTTAATCAGGAATTAGTAAAGGTTAAATCTAACTGGAAGGAACGTCTTTCTAAAATACAAGTTGAAACACCAGATAATAGTTTTAATTACATGGTAAATGGGTGGGCTTTATATCAATCAATGGCTTCAAGATTACAAGCTAGAGCGGGTTATTATCAAGTTGGGGGAGCTTTTGGTTATCGTGATCAACTTCAAGACTCAATGAATATTTGTACTGTTAACCCAGCCAAAACAAGAGAACAAATAATTATAAATGCTAAGCATCAATTTACCAAAGGCGATGTGTTACATTGGTGGCATACAACTTCAAATACGGGATTAAGATCATTGTATAAAGATGATTACCTATGGTTAGTATACGCTGTATCAGAGTACATTAAAATAACAGAAGATATGAGCCTTTTAGATGAGTTAGTACCTTTTGCTGAAGGTGAGGAATTGCTGCCTCATGAACATGAAAAATTAATAACATATAACTTTAGTTCAGAACAAGCTTCGATTTATGAACATTGTAGATTAGCACTTCATAAAGCAATGAATGAACTTGGTGAGAACGGATTACCACTTATGGGTGGTGGTGACTGGAATGACGGTATGAATAAAATCGGTATCAAAGGAAAAGGAACTAGTGTTTGGCTTGGATTCTTCTTATACTTGATGGTTGAAAAGTTTATCGATCTTACTGCTAAGTATGATTCTAAAATTTCGCTTAATGAATATATTGAATTTAATGCTAAATTGAAAAAGGCATTAAGAAATGTTGCTTGGGATGGAGAATATTATTTAAGAGCTTTCTTTGATAATGGAAAAGCAGTTGGTTCTAGTAAAAATAAGGAGTGTTCAATTGATTTAATTTCACAAAGTTTTGCTATTTTAACTGGAATTGCAGATTCTAAACAAACTAAATCTATAATTGATTCTGTTGAAAATAATTTAGTTGATAAAGAATTAAAAATTATTAAACTTTTAACTCCGGCTTTTGAAAAAAATAAAGATTATCCAGGATATATAATGGATTACCCAAAAGGAATTAGAGAAAATGGTGGACAATATACTCACGCTACGGCTTGGTATATTATGGCATTGCTTAAGTTAGGTCAAACTGATTTAGCATATCAACACTACCAAATGATTAATCCAATTAATCGAACTAAAAATAAAAATGATGTATTAAAATATAAAGTAGAACCATATGTCTTTGCTGCTGATGTTTATAGCAATGAGCAATTTAAGGCTCAAGGTGGTTGGACTTGGTATACTGGTGCCAGTGCTTGGTTTTATAGAATTGCGTTAGTTGATATATTAGGATTTAATTTAAGAGGAAACAAGCTTTATATTAAAAATGTTGCCAAGACTTGGAAGGATTATAAAATTACTTATAAATATCATGACACGGTATATGAGATAAAAGTATTATTGAAACAAAAAGTTAACGAAATTATAGTTGATAATAAAGTTAATAATAATAATGACTACATTGAACTAAAAAATGATAAAAAACATCATGTAGTTACAGTAAAAGTAGGTGATATGAATGATAAAGTTTGATTTTAATTCTTATATGGTCGATTTGAATAATTATTCAGATTATGAATCAAAAATAAAAACCATTAAACGCAAATTAGAAACAGATAGCAATATGACTGATTGGTATGATTTAAATAAGTGCGTTTCTAATGATGTCATAACTGATATAATCGAAACTAGTAATTATATAAAAAACAATTGTGATGTTTTTATTGTAATAGGTGCTGGAGGTTCAGTTTTAGGGGCTAAGGCTATTATTGATGCTTTTAAACCTTATTTTAAAACTAACCTTCCTGAAATCATTTTTATTGGAACATCCCTATCAGCCAGCTATTTAAGTGAATTGTTAAGTCATATTTCTAATAAAGAGGTTATTATTAATATTATTTCCAAATCCGGATCAACATTAGAAACAAATTTATATTTTAATTATTTATATAAAGAATTAGAAAAAAAGTATACTTTAGAGGAACTTCAAAAAAGAATCATTATTACTACAGATATTGAAGAAGGTAATTTGCGAAAAATTGTTAATAAAAGACAATATAAGTCTTTTGTTTTCCCAACTAATATTGGTGGAAGATATTCAACATTAACCGCTGTTGGATTATTACCTGTTGCGGTTTCAGGAATTGATATTAATGAAATATTAAGAGGTGCGAAAGAATTAGATAGAGACGTGGCTTTTAATTATGCGATTATTAGAGATGCTTTGTATAATATGGGTAAAAGTGTTGAATCATTTACTATTTATGAACCTAAGCTGTTATCTCTTTTGGAATTGGCAAAACAATTATTTGCCGAAACGCAAGGTAAAGATAATAAAGCTATATTACCAATTGCCTCGATTAATACCGGTGATTTACATTCCCTAGGTCAATTTTATCAAGAGGGTAGTTCAATTTTATTTGAGACTGTTATAAATATTAGTGCTACGGAAAATATTTTTATTAAAGAATATAATAAAAATTTAGATGAAATAAATACGTTGATTGCTAATCAAGTGGCTAAATCTCACTTTAAAAATACTACCTATAGCAACTTTGTAACTATGGATAAGTTAACGCCTTATAATATAGGACAATTAATCTACTTTTTAGAAATAGCAGCAGCTACTGGAGCTTATTTATTAAATGTTAATCCCTTTGATCAACCTGGAGTAAATGAATATAAAAAATTAGTTAATGAGGAACTTCAATATGAACATGAATAGTTTAAATCCCTTAATGTTTAGGGCGTATGATATAAGGGGGATATACCCTGAAGATATAAATGAAGAAAATGCTTTTATTATTGGAAAAAGTTTTGGAACTTATGTTAGTAAGTTAGGCAAAAAAGAGGCCTTGGTTGGTTATGATAATCGTATGTCTTCTCCGTTATTAAGCAAAGCTTTAATAAAAGGGATCATTAGTACTGGTATCAATGTTATTAATTTGGGACTAGTAACAACACCTATGTATTATTTTGCTAGATTTCATTTAAATGTGTGGTCAGGAATTATGATAACCGCTAGTCATAATCCTAGTAATCACAATGGTTTTAAAATGTCATTTACCGAAGATGGAAATGCTCTTGGTCAAGAAATAAAAGATTTTTATGAGTTTACTTTAAAAAACAACTTTATTACTGGTCAAGGAATTGAAAAAAAACATGATATTACTAATGTATACATAGAATTAGTTAAAAACTCTTTAAATTTCGAAAATAACAGAATCAAAGTTGTTGTTGATTGCGGTAATGGTACCACTTCAATAGTTATTAAAGAAATTCTTAATAATTTACCTTTAGAATATGAATTGTTATATGCTACAAGTGATCCGGAATTTCCAAATCATCATCCTGATCCATCCGTTCCTAGTAATTTAAAAGACTTACAAGAAAAGGTAGTTGAATTGAATTATGATATGGGGATTGCGTTAGATGCTGATGGGGATCGAGTTGGAATTGTTGATCATTTAGGGAATATTATAAATAGTGATCTATATATGATCATTATGTACCGTTATTTACAAGATAAAGTAAATAATAAAACGGCTTTGTATGATGTGAAATGCTCTAAATCATTGACCGATGAATTAAAGAAATTAGGGTTTAAACAAATAATGAATCGAACAGGTAACTCTTACCTTTATCGCCGACTTCATCAAGAAAACATTGAATTTGGTGGCGAGTATTCAGGACACATCTTTTTTAAAGATAGATTTCCTGGATTTGATGATGGAATTTATGCTGGACTTCGTTTAGCTGAAGTTTTGTCTGTTACAAATAAAACGATTCCTGAATTAATTATGGGAATTAATTATTATCATTCAACTGATGAAATTAAAATACCAGTAAAAGATGAACACAAATTTCTAGTAATAGATATGATCAAAGATATTTTGAAACAAAAAAATTATAAATTTTCAGAAATTGATGGTATTAGATTTGAAACAGATAATTATTGGTTTTTAATTAGAGTTTCTAACACCACCCCTCACTTAACTTTGAGGTTTGAAGCTACAACTGAAGAGTTATTAGAAAGTATAAAAAATGAGTATTTAGCCTTTACTCAAAAAATTATTAATTCTATTTTATAAATAAATTTTCTTAATTATAATGCGAAAAACCTTGAAAAAGGTTTTTTATTTGAGTGTAAAATCAAAAATTACATTTATTAATTGTCGTTGAAATTAACACTAAAGTGGTGTATTATATATATAGTAGATAGATGTAGTGCATAAAGGTGAATTATGATGGATGAAAAAGTTAAGGCAATTTTATTATTAGGACTATCAATGGTGATTATAGGCTTTATACTATGGTCAGAATTGAGTTTTCAAATTATCGGTTTTGGAGTGATAACCATCGGAATATCTCTAACAATGCACATAAATAAGAAAAAATAAATTGTTGCATTTAGGTAGGATGGTGATTTATGAATGCTTCTTCTCCTGATAAAATCTTGATAAAAAAATATGAACTATTTATTACGGAAGATAAATATATTTCACAAAAAGAACTAGGTAGTTTTTTAAAAGAAAATAGCAATTTAATCAAAAAAATTAAAAATAACATTTATTATTCAAATGATATTTTTAAAGCATTAGATATAATTAACAATATTGAAAATTATGTAAGGACTCATAATAAAGTTTTTATTAAGCGAAAATTAATTGAAGAAAAAGAATATTTTGATAGGATGTTTGAAAAAATTGATAAAAACATTATTCTTGATGTAGAACAACGAATTGCGATTTTAACAGAAGAAGATTATTCAATGATTATAGCTGGTGCTGGTAGCGGAAAAACCACAACTATGGCTGCCAAAGTAAAATATTTGGTGGAGCGCCTAAATGTGAACCCTGAAGAAATTATGTTAATATCTTACACCAATAAGGCAGTTGATGAATTAAAAGAGAGAATAAATAATGATTTTAAAATTCCTGTTAAAGTCTCTACTTTCCATAAATTTGGTCTTGATATTTTAAAGAAAAAAAGCGATGAACCAATCAAAGTCTTAACTAATAGTTATAGTATTATAGCGGAATATTTTAATAAGGAATTATGTCATGATAATGACAAACTAAAGGAGTTTTTGTACTTTTTTATTTATTATTTTGATATACCCACATCGGCTTTAAAATTTGATTCATTAGATGAATATCACAAGTTTAAAAGAAGAAATGATTATATAACTTTAAAGAGCCGTTTGGGTGATTATAATAAAGAAATAATTGATAATCGAACTAAAAATAAATATACTATACGAGGAGAATTTTTAAGATCAAGTGAAGAAGTGATGATTGCTAATTATCTTTATATTCATAATGTTGAATATGATTATGAAAAACCGTATCCATATATGAATAGAGGGAAGATTTATTTACCTGATTTTACAATTTATTTTGGTGAAAAAACATATTATTTAGAACATTATGGAATCGGGCAGAAGAATGGGAATAATAGATATAATGCAGTTGAAAATTGGTGGTATCGAAAAGGCATTGCATATAAATCAAGACTTCATGATAAACATAAAACAAAATTAATGACGACTTATTCTAGTTATGATGATGGTGATGATTTAATATCACATTTAAGACAAGAATTGGAAAAAAATGGAATTATCTTGAGAAAAAAAGATGAAAAAGAAATCTTCAAACAACTGTCCGAAACTAGTAAAGACACTTATTATATGAGATTTATTTTGTTTTGCATGGAATTTCTTAATAGTTTTAAATCAAAGGGGTTTAAATTGGTTGCCTTTGATAATTTAATTGACCAGCATAAAGATGATCAACGAACGGTTATGTTTTTAAAATTTGCCAAGGATTTATACCAATATTATGAAAAGGAACTAAAAATAAATAATTTAATTGATTTTAATGATATGATTAATAATTCATATGATTTACTAAAAAATATAGAAAAGGATCAAATTGATTTAAATTACAAATATATTATTATTGATGAATATCAGGATATATCAATTCAACGATTTAATTTAACTAAAGAAGTATCACGCCTTAGCGATGCTAAAGTTATTGCAGTTGGTGATGATTGGCAAGCGGTTTTTGCCTTTGCTGGTTCAGATGTAACTTTATTTACAGAGTTTAAAAAATTAATGGGTTATGGTGAGGAATTGCAAATTACTAATACCTATCGTAATAGCCAGGAATTAATAGATATTGCTGGTAGATTTGTGATGAGGAATAGCAAACAAATAAAGAAAAGATTAAAAGCGCAAAAAAGTTTACCCAAACCAGTTGTAATTGTTAACTATGACGACAATGAAGAAAAAACATTCAGTCGAGCTTACGCGGTAGATGAATGTATTAAAAACATTGTAATGGAATATGGAGATAAATCATCCATATTATTAATTGGGCGCTACAACTTTGATAAATATCATTTGCTTAATAGTAATTTGTTTTATGAATACGAACAAGATAAAATCAAATCTCTAAATTTTCCTAATGTGAAAATAACTTTTTTAACAGCACATAGTTCCAAAGGATTAGGTTTTGACAATGTTATTATTATTAATGGTAGTGAAGGTATTTATGGTTTTCCATCACAAATACAAAATGATCCAATTATGGACATTATTGCAGTTAAAGATAATAGTTTTAAATTTGCTGAGGAGCGCCGATTATTTTATGTTGCATTAACTAGAACTAAAAATAAAGTTTATATTATTACACCTAATAATAATCCTTCATCTTTTTTAACAGAATTAAAAGATTATCCTAATGTTGAAATTGTTTTTGGGACTAAAAAAAATTTTGGTCAAAGAGAAGATTTATGTCCAGCATGTAATCATCCGTTAATAAGAAAGTCTTTTAACAGTTTAAATATTCGTAATTTATATGAATGTAGTAATGAAAAGGAACTTTGTGATTTTAAAACAAATAATTTAATATTGAAAAAAAAGATAGAGGTTTGTAGCGAGTGTAAAGATGGTTTTTTAGTTATAAAACAAAATGCAGAAAGTAAAAAATATTTTTTAGGCTGTACTAATTATAAAAAAGATAAATCAGGTTGTAATAATGCTAAAACCATTTTTTAAATATTCATTATAAAAAATGACTAAAGTATAGTATAATATAACAAGGTGATTTTATGAAAAAAAAAGTTGTTATATTAGGTGGTGGAACTGGCTTATCAACGTTGTTAAGTGGTTTGAAAATGTTCCCAATTGATATAAATGCTGTTGTATCAGTTAGTGATGATGGTAGTAGTACTGGTCGTCTGCGCGAAGAATTTAAAATTCCTGCGGTTGGTGACATAAGGAGAGTATTAGTTTCTCTATCCGAAACAGAACCTTTATTTGAACAGTTACTTAATTATCGTTTTGAAACGGTAAGTGATTTAAATGGTCATACAATTGGTAACTTGTTATTAGCAGCAGCTTCTAATATTAGTGGAAACATGTCTGATGGTGTTGAGACTTTATCTAAAGTATTAAATTTAAAAGGAAAAGTTGTACCATTAACTGAAGATAATGTAGTTTTGATGGGAAAAATGGAAGATGGTTCAATTGTTGAAGGTGAACATAACATTACCCAAAGTAATTTAGTTATAGAAGATGTTTTTTATAAAGAAAAGCCTACTGTTAATCCTAATGTGATTAAAGCTATTTCTGAGGCTGATTTGATAATTCTGTGCATGGGAAGTGTTTTTACTAGTATTATTCCAAATTTAATATGTGATGGTGTAGTTGAGGCCCTTGGAAAAAGTAATGCTAAAATTATGTATGTTTGTAATATGATGACTCAGCCAGGCGAAACTGATAATTTTAATGTTAGTCATCATATAAAATTATTAAATAAATATTTAGGTAAACGAAAAATCGATGTGGTAGTTGTAAATAATGGTAAAATATCAGAAGAGTTAACTAAACAATATGAAACTTTAGAACAAAAAGATCCGGTAATTTATGATCAAGAAAATGTCAAAAAATTAGGGATTGAAGTAATCGCTTCTGATTTTACAATGATTGTAGATGAAAACATTCGTCATGATTTTAAAAAATTAGCCTCATATATTTTCCTTTACCTGTTATAGGAGGTGACAACTATGTCATTTACTAGTATTGTTAAAAATGAAATAAGTAAAATTGATTCCAATGAAATGGAATATATTGCCGAATTATCTGCTTTATTTCGGAACATTGGTGTTATTGATAAAACTATTAAAATTATATCGGAAAATGCTAGTGTTGCACGTCGAATTTTTAACTTAGTAAAAGATTTGTACCAAATAAATGCCAAGGTTACGGTTCGAAAGGGATATAATTTTACTAAAAGTTATTATTATATTTTGGAAATTGGAAGTAGTGTCGAAACTATTTTAAATGATTTAAGTATTATGAAAGATGAGGTTTTTCAACCTATTCCAATGGAATATATTATTGATGATGGAGAAACAGAAAGGGCTTATTTACGAGGTCTTTTTATGGCTGTTGGTAGTGTAAATGATCCTAAAAAGTCAAGATATCATTTAGAATTTGTAGTTGATGATAGAGACTATGCTAAGTTTATAAAAAAATTATTGAACAAATATTTATTAAATAGTAAAATCATAATGCGTGAAAATAAATATATGATTTATATTAAGGAAGCTGAAAAAATTAGTGATTTTTTAAGAATTATTAAAGCTAGTAGTGCGGTACTTTACTTTGAGGATATTCGAATATATCGAGATCATAAAAACATGACTAACCGTCTTAATAATTGTGAACAAGCAAATGTTGATAGAACGATATTAACAGCCACAAACCAAGTAAACGATATTAAAATAATTAAAAGTATTGGTGCTTTAGATTTATTAGATGATAAAATTAAAACAGTTGCTCTTTACCGCTTAAAGTATCCTGATGCTTCATTGAATGAATTAAGTGAAATTATTAGTTTAGAAACAGGTAGCAGAATAACAAAATCAGGCCTGTATCACCGTTTTAAAAAAATAACATTATTGGCTGATAAAATCCGTAATAAATAAATTAGAAACTGATTTTTTAAGACAACTTAATAAAATTATAGTATAATAAAGATAGTTGGGGTGATAAAATGAAAGTTATATTTATAAAAGATGTTAAAGGACAAGGGAAAAAAGGTGAAGTTAAAGAAGTTAAAGATGGTTACGGAATGAATTATTTAATTAAGAATGGCTATGCTGTCTTGGCTACTGAAACTAGTGTTAAACGTTTAGAAAAGGATAACCAAAAGCAAGAAGAATTGGAACAAAAAGAGTTAGCTAAAGCGCAAGAATTAAAAAATAAACTTTCTAAAATTAAATTAGTATTTCCTGTTAAAACAGGTGAACAAAATAAAGTTTTTGGTAGTATCAGCCCAAAACAAATAACAACTGAATTAAAGAAACAAGGGTTTGATATTGACAAAAAGAAAATAATTTTGAATTATTCATTGTCAACATTAGGAAGTCATATTGTAATAATTGAACTTCATAAACAAGTAAAAGCTGAAATAGAAGTTAGATTAGTTGTAGAAAGCTAGGTGGTAATATGGGTGGCAAAACAATGCCTCATAATTTAGAATCAGAACAAGCTGTATTGGGCTCAATGTTCATTAGTAAATATGCCCTACAAAAATGTGTTGAAAGTTTAACAGGAGATCTGTTTTTTCTAGATGCTCATAATAAAATTTTTACAGTTATTGCTGACTTAGCTGAAGCTGGTTCTGTTATTGATTTTACAACAGTAACTGCTGAACTAGATAAGCGAAATTGGTTAACATTAGTTGGTAATGTCGAATATTTAATAGAAATAACAAACAAAGTGGCTAGTGCTGCTAATATTGATGCTTATATTCAAATCGTATTAGATAATGCAACTCTTCGTCGATTAATTGAAGAGGCTACCTCGATTGTTACTAGCGCTTATTCACCTACAGATTCACTTAATGATGTGTTGGATGATGCTGAGCGCAAAATATTAAATGTTGTTAAAACAAGACAAGGTACTGAATTTAGAACAATTCAAGATGTATTGTTTAAAGCACAATCAGATTTAGAAATTTTAGCTCAACAAAAAGGAGAAATAACAGGGTTACCTACCGGTTTTTACGATTTAGATAAATTAACGTCAGGATTACATGCAAATGAATTAATTATTATAGCAGCCCGCCCAGGTATGGGTAAAACCGCTTTTGCCCTTAATCTTGCTTGCCATGTTGCTATTAACACAGATCAAGCAGTAGCAGTTTTTAATATGGAAATGGGTGCTGAGCAATTGGCCATGAGGATGTTAGCATCACTTGGGCAAATTGATGGTAATAAAATGCGAACAGGACGTCTTGAGCATAATGATTGGAAGCGAGTTAATGAAGCTATTAGTCGTTTGGCTGATACTAAAATGTTCATTGATGATACTCCAGGTATGACAATTGGTGAAATAAGAGCTAAATGCCGTCGATTAGCTAGTTCAAACAATGGTTTAGGGCTAATTGTTATTGACTACTTACAATTAATTAGTGGTTCTGCTAAATATGCTGGAAACCGTCAAATGGAGATTTCAGAAATTTCTCGTTCTTTAAAAACATTAGCAATGGAATTAGAAGTCCCAGTTATTGCTCTAGCGCAATTGTCACGTTCAGTAGAGAGCCGCGAGAATAAACGACCAATTTTGAGTGATTTAAGGGAATCAGGATCGATTGAACAAGATGCTGATATCGTGTCGTTCTTATATCGAGATGATTACTATAATAAAGAGGCTGTTATTGATGAAAACACTAGTAAAAGTGAATTTATTATTGGAAAACATCGTAATGGACCAACTGCAACCATAGATTTAATGTTTATTAAAAATACAAGTACTTTTAGAAATTATGTCAACGACTTAGAAAAATAGGTGATTAAATTGAAAAAGATAGGTTCTGCAATTATATTATTAATATCCGCAAGTTTACTACTTTTAGGATTTGATTACAATCGAAATAAATACCCCCATGAATATTACCAAGTTTATTTAGAAGGGGAAATTATCGGCGTAGTTAAAAACAAGGAGAAACTAGAAAAGTATATTGATAAAAGAGGTGAGAGCTTAAAAGCCAAATATAAGGTAGACAAGGTATATGGGCCTGCTTCACTCGAAATCAAAAAAATTGTAACTTATAATAAAAAGGTTAATACTGAAGAAGAAATATATAATAAAATTAGCGAATTGAAACCTTTCACAATTAAAGGATTTCAATTAAATGTTAAAAACGAATTTTCTAACAAAACTATTTATGTTACCGATTTGAAAGTGTTTGAAGAAGCTGCAGAAGATACAATTAAGACTTTTGTAGGTGAAGATTTATATCGTTTATATAAAACTGATAATCAAATTAAAATTGAAACAGTTGGAAGTTTAGTTGAAAATGTTTATTTAGAAGACAGTATAACTTTTAAGGAAACCAATGTTTCTGTTAATAATAAAATATATTTAGACAGATCTGAACTTGCTCAGTTTTTATTGTTTGGACCAAATAATAAAAAGCAAAATTACAAAGTTATTGTTGGGGATACTATTGAAACAGTAGCCTTTAATAACAAGATTAGTGTTGAAGAATTTTTAATTTCTAATCCACAATTTACTAGTAAAAGCAATTTGTTGTTTCCTGGTCAAGAAGTAGTTATTGGTATACCTGATCCTCAAATAAGAGTTGTTGTTGAAGAGCACCACGTTCGTGATGTAGTGAGTGAATATAAACCAGAGATTAGGTATGATGAAAATCGTATTATTGGTGATGATGAAATTATCAGAAAAGGTGAAAATGGTTTAAACCGCGTTACTCAAAAAACTAAAACAATTAATGGGGTAATTGTTTATGTTGATCCAATAAGTAACGAAGAATTAAAACCAACCATTAATCAAATAATTGTTAAAGGTAAAAAGAACCCACCTCAAATTGCTAATCCTAAATCATGGATTTGGCCAACAAGAAGTGGGTATGTTATTACAACGCCTTATGGATATAGAACTAATCCATTTAATAACAGGCGTGAACTTCATCAAGCATTAGATATAGCTATAGGTTATGGTGCTGACATTTTTTCTGTTAACAATGGTGTCGTTTCTCATATTGGTTATGAAGGAGGGGGTTATGGTAATTACATTGTTATAAACCATAATAATGGTTATTATACATTGTATGCCCATTTATCACGATCTTTTGTGTCAGTAGGTCAAATAGTATCAAGTGGTCATGTAATAGCTACTATGGGAAGCACTGGAGCTTCAACAGGACCTCACTTGCATTTTGAACTATGGGTTGGAAAGCCTCATGGTGGAGGTTATAAAATCAGTCCGTGGGAAGTGTTATCATTAAGGTAAGTATTTTAGCAAGCGGCAGTAAAGGTAATTGTACTTATATATCAACTGACAGTCATAAATTATTAATTGATATTGGAACATCTTGCTTGTACGTTGAAAAAAAACTCAAAACTTTGGATATAAATCCAACTGAGATTAAGAGTATTTTTATCACCCACACTCATAGTGATCACATTAATGGTTTGAAAATATTTTGTAAAAAGTATAACCCTACAGTATATTTAACCAAAACTATGCATAATGAAATAGCAACTAAATTTAAAATTGACAATTATGTCTATATTGATCACGGATTAGAAATTGACAATTTATTAATCACACCAATTAAAACATCACATGATTCAGGAGAGTCAAATGGTTATATTTTTGAAAGTAATGAAAAAAATGTTGTTTACATAACTGATACTGGATATATTAATAAGAAGTATCACAACCAATTAAAAAATAAAAATATATATATTATGGAAAGTAATCACGATGTTGAAATGTTGATGAAAACAAGCCGTCCACATCACTTAAAAATAAGAATTATTGGTGATGAAGGGCACCTTTCCAATAAAGAAGCTTCTCATTATTTATCAGAATTTATTGGTCCAAAAACAAAACATATTGTTTTAGCCCACTTAAGTGAAGAAGCAAATAATCCGACTATTGCAAAGCAAACTTTAATTGATATTCTTGACGAAAAAAATAAAAAAGTTGAATCCATTATAATTGCGGGACAAAAAGAAAGAACGGAATTAATCGAAATATGATAAAAATAATTTGTATTGGAAAATTAAAAGAGCAATACTTAGTAGATGCGGTATCTGAATATTGCAAAAGATTAACCAAGTATACTAAAATAACTATTATTCAGTTAGATAGTGAAATTGTTAATAATATTAGTGATCTTTACAAAGAAAGAGACAAGATTCAAAAACACATTAAAACTAATGACTATGTTATTACCTTAGAAATTGAAGGAGAACAATTTTCATCAGAACAATTTGCTAAAAAAATCGAATCAACTTTAATAACTAATTCCAATATAGTCTTTATCATTGGTGGAACAGATGGTTTGCACGAGGACATTAAAAGAAGAAGTAATTTAAAATTGTCTTTTTCGAAGATGACATTTCCTCATCAATTATTTAGAGTACTTCTATTAGAACAAATATATCGGTCATTTAAAATAATGAAAAATGAAACTTATCATAAATAATGTATAAATCATCTATTTAATGC
>FZPS01000024.1_pt269 | contig 21676 bp, 21 predicted proteins | sample 1817821 | NCBI WGS metagenome assembly FZPS01 (sample SAMEA104158645, study PRJEB21678) | metagenome | place: Germany | collected 2015-04-21 | reverse complement strand
CTGCTACCCTGCGTGATCATGAAACCGGTATGACTTCTGGTGGTGCCGCCGAACTACTGGCTGAGAAATATAGTATAAGCCGGGAAGAACAGGATCAGTTCGCTTTAGAAAGTCAATATAAGGCTCAAAAGGCTATAGAAATGGGAGCATTCCGAGACGAGATTTTACCTTTGGAAATAAAAACTCGTAAGGGGACTCGCATTTTTGATACTGATGAACATCCAAAACCAGATACTACTATGGAAAAACTTAGTCGACTGCCAGCAGTGTTTAAGCAGAATGGCACCGTTACCGCAGGTAACTCCTGCGGGATGAATGATGGAGCTTCAGCACTGGTATTAATGAGCAAGGAAAAAGCGATTGAGCTAGGTATTAGGCCTATGGCCAGAATAGTCAGTTTTGCTGTAGGCGGTGTAGAACCAGCTTATTTCGGAGAAGCCCCTGTTTTGGGTGTTAATCTCGCCTTGAAAAAGGCTGGGTTAACTCTGGACCAAATTGACCTAATCGAGTGCAATGAAGCTTTCGCAGCCCAAACTATTGCGGTAGAACGGGGTTTGCGTTGGGACAGAAATCGTCTCAATGTCAATGGTGGAGCGATTGCTTTAGGACACCCCCTGGGAGCTACCGGTGGGCGACTAATGACCACGTTGGTTTATGAAATGCAAAGACGGGGAAGTCGATATGGAATAGCAACTGCGTGTACCGGAGGAGGTATGGGCATTGCTACTGTTGTAGGGAGGGATTGACTTGGATTATAAAGAGCAATACCGACGAAAGCTTATGTCCGCTGATGAGGCTGTTAAACTAATTCCTGATCATTCAATTGTGCTGACCAATGTAGCAGTGGGGCATCCGGTGGCTCTGGTTAATGCGTTGGTGCGGCGTCAGGATGAGATAGAGGATGTGGAACTGTTTTATGTAGTTGATCTCTATGATACGGACATAAAAAACATTCATCCTGAATCGGGATTAAAAGTAGATCTGGGCTATCCGGTTATTCATCGCCGGGATGTACAGGAAGGCAGGTTTTATCATACTCCGGTAAGGTTTTGTGACGCTGCCAGAGCTTTTACGGAAAGAAAAGTGGCCACTACCATACACCTGGTAGCACCTATGGATGAACATGGCTTCTTCTGTATGGGGTTGGGAGCAGATTATGGTTTGGCGGCTATGCGGAGGGCTGAGAAAGTACTGGTTCAGGTTAGCAGCACTGTTCCCCGCAGCCATGGGGAGAATTATGTACACATATCTCAAGTGGATGCCATCGTGGAAGCGGAGCAGGAATTGTTTAAGTTACCGGACATCCCGCCCAATGAGAATGAAAAAATTATAGGTCAATACTGTGCAGAATTTGTGCAAGATGGGTCTACTATTCAGTTGGGAATCGGAGGAATTCCTAACGCTGCTGCTACCGCTCTGGTGGATAAGAAAGATTTGGGCGTTCACTCGGAAATGGCCTGTGATACTATGCGCCTACTGTGGGAGCAGGGAGTGATAACCAACCGGAAAAAGACCTTAATGCCAGACCGCTCTATATTTACATTTGCTATGGGCTCACAGAAGTTATACGACTGGATTGATGATAATCCAGGCATTGAGTTCAGAGGGGTAGAGTGGGTCAATGATCCTTATGTAATTGGGCTGAATGATAACATGGTTTCCATTAATGGCGCACTGGAAGTAGATTTGACTGGGCAAGCCTGCTCCGAATCTATCGGTCATCTGCAGTATACTCATCCCGGTGGGCAACTGGACTTCGTAAATGGTGCTTACCGCTCCAAAGGGGGACGATCCATTCTGGCTTTTGAGTCATTGGCTAACACACCAGAGGGACCTGTTTCGCGAATCACCTGGCAATTGAAACCAGGGGCTATTGTCACTACTCCTCGACATGAGACAGACTGCGTGGTAACCGAATATGGGGTGGCGAGAATAAAGGGGCAATCTGTAAGAGAACGAGCTAAACGATTAATTGCTATTGCCCACCCAGACTTTAGAGATGAGCTTACTTTTCATGCTCGAAAACTGCACTTGTTGTAACGTGTGAATAAACATATCCTGAGATATTTTGAAAGGGGGAGGAACATGGGGTTCGATTTTTCACTTACCGAGGATCAATTGGCTTTGCAAAAAATGATTCGTAAGTTTGTGGACAATGAAATTGTCCCTGTACGGGCTCATTATGATGAGACGGAGGAATTTCCTTGGGAAGTAGTAAAGAAGATGCAGGATTTGGGCTTAAACTGTCTGGTGGCTCCGGAAAAGTATAATGGGGTATCCTATAATGCTTCTACCCTAGCCATAATAGCTGAAGAACTCTGCCGCGGCTGCGCGGGCATCGCCTTAAGTGTATTGGCCAACAATCTAGCCTCAGAACCAGTGCTGATTGCCGGCAATGAAGAACAGCAGGAATGGTGGTTCACCAGGGCCTGTGATGAAGGCAAGATTCAGGCCTTCTGTTTAACGGAGCCTGGGGCTGGTTCTGATGTTTCTAATATATCAACAACAGCCAAGAAAGATGGTGATTACTATATATTAAACGGAACCAAATGCTTCATAACTAATGGGGGAGTTGCTGAACAATTTACCGTCTGTGCCACCTTGGATAAAAGCAAAAAATATAAAGGCATGGCTTTCTTTATCGTCGACAGAAGCTTGGAGGGTATTTCTATTGGCCGAGAGGAAAAGAAGATGGGAATTCGCAGCTCTAACACAGTAGAAGTAGTTTTTGATAATGTGCGGGTTCATAAAAAATGGCTGTTAGGCGAGGAAGGAGAAGGTTTTAAAATAGCCATGAAAACGCTGGATGCCTCGCGGCCTATGGTGGGAGCACTGGCAGTAGGAATAGCCCAGGGGGCCTATGAGTATGCCCTGGATTATGCTAAACAAAGAATCCAATTTGGCGTACCAATCTCGTCGTTTCAGGCAGTGCAGTTTATGCTGGCAGACATGGCCATGAAGATAGAAGCGGCTCGTTTGCTGGTACAAAAAGGCTGCTGGCTGTTAGATAATGGCCTTCCCAGCAGCTTGCTTTCCTCTTTTGCTAAGTGCTTTGCAGCTGATGTGTGCATGGAAGTAACCACTGATGCCGTGCAGATCTTGGGCGGTTACGGATATACCCGGGAGTATCCGGTGGAGAAAATGATGCGGGATGCTAAGATCATGCAAATATTTGAAGGTACTGCCCAAGTGCAGCGAATGGTGATTGCCAATAATATATTACGAGACTAATGAAACCATATAGGGGAGGACCCAAACCTCCCCTAAAATCAATGATCACGCAGTTGATTTATGACGAAATCCTGAACGTCACTAGGGAGATTATTAAAAGTTATGGTTTTACCCAATCGATCTATATCATATTCGTCTACCACAATCCATCGGGCAAAGCCTTCTGGTTCACCGGGATGTTCTGATAATGCAAGGGCATCACCATCGTTGAACACAACCGTGTACCGGTCGCACAGATTAATATTGTCATAAACGTGGCTGATTTCCTTCACCTTATCCACTCCTTCAGATTTTTCCCTTAAGATTAATATTTACACCAGCGGCTAATTTAGTCAGAAGTTCATAATAACCACCGTAGTCTTCACCCGAAGACCAAGCTATGATAAATGAAAATCTAAAGCATGTCATTGATGTGAAAATGCCTCTTACAGTTGCCCTCATGGCGAACCTACTGGCTATGATTGATTTTTCACTCATGGTGGCCTGATATTCAGGTGATAATTGTGTGAAGGTATTTACTTATGTGTCATTGGCCGTTCCGGCACTCCTGATGTTCGTTCCTTCGGAACTCACTATTATGGTTGGCCCTTCGGGCACTACTGATGTTCGCTAACGCTCACGGCTAGTGTTGGCCGTTCCGGCACTCCTGATGCTCCCTCCGGTCGCTATTAATGTTGCGAGCCCCGAAGGGGTGTGGCAATCTCAATGCTGGCTTACGGTTTGAGTTAATAGATCGGTGCGTCGCTCCGCTCCTCGCGATGACACAAAAGATGTCAGGCTTAAGTGTTTTCATTCAGCGTAGTTTGTTCCATAGGGGAGATCAAAGAAGGTTCATTAACCCGGGGATTGTTCACCAGGGTCGATACCGGATAAGCAAAAAGGGATGAATAGGGGTAAAACTCATTCAGGAATTCCCTCACGGATGATGCCTCTGGAGATGATGGGCCATCTAACCAGTTATGTTCTTGTTCAGCCGACAGGATTAACGGCATGCGGTTATGGATATGGCTTATGGGTGGTATTGGTTCTGTAGTCAGGATGCTGAATGAGTTTATGATCAGCCCGTCAGAATTAACCCATCTATCATAGATACCGGCAAAACTAAAAAGTTCTTTATGAGATGCGACAATGCGCAGAGGCTGTTTTCTCCTATCAATTTTCATCCACTCATAGTAACCATCGGCAGGAATCAGGCATCTTCTATGCAATAAAGGTTTTTTGAAGGAAGGTTTTTGTTCCACAGTTTCTATGCGGGCATTAATCATTTTATTGCCTATTGATATGTCTTTAGCCCAACTAGGTATAAGACCCCAACGCATTAAGACCACCTGGCGCCGGCCATTGGATTCAGTAATTACAGGCAACCTTTGACTCGGGGCAGCATTATAGGCAGGTTCGAACTCAAAATCGGGACGTTCTGCGCCAAAACGCCAGGCAATCCTATCAGCATCTGCTGTTATTGTATAACGTCCACACATAACAGTTTCCTCCTGAAGTTTGTTCTTAATTGTAGCATACTTGGGCAGCAGTGTATCGGTTAGACGGGAGACAGGAATACTACTTACAACAAGAAATCGATGCGGGGGATAAAAAGTGGAACAAAACCAGCAAGTTATCAATTTGTCACAACCAGATGGACATGATCGGTTTTTGGACTTAAAAACCGGTGTGGAAATGAGCCGGGGGGAATTTATCCAAAAAATTGAGGCAGGAGAGTATCCTGGGTATTATGTGATAGCCAAGAATGGAGGGATAATACCCAGTTCCAGTCCCAGCGGGGATATGAATAAGTTGGATTAGAACGGGAAATTGCCACGCCCTATAGCTAAGGCGTGGCAATTTCATATTGAAGACCGCTTGCGGTTTAGGATGATATTTTGTGTTGTTAATTAGCTTACCGCGATACGTACGTTATTCTCAATGGCTATTAATATGGCCAATTCCTAAATAAAGCAAGCAAACTCAAATATTTAACCTTCGGTTTCAATTCTCATGCCATAAAATGAGCGCCATACGAAGAACAGTGCTATTATCAGGAAAACAATACCCACCTTGGGAGCAATTAGGCGGAAAGACTCGGCGATAGCGATTTCCATAGCCAGCAAACCGAATAGGGTGGTAAATTTGATGATTGGATTCAAAGATACCGAGGAAGTGTCTTTGAAGGGGTCACCAACGGTATCGCCTACTACCGTAGCATCATGCAGTGGGGTACCTTTTTCCTGTAAGTCTACTTCCACCACCTTTTTGGAATTATCCCAGCATCCTCCGGCGTTAGCCATAAATACAGCCTGGAACAGACCGAATACGGCGATGGAAATCAAATAGGAAACAAACAAGGCTACCGGTGCATTGTAACTGGCCGGGGCCGACAAGCAAGCAAAGGCCAAGGAGAAAGAGAAAATAGCAATAAATATATTAAACATGCCATTTTGCGCATATTGGGTGCATATTTTTACCACTTCTTTAGATTTTTCAGTAGCTGCTTTTTGGCTGGCATTATCGTCCAGCTGAATATTGCGTTTAATATATTCCACCGCTCGATATGCGCCCGTAGTAACCGCTTGAGTGGATGCGCCGGTGAACCAATAAATTACTGCACCACCACACAGGAAACCCAATATGGTGTAGGGGTTTAGCAGGTTGAGAATTTCTTCTGGGTTAACCCCCAGCACATTCTGAATAACCAGAATCAAAGAGAAAATCATGGTAGTGGCGCCTACTACTGCAGTTCCAATCAAAACCGGTTTAGCTGTTGCCTTGAAGGTATTGCCGGCTCCATCATTAGCTTCCAGGTAATACTTAGCTTTCTCAAAATCGGGCTTAAAACCGAATTCCTTTTCGATTTTCTTGCCGATATTGGGGATTTCTTCGATGAGAGACAGTTCATAAATAGACTGGGCATTATCTGTAACCGGACCATAACTGTCAACCGCAATAGTAACTGGGCCCATGCCTAGCATTCCAAAAGCTACCAGGCCAAAAGCGAAAATAGATGGGTAAATCATAATAGCAGCCAAGCCAAAACCGCTGGCGTAGTAAGCAGCAAACATTAATCCTAGAAATACCACACCAATCCAGAAGGCGCTGAAGTTCCCAGCCACTAGTCCAGATAGTATGTTCAGGGAAGCACCACCTTCCCGAGAGGCTTTAACCACTTCAGCCACATGACTTGATTTGGGACTGGTGAAAATCTTGGTAAACTCCGGTATTAAAGCGGCACCGAGGGTTCCAATGCTGATAATAGTGGCCAGGACAAACCATAGGCTGGTTAGCGCTGTTTCAATACCAGAACCGGGGCCAAGTATGTAGTAGCTAACCACGAAAGTAACGGCGATGGACAGCAGTGAAGTAGTCCACACCAAACTGGTTAATGGCTGTTCAAAATCTAAGTCTTCCTTGCCGCCAAATCTGGCTTTGCTGATGGCACCATTAATGTAGAAAGCTGCGACAGAAGTGATAACCATCAAAACACGCATAACAAAAATCCAGGTAAGCAGAGACATTTGCAAAGTTATATCATGTACACCCAGAACAATGAAGGTGACCAAAGCCACACCAGTAACACCGTAGGTTTCGAAACCGTCTGCGGTAGGGCCCACACTGTCGCCGGCATTATCTCCGGTACAGTCAGCAATAACGCCAGGATTGCGGGGGTCATCTTCTTTGATACCAAAGACGATCTTCATTAAGTCGGACCCAATATCAGCAATTTTGGTGAAAATACCACCAGCAATACGCAGGGCACTGGCTCCTAATGATTCGCCGATGGCAAACCCAATAAAGCTGGCTCCAGCGATTTCACGCGGAACAAACAGAAGGATGATCAGCATCATAATTAGTTCCACACATACCAGCAGTACACCGATGCTCATCCCCGCGTCCAAAGCTATGTTCAATACCTTTAGAGGTTTTTTCTCCAGGCCTGCAAAAGCGGTGCGGCTATTCGCCAGAGTGTTCATGCGTATTCCATACCACGCAACACTATATGAGCCAAGAATACCAATAACCGTCCAGCCCAGTATTATTAAAACTCCGCTGATAGGAGTACGTTCTAAAAAACCAAAATAGAAGGCAATACACACACCAATAAAGGCAAACAGTATTAGTAAAAATTTGCCTTGTTGAATTAAGTAGGTCTTGCAGGTTTCATAAATGGTGTTGGCTACGTCCAGCATCGATTGGTGGGCGGGTAATCTTCTTACCTTCATGAATTGAAAAAGACCGAAAAACATACCCAGCACACATACTATAATACCTATAATAAGAAGATTATTTTGCGTCTGATTCAAGGCAGGAATAACCAAATTGGCTTCACTGGCCATAGCTTCTGATGGTACAGCCATCAACAAAAGCAAACTGAGTAAACCACCCAGCCAGGTACAATGCAGTCTTTCAGAGAGCTTAATTTTCATTTAAGCTAGAACACTTCCTTCCCCAATAATTAATAAGTTTAGGGTAATAAGTTTGTATTTATGGGTCCTTAATCAGCGAACATTACCTCCTTTTCCCAAGCCACGTCGATTCACCATTACTAACCCCGGGAGCCTTTGAGTAGAAACATTTGAGGTTTGAAGCTGTATGTTTCTAATGAAATCATAGTAATGGGGAAATAGGGAAAAAGAAACCAGCAAAATCATTTGCAAAAACATATTAATAATGATGGTTTACAGCGATGCTAAAAATTCTCATCAATTATGTAGAATAGCAACATATTTTTATGCAAGGCTTGACTTGCAAGTGTCGATGTGCGAAGCTAAAATAGCACAAAATTTCCAGTACATTGATGATATGCTATTTAATCCCGCCGTGGGCGCTGGCAATTTGAACCTATGTAAGTTAATAATTGGTTTAGACTGGATTTAGACAATAATCTGGTCTTTTTCATTATTACCTGACATAATATGGTGAGGTTAAATAAAAGGAAGAGGTAAGGACGAAGTGGAAATATACTATGTGAAGAGGGATTAATTTCAGGAGGGGAATGAGGATGAAGTTTTTAGGAATTGAGAACTTTCGTCTAACCGATCGCAATAAAGCCAATGGCGATGCGGTATTTGAAGTAGAAGGCCAGTTAGTAAAGGCCGATTTTATTTTTTATTTACAGGGAGAAGACTGTCTCAGCATCAGAGTTGGACGCCATGATACTCGTTTGTCCACGAAAGAACTAGAGAGCTATCTGAAAGATAATAGCCTGGCATTGCGTAAATTAGTAAAGCCGGAAGTGGAAAGGGTCAGGCGCGAGCGCAGGGAACAATTGAATAATTAATATGACAACAGGCAGCATATAGCCTAATAAAGCCAGGCTAACACTGCTCCGACCATAGCCCCGGCTATGGCATACTTAACTAACAATCGCCAAGCTAAAGGCGTTCGAGCCACTACCGCCTTAAGTCTTTGATTCCATGGATTAAGGCGTACACTGCGAATGTGGTAATTTTCATCGATTATTACTGTCGGACGAGAATCTTCTTTCATCAAGATTACCTCTTTTAGCTTAACTAGCAGCATTTTGCATCTGGATCCCTATTTTAGCTCCTCCTAATAGTATAGCCTGAAAAATGGGGTGAGGGGAGGGGGTCTGAATACAACCGAATACAAAATGTAGTTGGCATCATTGCAGGCCCAGTTGGTTCATGCTATAATTTCATTCCAGTTAGTAGCGGAAAGCGGGCTAATCACAGTTAACCTGGTGATGGGAAAACTTTCATTATTTTCAGTAAACTTAAAAGCAGGCAATTTCATTGTTTTTTCTAAGATGCTTCACATATAATCAAATTAGAGGGAGTACAATTTACTGTGGATTTAACCCAAGGATTTATCTATACCCACATAAGCGTAATGGGAGATTAGTTGCAACAATTGTATTGTGGTAAGCAGATGTGGAGGTGATCGTATGAATAGAAGATGGGGCAAGGGAGAACCGGTGAATTTATCTGACCTGCTCAAAATTACACCGGTAGCCAACGAAATTATACAGCTCAGTGAAGAACTGGATATGAGTACCACTGATGTGATGTGGATCGTATCCCAGATAATCGATAACCAAGAAGCTCACTATGGCGAAGACACCATGATAGATAGCGCTGACCTGGCAGAGGATGGAATAGGCTTAGATGAAGATTGGGAGGACATTGATGTAGAAAGATTGGAAGAAGAGATGGACCGGGCCCAATATACAGTTAATGTTCGTATAAACAGCAGCGGTCGCTTTCCAGAGATTGGATTTAAGGCGGGTGTTAGTGAAAAAGAGGATATTAACTATTTTTTTGATATGGTCATGGAAATGTTGGATAAACTGGAATAACGATTACCAAGCGGCCCGGGCTAACCACCCGGGCTTTTATGTTTCAAAGTATGGTAATGTGTTTTTAGAGTATCGGGGAAGTGTATTACAGTGATTGTTGAAATCAATAAAAACGTACAATTCATTCGCCCAGCAGGTAAAGCTGTGTTTCCTTACTGCAATTCAGTTTTTATAAATGGTGATCCGTCCGTACTGATTGATGTGGGTTCTGGGGGCAGAGCGTACCACCAGCTAAGGAAACAGGTTGACATTGTTTTGCTTAGCCATAATCATTTTGACCACATAAATGGTATCAGTTTTTTCCCCAATGCTCAGGTCTGGGCTTCCCGAGAGGAGGCACCTGGTTATCAAGACGCATCTGTGTATGCTTCCTATAACGGGTATCAACACTGGGAAAAATTAATGGGCCAGCCTCGTAAACAAAGATTAGCCCAGACTACGGTAATGCCTGATGATATACCGGTACAACCTGGTTTTATACCTATAGACTTGGACGGAATCATCGATGATGGACTTAAATGGGATACAGGTAAAGAGCAGATCATTGCTCTGCATACTCCCGGTCATTCTCATGGACATTATTCGTTTTGGCTGGAAAGCAGCGGTATACTCTTCTCGGGTGATATTGACTTATCGCCATATGGTCCCTGGTACGGGGCCGAAAACTCAGATTTTGACCAATTGGAAGCTTCGGTGAGAAAACTGGAACAAATAGATCCCGCTGTTTTAATTACATCGCACCGGCGAATGTTCAAGCGTGAAGAAGCTGACATTCCACAATTGCTAAGGGATTACCTGGATATAGCTCTGCAAAAGGAGCATCATGTTTTGGAATACCTAGAAAAACCACGTACTTTTGCAGATATAGCTGATCAACCGTTTATAAGCACTTACCCAACTCAAACAGAGCATACTAAGTTCTGGAGCCGCATGATGCTGCTAAAACACCTGAAACGATTAAAAGCTCAGGGATTAATAGTTGAAGGAGAAGAAGGACATTGGTACCGGTATCGATGAATTGAGGTGTAAGTATTTTGCAGTCTAGACGGATACTTTACTTAATAATTATAGTTATCATTGCTTTTTTGGTTATTAATCAAAATGGTCTTCACATGCAGGATGATTTGAGTCCAACCATAGCTCGTGAGCAGATTTTTGATGATTTCAAGAATCAGACTGGGGAAGTATCGCTGAGTTTTCCGAAAAGTTTTGGTGGCACCAATGGTGAATTGTTTTATTTGTGCCAACAAGGGGCAGAAAAACCAGTAACCAAAGTATACCGGATATACCGTCTTGAATCAGGAGAATTAGATTATCAGCTCCATGATGAATGGGACAATGTGGTATTACCCGCCAATAGATTTGAAACCTATTACCTGAAACAAGGGGAATGGGTTAAACACAGAAAATGAAATAGGCCTGTGGACGGACAGGCCTATTTCGGGGATTTGGAGTTACCTCTGCTTTAGAGCGGGGTGATAGCTTATTTTAGTAGCATTGTTTTCGGATTTTTCTGTGACAATTGCTATGATTTCCTGCAGTGGCGAGTAGCGCAATAGTGCTGTGGCGAGTTCCACTGTTCCTAGGACACCACTCAAAGTAGCTAGGCCTCCAGTTAGAATTTCCGTACCTGATAAGAAGAAGAAACAGAATGCCAGTATGAATCGGGCTATAACTCCATCTCTGGTTAACATACATATCCCCTACTTTCAAAAGCTCAAGAATTATGTCGGCATTGTACTACATCTAATCGAATAACTGCTTATTTATTGTCTAACTAGTATTCTTCTTCTGGGGAGTCAATATGTATGGATCACTCCGCTTTGGTTGGCGTATCTACGATTCATATTGACGGGCCTCATCTCCTTTACCTAAGGTACGTTTCTCTTTAATGTGATTGTAATACCTTTCACAAACTAATGCAATAGCAACTGGTAATGAATTCCTTTATGGTGGTAATAACCTAACTTTATGCGCTAGCAAAGCTCGATATGGAGAGCTTTTGCTCTGACTAGCGGCATTACCTTGGTAAAAACTAATGAAAATTACCAGAGATTATTCCTTGATTACTAGGCAAGGAATAAAGGGGTTAGTCGAGAATTTATTTAAACATGACTAGAATTGTGCGGAGGTTGCATAGATGGAATCACCCTTAATGCTTGTAGCTGTGGTGCTGGTGGCTGTTCTGGCCATGATAATAATAGTAATAATCAAAGCCCGTTTTGATCGTACACAGTATAAAGTTATTGTCGAAAAGTCGGCACTAGAGGAACGACTGCGGCACAAAGACGCTGCCCTGGAACAGGAAAGACTGAATAATAGTCAATCTGTACAGGAAATCATGCAGCTGCGTTCCCAGCTGGAGCAGGAACAGCAAAGACGCGTTGCGGCGGAAGAGAAAAACGAGCAAATTCCTGCCTTGAAAGCGGAAATAGCTTGTCGCCTTGAAGAGATAGGAGATTTGGTAAAACGTAACACCAGCCTGCAAACCCGTATAGCTGAACTAGAAGCTCGATTAGCTGCGGAGCAAAAGGCTATACAAGAAAAAATGGAATTGTTAAATGAGGCGCAAATTCAGCTATCCGATGCTTTTAAGGCCCTGTCAGCTGAAGCGTTGCAGCAGAATAATCAATCTTTCCTGGACCTGGCCCGGGCTACACTGGAAAAATACCAGCAGGGGGCTAAGGGTGACCTAGAAATGCGCCAGAAAGCTATAGCTCAGTTGATAGAACCCCTGCGTGAATCACTGCAAAAGGTAGATGAACAGATCAGAACTATTGAAAAGGAAAGGAATACGGCTTATGGCAGCCTGACTGAACAACTCAAAGCCTTAGCTTCTACCCAGAATCAGCTGCAGTCAGAGACTTCTAACCTGGTTAAAGCATTACGTACTCCTAATGTTCGAGGACGCTGGGGCGAAATTCAGCTTAAGCGAGTGGTGGAAATTGCTGGCATGGTAGAATACTGCGACTTTACCCAGCAGGAATCAATAACCACCGAAGAAGGCCGTCTTCGTCCCGACATGCTTATACACCTGCCCAATAAAAAACTGATCGTAGTAGACTCTAAAACACCACTGCAGGCTTATCTGGACTCTCTGGAAGCTCCGGATGAAGAACAACGGAAGGCTAGATTGGCTGATCATGCCCGGCAAATACGCTCTCACATTACTCAGTTAGCCAGTAAGAATTACTGGAACCAGTTCAAAGCGACACCGGAATTTGTCGTATTGTTCCTGCCTGGAGAAGCCTTTTTCAGCGCTGCTCTGGAACAGGATCCTACGCTCATTGAGTATGGTGCCCAGCAGCGGGTCATCCTAGCCACACCCACCACCCTAATTGCCTTATTAAGGGCCGTAGCCTATGGTTGGAGAGAAGAAATAATTGCCGGGAATGCTGAGATGATAAGTGAACTAGGCAAAACTCTCTATGACCGCATAAAGGTTATGACTGATCATTTTCAGGAAATGCGCAAGGGTCTGGATAAGGCAGTGGATGCATATAATAAGGCGGTAGGCTCCTATGAAAGCCGGGTTTTGGTGGCTGCCCGTCGCTTCAAAGATTTAGGTGCTGCTGGCAATGGAGATATTGACATCCTAACAGAAATTGACAAAGCACCCCGTCGTTTAACCAGTGATATGGCATTAGAAGACTTTCAGCCAGAAGCAGCAGCTTCTCAAGAAAATATGGAGAGTAGTTGACAATTAGTTAGAAAATTAAGATAATATATTGATAATGGGGGGAAGTTTCCTTTAACATTATACTGTTTGAGTATCAAAGCGTAACTGGCGACAAAACTTAAAAAAGGAGGGATGTATGTGGATAAGAGTTTAATTGACGAAATTTTGCGGGACATTGGTCTTGAACATATTGATGATTATCAGGAACGGGAACAGGAATAAATGAAGCCATTTAAGATAAATCTTAAATGGCTTCATTTGTTTTCTGGGTTCTCAATCAGTTTTCCTTTTCGCCCCTTTTAAGCAGTTCAGAAACGGTAACGATTTCATAACCCTGTTTTCTCAGATTATCTATTACCCGGGGGAGAGCTTCAGTGGTCTGTTTGCAGCTGTCACTGGCATGCATAAGAATTATGGCTCCAGGGTGAGCCCGTTTGGACACCCGTTCCACTATAGTGTCAACACCGGGATTCATCCAATCCAGAGAGTCCACACTCCATTGGATGGCCTCATAATTAACTTCATGGATAGCCTCTATAACTTGATCACTGTAATCTCCATTAGGAGTGCGGATAAGTTTTGGTTCTACATCAGCGACTTCTTTAATAATCTGGTGAGCCTTTTTTACTTCTTCCTTGACTTCTGACTTGCTCAGAGTGCTTAGGTTTATGTGACGATATCCATGACTGCCTATTTCATGCCCATCTTCTTTAATGAGATTGACCACATCAGGATTTTGCTTAACCCATGGACCTGACAAAAAGAATGTTGTTTCAACTTCCTTATCTTTCAATATTTCAATAACGGGCATGGGTGTTTGATTTCCCCAACTAATGTCAAAGGTTAAGGCCACCACCTTGCTATCGGTTTTCACCTGATACACTGGCTTCGACCGGTGATAGGCCTGCACATACATTACACTGCTGGCCAGAATGACCAATGCCAGTATGCCAATCAAAGTGATTTTTGCCCGGGGCTGCATTTCGTAGAAGCCAAAAATTTTGGGCATGAGGCTGGTCCCCCCTTGGTTAGCTTTTCTACATTTTTATGGCACAAGACCAGCCTTTATTCCAACAGTTCGCGCTAATAAAGGGGTAAATCCTCTTTAATTACTGCCGGCATGCATGATTTGATCAATGGCAGCGATAATTTCGTTAGAATACTGGTGCATTTTAGCAATAACCTCAAGAGCTTCCTCATGCTGACCCTCATTATTCAGAGTAACTGCTTGGCGGGCTAAATCATGAATTTCTTCATGGGGCCTAGCCGCATATTTTTCAAATACCTCCAAGGTAACGGGATCAGTAACATTGGCATACCATTTCCCTAACCGGCAGTTTAGATGATCTACAACTTGCTCAGGGTCATGATGGAGTTTTTGGGCAACGATAAACTCATATTTGCGCACAAAATTACGATGGTCTTCTTTAACTTGATTCAATATCACTTCGTCAGGCAAACGGTATTGCTGAATGATAGACCGCAGTGAATCAGATATCTGGTTGGTTTCATCGGCTATGCGTGTCAGTTCCGAGAAATTATCTACCTGTTCACGAATATGCTGTATGGTTTCACCCAGGTTTTCCAGTAAATTCTGAGATACTTCAGTTACTGAGTTGACTACGGCGGAAATTTCCTGGGAAGAGGCGCTTTGTTCCTCCATGGCTGCTGATATATCATAGACTGATCTTTCCACGTTAACAACATACTGAACTATTTCTTCCAGTTTTTCAGCAACTCCGGTAGTGGTCTTATTACCTTCATCAATTATTTCCGCCATGGACTCAATCTGATTTACAAAGCTGCTGATATGAGTCTGTACATTAGAGATAAGGTCATTTATTTGTTGGGCGTACAAAGCAGTTTCCTCAGCTAGCTTGCGCACTTCTTCGGCTACTACCGAAAAACCACGTCCATGTTCACCGGCTCGTGCTGATTCAATAGCTGCATTTAGGGCCAGCAGATTAGTCTGATCGGAAACGGCCATTATTGTACTGGATATGGCACCTATATCACGGGAAATTTGTTCAAGCTGACGAGCATTTTCTAAAGTACTGAGGCTGCTGGTCTTCAGATTATCAATAGACAGAACTACTTGACTCAGGTTTTCTTTGCCGCTGCGGGCGACCTCTGTTAAGGCAATGTAGGACTCCTGCATGCTCTGGGTCTGTTCGGCTACCATCTGGGTGGCGGCAGCAATTTCCTCTACGCCAATATCAGCTTGCCTAAGGTTTTCTCCCATATGATCCAGGTGATTACCCAAGTCCTGCAGTTCGGTCATGGTTGAATTTAATTTAGCTACAGATGAGTAGGTTACGTCGTTCATAAAATTGGCGTTACTGTTCAGATTAGAGGTGGTGGTAAATAAACTCTGGAAAACGGTTTTAACTTTGCGCAGCAACTGGTCCAGATCGGCAGTCACTTGTCCAATTTCATCTTGTCGGGAAGTAAAAGATACCTCTTTGGTAAGGTCACCACTGCTTACCGTTTTCATCGCTTCCTGCAGCGGCTTTAAGCTTTGCAGAGCCCGATAGAGCAATACATAGACTAAACCACATAATAAAAATAGTGCCAGAAGCATGGTAATTAAGGTGCGTGTTTGGGCGGTCTTTTCTGCCCGCAGAATGCTGTCACGGGACAATTCGCCTTGGACATAGGCAATAACCTCGTTGCCCGAACTTTTTATAGGAAGCATAATCATAGTTAACTTATTATCTGGACTATTGCGGAAAAAAGCTTGTCCCTGGTGTAGTTTTTCTATATCTGGCGGATCTAAGGTTACATTCATATCATGGCCCCATAGTTTTTCCGGTTCGCTATTGCTCAGGCCGTAAAGAGAATAGCTTCCGGGCTGGTCTTTAAGGGCCTGTTCGACCACTTTGTTAAGAGAAATACCTACCTCACAAGCTCCTAGAAAACGATCCTGTTCCCATAGGGGGATGATACATCTCAAGCCATAGCCTGCTACTCCAGATTCAATAGAAGTTAAAGGCTGTTGAGTTTCTATAACCTGAGAAAGCCCTGGTCGAAAACTCAGGTTGTCACCATAGTTATCAGGTTGGTGGGCTCTATAAAAAGAATTAATCTCAGGAGTGATAAACTGCAATTGGGCTACATTATATTCTTTTTCCCAATCAGCATAAAGCGGTGCTAATAACGTTCCCAATAACTCCCGGTCACCATCAGCAAAGGCTTTTATTATATCAGGATTATGTTTTAAGGCGTGTACCAGAGCTTCCGATTGCTGGTAGGAGAATTCCAAAGCCATTTCTGTTTGTTGCAGAATGCTGTTGGCATATTGGTGTTCAAACTCCTCTATTAGCTTCTTTTGCACGGAAATATTAGTCAAATAAAAAGCCACGAACACACAAGTAATAAACAGCACCAAATATAATACAATTTTAGTTACGAGGCGATTCTTCATAGGCTGGCATCCTCCCATCATATCACATATTTATAAACATCGACCAGTACTGAAGTTCAATAGCATTATTGTACCATGTAGTTGGTTAGGGAGGAATATTAAGGAAGCTCAATAAAACTATGTATTAACAGAAAGAAATGCAAAAAAGGCGGTCCCAATTAAATGACCGCCTTTTTAAGCTTCTCTTATTCTTATTCTCTTGCTTGTTCTTCCAGTTGCATCTCAGCCTGGGCTACCTGTTCAGCCAAAACTTCTTCAAAGTCCCTGGCACCAGTTACATCTGGCACTGTGAATTCCTGCCCGTAGCCAGACATGGTAAAGAATGCCTGGAGGGTCATGGCCATATTCATGGTACCCGCCGGAGTTTCCTCGGTTGCCGGCAGATTTATGGCAAACTTTATGTCACCGGACATATCCATATAATCGGTATACAAGGTTTCTTGATCGAGCCACATTTCATAAACCATATCTATATCCATGTTTTCCAACATCTGCTGTAAATCTACATCCAGCCCTAAAGCCGACATCTGCTGAGTTAACTGATCATAATACTCATTGTTTAGGGTGTCTGATCCCATTACTGCATTGATTACGTAGTATTTCTTGCCGTCTTTTACCTGATCCTGACCAAAAGAAACTATCATACCCATGTCCCGCATCTGCTGCATAGCGGCAGTGGGGTCCTGAGTCATGGACTGTTTCATAAGGGCTTCCAGGTCTAGACCCTCTAAATCCATCTTGACCCAACCCATTTCTGGCATGGTCATAAAGATCCCATCCTCGTTGAGAACCATTTCTGTTTCCATAGTCTGAGCTCCAGGAACAGGAGCATCAGGAACATCAACAGTCATATTTTGCTTCATATACATAACTACTGGTTCCATCTGCATCCAAGCTTCCACGGTGCCTTTCATATCCATGGACATATTCAGGGCTTCGTCATCTGAAAGATCAGCGTTGACCTTTACTGTAGTCTGCATATCACCCTGCATTTTGTACTGGTTGGCCTCAGTCATTGCTACTGATGATTTGGCCATAATTTCTTCAGCGGTCATGCCATTGCGGGTTTCAGTGTAGATTATTGATACACGATTGGTTTCCCCATCCCAACCTACTTGGGCACCCAATGATTCCAGCACAAAGCGCAGTGGAACATAGACTTTGCCAGCAATCATGCGGGGAGCCATGGGCATAGTCTGGCTAACTTCATTGACCAGCGCTTCAGTTTTGCCTACTTTCATCTTCAGGACATTATTGTTTTCTTCTAACTTTATGTCTTCTCCCACTGAAGCTTCACAGCCTAGCACATCACTAATAACATTCAGTGGTACTAAGGTAACCCCATTTTCCAAATAGAGTTCACTGGAAGGCATATAATCCCTTCCATTAACATCTAAATCTACCGCGGCAAAAACTGGGGTTGCCAAGGCCATAACCAAGATAAGACTAAGTATAATGCTGATTTTTCTCTTCAAAACGAACTCTCCTTTCTGATTTATTATCCGGTTACACAGTTATGGTAACACACTTAAAAATATTACGGTACATAAGGGGGCCCCTTTCACTTATCCATATGAGAGTTGATAACCCCGGATGTAGCAAACTTTCCTTTGATTGCAAACTGCTTACCCGTTTAATATGTATGTTATTCCATATTTATATTATTTCCTCCAAGGTAATTTTTTGAGCCTTAGATCAGTATATTTCGTCATGGTAGTTACCGCTTATCAAGAAATTGACTGATTTATGAGGGCGGCAGGTGTTGATTTTCATTGGCTGGCACGTTATAATCAAAAGTGCTTAAGGGCCGTTAACTCAGTGGGAGAGTGCTTCCTTGACGCGGAAGAAGTCATAAGTTCGAATCTTATACGGCCCACCATATGAAGCTAATAATAGCGGGGTTTTCAAGCCCCGCTATTTGTGTAAATATTATCCTCTGGCCAAGTAAAACAGGTGTATACATTCATGTATCATGTATACAACAAAAAACACGAAGGTTTTTTTATTAGGATGTGGAATTTCTAAAGTTCAGGAGTTTTTTAGTAACTGGTTACGATAGGTTAATGCGTAACTAAACTGGATCTTGAATAATAAGTATAATAAAGGTTTTAACAAATATATTCGTGGCGAAATGGAGTGAACTTATGAAGATAAGCATTACTGAAACCGTATTAAGAGACGCCAATCAATCTCTTATTGCTACCAGAATGCCTTTTAGTGATTTCGAAACAATTCTGGAGAAGATTGATGTTGCCGGTTACTATTCTGTGGAATGCTGGGGTGGAGCAACCTTTGACTCCTGTCTCAGATATTTGAATGAGGATCCCTGGGAAAGGCTACGGAAAATCAAAGCGAAAATGAAAAACACCAAGCTGCAAATGCTGTTAAGAGGTCAGAATCTGCTTGGGTATCGGCATTATCCTGATGATGTGGTCAGAAAGTTTGTAGAACATTCTATTATCAATGGCATTGACATTATCAGAATATTTGATGCTCTTAATGATTTCAGGAATATCGAAGTGGCCGTTGATCAAACTTTGAAAAGCGGTGGTCATGCTCAAGGTGCGATTTGCTACACCATAAGCCCTATTCACAACATTGACAACTATGTCCAGTTAGGAAAGCAACTGGAAGACATGGGCGTGGACTCTATTTGCATAAAGGATATGTCTGGGATTATGGGACCTCAGGAAGCCTATGATCTGATTACCGCACTTAAAAGCGCCGTGAAAAAACCTATTTTTCTTCACACTCATTCTACTACCGGATTGGGACCGATTACCTATTATAAAGCTATTGAAGCTGGATGTGACGGGATTGATTGTGCTATTTCCGCCTTTTCAGGAGGGACCTCTCAGCCGGCAACTGAGTCCTTACATTTTGCATTCCAACAGGCGGGCTATGAGACCGGACTCGATCGGGAGGTCCTTAAAGAAATCAACGATTTTTTCATGCCTATTAAAGATAAGTTTATTCGCTCCGGTGACTTGGAGCATTACGTACTTAGTTCAGACACCAATGCGCTGGTTTATCAGGTGCCCGGAGGAATGCTTTCCAATCTTATTGCTCAATTAAAACAGTATAATGCCCTGGATAAGCTGCCGGAAGTGCTGCAGGAAATCCCGGTAGTCAGAAAAGAGCTGGGATACCCTCCGCTAGTGACCCCTATGAGTCAGATCGTAGGAGTTCAGGCCACCACCAATGTGCTGATGGGTGAACGGTACAAGAATGTATCCAAAGAAGTCAAGGCCTATCTAAGGGGTGAGTATGGCAAGCCTCCGGGACAGTTGGATGCCGATCTAGTAAAGAGAGTTTTGGGTGATGAAAAACCCATTACGGGGAGATTTGCCGACACCTTAGAACCCTATTTTGAAAAGGCCAAGCAAGAGATCGGCAGCCTGGCCAAAAGTGATGAGGATGTTTTGTCATACATTGCTTTTCCGCAGATAGCGGAACAGTTCTTGAAGAATAGAGAGGAAAGTTCTGCCCTAAAGGTGAGTTACACCATAAGGAAGCTCTAAAGGAGGCCCAAAATGAGTTTTATCGATAGCCTGTGGGTATCTCTATTAGGTTTAGCCGTGGTATTTACGGTACTCATTCTACTAAGCTTTTTGATAACCATTCTATCAGCGGTTCTGGGACTGTTCCTACGTAACAGCACCACAGATACAGCAGTAATCAGAGACGGAAATGCTGCTGTGGTGCCGCAAACAGGAGGCACAGAGGTGCCATATATTGTTGGTGGGACTGACGGGGAATTGTCCGGAGGAGAACTAAAACTCATTGGAGTTGATGAACCTACGGCCGCAATGATCATGGCTATCATCAGTGATGAGAGCCAAATTCCTCTGTCTCAGCTTCGTTTTAAGACAATTAGAGCCATTGATTAAGATACAACAGGGGGAGTGAAGATGAAATACATTGTTACCATAAATGATAAAAGTTATGAAGTTGAGGTTGAACACGGGCAGGCCAGCATTGTGAAGACTACACCAGCTGCTGTTCCGGCACCAGCTGTTGAGCCAGCGGCTATTACCCCTGAAAAATCCGCCCAACCAACGGGTACCTCAACAACCCCAAATAAAGCAATAACAGGTGAACCTGTCAAGGCTCCCATGCCTGGTACCATTATGGCAGTGCAGGTTAGGCCGGGTGATGCCGTACAAAAGGGTGCGGTCTTAGTCATTCTGGAAGCCATGAAAATGGAAAATGAAATACATGCTCCAGCAGATGGAATTGTATCCCAGATTATGGTAGATAAAGGTGCGTCTGTGTCGACAGGTGACATCCTTCTTACGTTGGAGTAGGAGGGATAAGAATGTCTATATCGATAATGGAAATATTGATTGGCTTATGGAATGATTCCGGCTTTCCGACTATGACCTGGCAGCAAATCGTAATGCTTTGTATAGCCGGTATACTTATTTACCTAGCTATTGTGAAGAAGTATGAACCATTACTGTTATTGCCTATTGCCTTCGGCGTATTGCTGGCCAACCTACCCATGGCCAATCTCATGGTGCCACCTTCAGCTGACCATTCTGAACCTGGGGGACTCCTTTATTATCTGTACCAAGGAGTAAAGCTGGGGATTTATCCTTCTTTGATATTCCTGGGGATTGGAGCCATGACCGATTTCGGCCCTCTGATTGCCCGACCTTCCAGCTTATTTCTGGGAGCGGCAGCTCAGCTGGGTATTTACGTTGCCTTTATTATAGCGATTCTTCTAGGGTTTGATGCTCTGGAAGCTGCTGCTATTGCCATCATTGGAGGGGCGGATGGGCCAACTGCTATTTTTCTGGCCAGCAAGCTAGCACCTGAGCTGCTTCCAGCTATAGCTATTGCCGCCTATTCCTATATGGCTCTGATACCCATGATTCAGCCTCCCATTATGAGATTTCTCACCACCGAAAAAGAGAGAAAAGTTGAAATGACCCAGCTGCGGGAAGTATCCAAACTGGAACGCATAGTATTTCCCATAATTGTTACCATTGTGGTTTGTTTGCTGCTTCCGTCGGTTGCGCCCCTTATAGGG
>FZPS01000195.1_pt82 | contig 21693 bp, 26 predicted proteins | sample 1817821 | NCBI WGS metagenome assembly FZPS01 (sample SAMEA104158645, study PRJEB21678) | metagenome | place: Germany | collected 2015-04-21 | reverse complement strand
GCTTCTACCTAGCCTTTAATGGTTTTAGTCTTTGTGTCGAAATGACATGAAAGAAAACAAAAAGCTTTCCTTAAAACTCGATTTGTTCCCCTGAGGGCAGAAACTTTAGCTCTACATCGCGCGTTAACAAATCAGCATAGCGGAACGAAACAGTGCTGTTCTGCGCTTTTACGAATAGCGTAAATATATTCGGATAGGTCTCCATGATTACACCCTCGTGCTCTTCTGCCTTTCGCCTTCCTTTTGACTGCCGGTATCTAACGCGAGCTCCGATGTGGGAAGCCAATTTTTCACGTATGTCAACCAACTTCTCACTCACCGGACATCACTCCTATAAGAACATTTGTACATATTTTATCATATCTTTATGAAAAATACAAGTAAAAACGCACGTTTTCATATTAACACATGAATATAATAAAAATGCTTAAACAGCCTCTTTGCAAGTATAAAAAGAGGCTGTTTAAACTTATAAGGCACGATTCGTGTATCTACTTAACTAGATTTACATTCTTTCGTATTTCCCCGCTAATTCTCCGTAAGCCAGTATGTGCCCTTTCATAGCTTTTTCAACTGCCGACTTGTTAGCTCCACTTTTGAGTTTCAACGACGGAATATCTAAAGCATAGACTTTAAAGTAATACCTGTGTACGCCATGCCCTCTTGGCGGACAAGGACCTCCGTACCCTAGACGTCCAAAATCATTGATTCCTGCGACTCCTGGCGTTTCTCCCTCGCTTAAGCTTTCTTTTTTTGGATCGATATCAAAGAAAATGGCATGCGTGAACGTCCCGCCTGGCGCGTCCGGATCATCGACGATCAAAACTATGCTCTGTGTTTCAGGAGGTATCCCCTGCCAACTAAGAGGCGGCATTATATTTTTGCCGTCACAGGTGTACTTGGAAGGGATGAATTCACCTTCTTTAAAAGCTGTTGAAGTAATCTTTATCTGCATTTGCAACACCTCCAGGTTTGCGTTGGAACTAAAAGCAAACGCTAGATCGAGCAAAAGCAACAAAATTATACAACTAATAAGATTACTCAAAAATCTTGTTCTCATCTTTCTGCAGCTCCCTATTTATTCTCAAACTTCTTCTCCAAGGCGCTTCCGCCTAGATAGGCAGCTTTTACCCTATCGTCATTAGCTAGTTGACTTGATGGTCCTTCGATGCTAATTTTGCCGGTCTCGAGGATGTAGGCGTAATGTGCTTCAGCTAAGGCTTTTTTAGCATTTTGTTCCACCAACAAAATCGAGACGCCGCGTTCTTCGTGAATCTTTCTTATGGCGTTAAATATTTCTTTTACCAATATCGGTGCCAATCCAAGGGAAGGTTCATCCAACAAAAGAAGGGTAGGTTTGGAAATCAGTCCTCTTCCGAGGGCAAGCATCTGTTGTTCCCCCCCGGAAAGTGTGCCGGCAAGCTGGTTTTTTCTCTCCAAAAGCACCGGGAAGAGCTCGAAGATCCATTGTTTCTCCGCTTCGACTTCTTTCTGAGACAGCCGTTCTCTTCCGCCATAAGCCCCGAGGTTTAAATTTTCTTCCACCGTAAGGGTGGAAAATACCCTTCTTCCCTCGGGTACGTGTGAAATCCCTAAAGAGGCAAGCTCGTGTGCAGGTACGAGACTCAGGTCTTTGCCCTTATAATATATTTTTCCGCTTTGCAAAGGCACTATCTTTGAGATAGATTTAAGCATGGTCGATTTGCCCGCTCCGTTTGCTCCTAAGACAGCTACTATTTGGCCTTCATAAAGCTTTAGCGATACATCCTTTAAAGCCTGAACAGCCCCATAGGTAACAACGACATTTTCCAGGACTAACAACTCGGACATGCCCTATTCCTCCCTGCCCAAGTAGGCTTCGATGACCTTTGGATGGTTGTAGATTTCTTTTGGTGTTCCTTCTGCTATTTTCATTCCCATATCCATCACCACGACCCAATGGGAAATGCCCATGACCACGTTCATGTCATGTTCGATTAGCAAAATGGTAAGGTTTTGTTCTTCTAAGAGGCTCTCCAAAAATACCATAAGTTCCTCCGTTTCTTTATCGTTTAAACCGGAAGAAGGTTCGTCCAGAATTAATAACCTCGGGGAGGATGACAATGCCCTTGCCAGTTCCAGGAGTTTTTGCTTTCCGTAGGGCAAGTTTTTGGCGAGTTCGTCATGCACGTCGCCTAATCCGGTTTTTTCGAGCCAATGCATGGCAATCTCTAATGCCCACTTTTCTTCCGCTCGTTGAGATTCGGTTCTTACGATCGAAGACAGTACGTAAGAGTTCATTCTATGATGAAGCCCGGCCATGACGTTTTCAATGCAAGTTAGATTGGGAAAAAGCCTGATATTTTGAAAAGTGCGCGCTAAGCCCAACTCTGCGATCTTGTGCGGTTTCAAGCCCGTGATGTCGTTGCCCTCGAAATAAACTCGACCAGATACCGGCTTATATATCCCGGTTACGACGTTAAATACCGTGGTCTTTCCTGCGCCGTTGGGCCCTATTATACTCGTTATCTTTCCTTGGCTAACGGCCAAATCGAACTCATTAACAGCGACGAGCCCCCCAAAGGTCATTGTCAGTTTATCGGTTGTTAAAATGTGATTTCCAATTGTATTTGGTTCATTAGAATTATTTTTGCTCGTGGTTTTTTTCATGTTTTGGCTTTTGTCAATTGCCTTTAATTTGCCCCTTACTTTTCCCTTGACATCATCGATATCACTAACTTGCAGTCTCAAAGCTTCTCTTTTTCGCGGCCAAATTCCCCCTGGACGAAATATCATCGTCAATACCAAGGCACCTCCGAAAAAAAGCATCCTGTAGTTTGCAACGATTCGAAAGATTTCCGGGAACACAGTTATAATGCCAGCCCCAAGGATAGAACCGGGTATGGAGCCCAAACCACCTAACATTACGATGCAAAAAAGCATGGAAGATTCCATGAAAGTAAAGGTATCCGGTGAAACGATCATTAATTTGCTCGCATAAATGTTGCCTGCTACTCCGGCTAATGCAGCTCCCATTACGAATGCTAAAAGTTTGAAGTGCCTTACATCAATGCCGCTCGTCTCGGCGGCAATATCGTCTTCGCGAAGATAATTCCACGCTCTGCCGATCCGAGAACGTTGCAGTCGAATTAGACATATTATAACTATGACCAAAATACCCCATACATAAAAGTAAAAACGAGTGGGAGAGTCTATTAAAAAAGGCCCAAGAGAAGGTCTCCCTACGCCGGTTATGCCATTTGGCCCACCTGTTAATCCGAAGGGGTTATTTATCAGTGCTAATCTTACGATCTCTCCTATGCCAATGGTTACAACGCACAGATAATCTCCACGGAGATGTATGATAGGAGAAGTGACTATATACGCAAAAAGGCCTGCACCTATAGCACTGAGTGGAATTAGCCATATTATTGGGATGCCATACAACGTATTTAAGATGGCTGTGATATAAGCGCCGATGGCGTAAAAGGCAGCATGTCCTAAATCAAATAATCCCGTCTCCCCTAATACGATGTTTAGGCTCAAGCCAAGTAGCGCGTATACTCCGAAGAAAAAAGCCACGTCTGTCCAGTAAAAGTTAGAAAAAAGAGGATAGAGGCAAAAAAGGAGAATGATGGCCAATAGCGAAAATTTAGATGTTCCTCGACCCTTACCCATGGGTTACACCTTTTCGGCGACCTTTTCGCCTATTAGTCCTGTTGGACGGAAAATTAATATGATGATGAGAATTAAAAATGTAAAGACATCCTTCCACGCACTCGATATATAGGCCGCTCCAAACATCTCGACTATGCCGAGTAGCAGTCCTCCCAGCATCGCTGCTGGAATGTTACCTATGCCTCCAAGTATAGTTGCAGTAAAGGCTTTAAGCCCATAATTCCATCCCATGACAAAGGATATCTGACGATAGTACATCCCATTCATTACCCCTGCCACGCCGCCTAATGCTGGACCCAGAAAAAAGATGAATAACGTGATCTTTCTTACGTCGACGCCCAGGATTGTTGCCATTTCTCTATCCAGAGCCGTAGCCCTTATCGCTGCACCAAACGTCGTCTTTTGGACGATGTAATATAAAGTTAGCATCAGCATAAAAGATAAAATCAATATGAACAGTTGCATTATTGTTACGTGAAGCCATCCCAAATGTATAGCGTGCGTGGGGACTACCGAAGCGGGGTATGCTTGATATCTTGGTCCCCATATCGCCATTATCGAGTTCTGTAAAAATATGGAGACGCCTAAAGCGGATACCACCAAAGGTAGTCTGCCCGATTTTTGAACGGGACGGTAAGCCACTCTTTCCATCAAAACTCCCGCGCACCCCACCGCGAAGAAGGAAAAAAGGAGGGCCGCGATCATGCCTCCCCATAGACCAAATCTTTGGCTCGCGGCCCCTGCTCCCCATATCAGAAGGGAATATCCTAAATAGCTTCCCAAAGCAAACAAATCGCCGTGGGCGAAGTTAATCAACTTCATGACACCATAAACCATGGAATATCCAAGCGCGATGAGCGCGTAAAAAGAACCTATTGTTAGTCCGTTTAAAAGTTGTTCTAAGATTATCATAAGTCGCTCCTTTCTTTCCCTGTGTTATGGTGTTATGGATTGTAAACTACCATCTCTCCTTTTTCGGTCACTACGTACATCTTGTAGATTATTCCCCTTCTATCCCCCCGATCGGTGAAGCCTATGCTTCCCGTGATGCCATCGCAACCTTCCATGCCTGTTCGAAGGACGTTTAACATGGCGTCCGTTTCGGTAGAACCAGCTTTATCGATGGCAAAAGCCAATGCAAACAAGGCATCAGCAGCATAGACTGGCCATGGACTTGTTGGTATGGTGTTGTGCTTTTGCCTATAAAGTTCGAGGAAGCGTTTTGCCTTCGGGGTGTCCAGGTCGGTGGGCATGGGTTCTTGGGTCATGAGACATCCCTTAGCGTAATCTAAACCCGCTATTTTAATGAAATCTTCATTAATGGCAGCATTTCCCCCGACGAAGGGACATTTTATCCCCAGATCTCGACCTTGGCGTACAAGCAGCCCTGCTTCTGGAAAATATCCGGTGAAATACCATACGTCAGGATTTGTTTCCCGAAGTTTTGTAAGGATGGGCGTAAAATCCTTTTCCCCCGGGGTGATGGCATCGTAAAAGACCAGTTCAGCTATTCCTGCATCGAGGTACTGTTTAAGGGCTTTTTTGGCTTCTTCGGCCACACCTAATGCAAATGTCGTATTATCGTGCATGATCGCTATACGACGGGCTTTCATCTCTTCAACAGAGTATTCGCTGAAAAATTGTCCTTGCGTATCGTCGCGCCCGCAAGTCCTGAAGAAATATTTGCGTTCTTTGGCCATGGTCAGTTTTACAGCTGTGCTGCCATAGCCTATGTCGATCATTTTATTAGCTTCGTATATATCTGCTGCTGGTTCGTTGACCGAGGAGCCGTAAGTTCCAATAACCGCAGCCACGCGTTGGGAAACAAGCCTTTGTGCTGCCAAAGCGCTGTCTCGAGGGTTGGAGGCGTCGTCTGCTATTACGATTTCTATTTTGCGACCGCCCAGTATACCCCCTTCTTCTTGAATCATCTGAAGGGCAACCTCGACCGAGTTTTTAGCCATTTCTCCCTCGTAAGCCCATTGCCCGGTAATAGGAGCTTGAAGGCCGATTTTAATGGGTTTTTCCTGCGCGTAGGCAATCCCCAGAGGTAGGACAAACAGAAAAGCAAGGCAAAGACAAATCCATACTTTACCCTTTCGCATCTTTCATTCTCCTCCTCAATATTATTGTTTATTATAAATACTACTATGAACTGCAATCTAAACACAAGCAAAAAGCTGCATTTATGCTGTATTTATATTGCATAAATTATACTGCACACTTTGCCACCTCAATGAGTACCTAAATTTAGGGAGAATTTTTTAAAGGCGATATTTATCCTGGGCTTTCAAGCCAGGTCAAACTCTTCGGCTACTGCCTTTGCGGCCTTTTCTGCATTACTTCTTGGAACTAATGTTGATATTTTTATCTCGGAGGTGCTCGTGCCAAGCAACTTTATTCCCTCTTTATCAAGGGCAGCAAAAAATCTCGCTGCCACCCCTGGGGTTGAGTCTATTCCGACGCCTACGGCCGTTATCTTGGCCACCTCATCGTCTTCGACAAGCGCGTGTTCACCATATTCGGATAAAATATGTTTCACAGTTTTGCGCACACTTTCACTTGCATCCTCTGTAACGGTAAAGGATAAACAGGCATTGCCGTTATTCTTGATCATGGAGATCATGTCTAAGTTTATGTTTTGATAAGCTAGGGTCATGAATAAATGAACTTGGGTCTTTTGCCCCCCAGGTAAAGGGCTAATGACAAACTTTCTTTGATTTTTGTCCATCGCAACACCAGTAACAACTGGTTGTTCCAGCCAATCTGGTAAGGTATTCACCACGTAAGTCCCCCTTTCATTGGAATGTGCGGACGTAGAATAAAGCTCTACATTAAATTTCTTAGCTATTTCAACGGCCCTGAAATGGATAACTTTTGCGCCCATGGATGCCAGCTCCATCAATTCATCGTACGTTATGTAGGATAGCTTTTTAGCTGATGGCACTATCTTGGGATCACAGGCAAATATCCCTGGCACATCACTATAAATTTCACACCTAGCATTTAACTTCGCGGCTATAGCGACAGCTGACGTGTCAGAACCGCCCCGTCCAAGGGTGGTCACATCTTTGAAGTCAGTGATGCCCTGAAATCCGGTCACAACGACGACGTCATTTGTCTTAAATTCTTCCATCAGCTTTTCCGTATTTATATCGATTATGCGTGCGTTGTTGAAATCGGGTGTCGTTATCATTTCCAATTGAAGGGCATTTAAAGAGACAGAGGGTATGCCCAATTCGTTTAGCGCAATGGAAAGTAATGCTGCCGTCACCTGTTCGCCGGTTGACAGAAGCATATCGAGTTCGCGCGGTTCTGGGGTGCCGCTTATCTTTTTTGCCAGAGATATGAGCCCGTCCGTGGTCTTTCCCATGGCAGAGACCACAACGCATACCTTTTCTCCTTCTTGGATGACCCTTTTTATATTTTCTGCTACCCTTTTTATTTTTTCGACCGTCGCGACCGATGATCCACCATATTTTTGTACGATCAAAGAAAGATCCCTCCACGTTTTTATTTATAGATTCCTCAAATCCTCAACGATCTTGCTTTTATCAGCGACGTTTTCGTCTACTCTCTTAACGATACGTGCCGGTGCTCCAACGACGACGGTTTTTTCGGGCACGTCCTTCGTCACGATGGAACCTGCGCCAACTATAGCGCCCTTTCCGACTTTGACTCCTTCTAAAATGACGGCATTTGCCCCGATTAACACGTTATCTTCTATTACTACAGGGGTGGCGCTTGGCGGTTCTATAACACCCGCAATGACTGTGCCTGCTCCTATATGACAGTTGGATCCTATAATGGCCCTTCCTCCAATGACTGCATTCATGTCTATCATTGTGCCAGGCCCTATGACGGCTCCTATGTTTATCACGGCGCCCATCATTATCACAACGCCCCTGCCTATTTCGACCATATCCCGTATTATCGCCCCAGGTTCTATGCGAGCATCGTATTTAGTAAGGTCAGCTAAGGGAATAGCCGAGTTTCGAGCCCTTACCTCAACATGAAAATCTCGAATGCGGTCTTTGTTTTTATCTCTTGCCCTTTTTATCTCCTTATAATCGCCAATTAAAACCCCAAAGTCCAAACCGCCGACGAAGTGCAAGTCGCCCCAATCAAGATCTCGAAGATCCCCAGCTACGAAAGCAATGGAAGGAGTCGTCTTTTTTGATTCGCTTATGAGTTTAATTATTTCTTGAGCTTGCATTGCAAGACCTCCTCAAAGGTATAAAAACCATTATTGACAGTCAATGCAAATTCTGCGGCCTTCAAGGCACCATAGGCGAAGACGCTTCTTGATATGGCTCGATGATTGAAGGAAAGGGTCTCTCCTTCGTTTGCAAAGATAACGCTATGGTCTCCGGGCACGCCTCCAATTCGCAAGGAATGCATGGGACAAGGCCTTCCAACGGTATTTTGAAGCATTATGGCCGTTCCTGACGGGGCGTCTTTTTTCTTGTTGTGGTGTGCCTCAATGATCTCTAAGTCCCAGTCCTCAAAAAGTTTTGAGTAACTTGCCAGTATGATCTTTAAGGCGTTAACTCCGAAGGAAAAGTTATAACTTTGTACGACCGAGACTTTCCTGGCAAGTTCTTTTAACATTAAGAAGTCTTCATCGTTTAGCCCTGTTGTACCTATGACCAGAGCCGATTCGTGCTTTTTGCAAAGTTCTATCGTATCGGACAAAGAGCTTCTGTGCGAGAAATCGACGATCACTTCAGGTCTCGTTTCATCGCACCAGGTTTTCTGGGTATCCACTTTTAAGCATAAAACATGACCCTCAAAAGCCTTCTTGATTTCTTGGCCCATCCGACCCGTAGCCCCTATTAAACCGTAACGCATGAAAGTATCCCTCCTTCTTCCATGGCCCTGTCTACCTCAGCCATTGCCTTAGGTGAAGCTGGAATCAAGGGAAGCCGCAGTTCATTTCGACACAACCCGAGCTTGCTCGCTGCATATTTTACGGGAATCGGGTTAGTTTCGCAAAATAGACCTTTCATCAAAGGGAAAAGCTGGAGATGCAGGCGACGCGCTTCCTCTGTCTTTCCTTGCAGGGTGTAGCGTATCATATCCGAAGTTTCTTTAGGCGCTACGTTTGAAAGTACGGAAATTACGCCGTCTCCTCCGGCATTTACCAGATGAAATGCTTGATCGTCGTTTCCTGAAAGCACGGCAAAGTCCTGCCTCGTTCTTTTAACATTCTTGATTAACGCATCGACCTGTGCTTGGTTGCCCGATGCTTCCTTAATGCCCACTATGTTTGGGATTTCTGCAAGCCTGATAACAGTTTCAGGCAGGATGTTTACGCCTGTTCTTCCTGGAACGTTGTAAATAATTATTTGTCCGCTTCCCAGGCGTGAAGCAACTGTTCGATAATGTTCATATAATCCATCTTGTGGCGGCTTATTGTAGTAAGGCGTAACAATTAACACCGCATCAGCTCCAAGCGACAACGCCACTTGCGACAGTTCGACCGTTGTTTGCGTACAGTTTGAGCCCGTGCCAACCACGATGGGGATCCTTCTGGCAACTCTTTCGACGAAAAATCGGATGATCTTCCTTTTTTCGGTGCTGCTGATTGTGGTTGCCTCCCCTGTAGTTCCAAGTACCACTAAGAAATCGACGCCATTTCTGATTTGAAACTCCACCAATCTCTCCAGGCTTTCGAAATCAACCCTTCCTTTCTTAAAAGGCGTAATCAGTGCTGTGCCGGTTCCTCTGAACATATCTATCCCTCCAAGTATGTGAATATAATAAAAAGCTCGTCCCAAATTTGGGACGAGCTTTTATACCCGCGGTACCACCCACCTTGGACACCCTTGTTCGCAAAACAAATGTGCCCCTCTCGTTAGCCCTTTGACGGAGGCAACCCGAGCGTGTACTCCGGCCTTTTTACCTTTCCACGCCAGCTCTCGCAAGCTTTGGGCCTTGCGGTGCACCAAGGGCGCCTCTCAGCTCGGTAAACGCCCATCTCTGTTGGTACCTTCTTCCTCCGGCCTCTTGCTTCATCGCCGTTACGTTATAAAATCAAGTTGTATGAATCTTACAAGTATAATCTGGTATTGTCAATAGGGCGAATTGTCTTGTCAAAAAAAATAAAGCGAAAACACACTCCTATCTGTCGTCTATAGCAATCATATAATGTCCCTTAACGCCAGACCCAGCGGTGCCTCCCAACCACCTCCCCTTGGCCGTTCATCGAGTGGGAAGTTTTTCCAGGGATCAAGTAAAGTTACGGGAAACGCCACGGCAGATTTCAAAGCGTCCCGTAGCTCTGATGCGAGTTTGGTCAAGCCGATCAAAAACAATCGATTTATTCCTAAATAGGGATAATAACCGTTGAGGTAATCGACGGTAAACTTGATTTCCTTGACAATGTTTTGAACCAAGTATTCTGAGTTCGTTTTGCGCCCTAACATTACAGGCCTGTAAAATATACCGTCGTCCTTGTAACCCAGGGCTATCAGGGAAATGGTATCACCCAGGAAAAAAGACAAATATCCTTCTTTACTATCAAATGCATCGGCTAGGCCTTCGCTGTCTTTAGGAGATATGAGGGCGCTTCTGAAGAGTGCTATCGATGTGGGCTCTAAGGCAGTAGGGAAAAAACCAGCGCTTGTGATGGCTTTCATAATTTTGTCTATAAAGGATTTGCTCGATGCTATTACTAAATACTTTCTAAATGATTCTCTCTGGTTTGAATCTTTAGGAGGAAAGGGGAAATCGATTTCTACTGCATCATAATAAGCCTTTTCAGCCGTAAGGGGTAAATATTGATCTAATTGCCAGTGAAGTGACTTTATCACTTCGTCAAAAGGCATGTTCCTAGGAAAATCGACAAAACCTTCATGGCTATCCCTCATGGGAATTCCAAAAGCTGCTTTAACCTTGCCAAACCTTCCAATCTTTTTCTTTAACTTTTTGAGAGCCAGATATAGGGCCTCTGTATCGATGACGCTTTCCATTTGTATTACTTCTTTGGGGAGAAAAACTTTGGCGCGGGCGTTACATTTCAGGGATGTGCCTTCTTTTTTTAGCTCAACGTAGCGAAGTCCTCCACCCGAGATTGATATCCCGCAGTGAACGTTCTTCCTCATAAAAAACAACTCCTGTCCGAAGATGCTCAATTGATAATAACATTGATAATGATAACAATATTGATAATAACAGGAATCGAGAATTATCTCCAAATTTTTTCCATCAGGTTTCGACATTCATTATGGATGCCACGCTACTAATCCACCAAAGCTCCCTTTCATTTTGGTATATATTCTCTTTTCTTCTCCAAAGAGATACGAATAAATTTCTTCAGCCTTTTTCTCTGGATCTATATCATTAAAGTTTGACGGAATCACAACTTTGCCAATAAAGTAGGCGTTGGCAAAACATGTACCTAAATTTATCGTGTAATAATTATAAGGTAACGTCAAATAAACTCTGCCATGTTTGAAAGCAGACAATCTTTTGTAAAATTTTGAGTTTTTTCGAATGTCCTCTTCGACTTGATGTCTTCCACCTCCATCGACAAAAATTATGTCTGGATCCCATACTAAAAGCATTTCTTTGTCAATTAGTACATATTCACCCTTTAAATTTCTCGCAACACTTTTTATCCCTAAAAACTCGAAAGGGAGATATCTTCTAAAGGTACTTTCGATTCCATGGGCGCCCCTGTGTCCGATTCCGCCGACATAAACCGAAGGGGTCTCCTGGTCGAAGCCCTTTGCGCGACTCGACAGATCTTTTTTCATATCCTCAAAAAACTTAACGAGATCATCTGCTCTCCTGGAATTGTCCATAATACGCCCTATCAGGCTCAAGGAGCGATATACAGCTTCTTCGGATACCGTCTCGTCTCCGTAGGATAACACGACTACTGGGATGCCAAGCTTGGTTTGAAGCCTATCGGCGTTGTTTTTATGCATATAGGTTATAAATATTAAATCGGGATTGTAACTTAAAGTTGCCTCCGGATCCGGACCTTGATTTATGCTTGCAGGTCCCCCTGGGCCAATGACTGGAAGCGTCTTGAATGAAGGGTTAGCATATGCATAAGGACGTCCCGTTGGATCTTTTTCCATCTCCTCCACTCCCACGACCTTGTCTTGTACATTCATGTATGTTATAAGACGGAGCGCTCCGGGCCCTGCACAAACGATCCTCTGGACAGGACTTTCGACTGACACGGATCGACCAGCCATATCCTCAACCATTATCGTATCTCCTCTGGCATGATCCGTTGCCCAAAATGTGGCTGCAAATAAAGCCAATACCAATATTAAAAAACTCTTTTTGCAAAATTTCTCTATCATCTTTAAGCTTTAAGCCCCCAGATTCACACTTTCGGCGAAGTCAAAATTATTTTTTGACTTCAATAGAGGCATCACCAGGATATGGTCGCCTATTTGCGTCAAACTCACTTCAACCTTAAATACATCTTCTATATTTTGAGGAGTTATTATCTCAAAGCCGCCGTAAGCATAAACTTTACCCTCCTTTAGCAACAAAAACCTGTCAGCAAATTGTAAGGCGAGATTAATGTCGTGCATGGAAAATATAATTGCCATTCCCATATCCTTTGCCATCATGTAGAGCAAATTCATTACCTCGATTTGATGATACAGATCAAGGCTACTTGTAGGCTCATCAAGCAAAAGCACTTTTGGTTCTTGAGCTATTGCTCTTGCCAACATTACTCGCTGAATTTCGCCGCCTGATAGCTCCCTTACGGGACGAAGCGCGTATCTTTCTATTTCCATCGCTTGCAGTGCATAATTGACAACGTCGAAGTCGTAGTCCGAAGGAGACCAGTAGATGTGCGGTTTTCGTCCCAACAACACAGCATCAAAAACCGTAAGATCGCCTTCGTGGTAACGCTGCGGTACATAACCTACATGTTTTGCGATCTCCTCGCGTTTCATTTTGTTTAAGTTTTTTCCATCTAACATCACTATGCCAGATCTCGGCTTGAGCAGGCCGTTTAAGCATTTAAGCAATGTTGATTTACCCGAGCCGTTCATCCCAATTACTGCCAATATAGATCCTGAAGTGACTTCGAGGCTGACTCCCTGCAATACAATTTCTTTTCTGTACGCAAATGAAACACCCTTAGTTTTTAAAATTTTCGATTACCTCCTTTCATAAGCATGTACAAAAACAGAGGAGCTCCCATAAAAGATGTGATTATTCCCACTGGGAGCACGACAGGGGATAAAATATTTCGAGCTATGGTGTCCGAAACGAGAAGCAGAAGTGCTCCCGTGATACAGGATTGAGGCAAAAGATGTCTGTGATCCCCGCCGACTAAAAGGCGGGTTATATGAGGTGCTGCCAATCCTATGAAACCTATGACGCCAAAGGTGGCTACGACCAAAGATGTAACAAGAGCGGCAAGCATGATGTTTATCTTTATCATTTTTTCGGCATTTACTCCAAGGGTTTTAGCGACCTCGGCGCCTTCCATAATGGCATTCATGTTCCATCGATTAAGCATAAAGTAAATGAAAGACGGTAATAAAAAAATAGCTACCAAGGACAAATCCTTCCACGAAGCACGACTGACGTCGCCAAAGGTCCAAAAGACGATAGAAGCCACTTCTATGTCACTTGCAAAATACTGGATCATCATCGTGCCGGCAGATGCGAGCGCAGAGAGGGCAACTCCGGACAGTATTATGGCCTCAGATGATAGTTTTCTTTTTTGGCTTAATATCAAAAGAACACAGGTTGTAGCAGAAGCTCCCAAAAAGGCGAAAAACCCAGTTCCCAACGAAAGAAAGTTTAGTATCGCAGAATTTACCTCGGTAGGTTGAAAACCAATTACGGTAATCGCTAAGGCAGCACCAAAGGCTGCACCTTGTGAGATTCCAAGAGTGTAAGGAGAAGCCAGCGGGTTGTGTAAAATGCACTGTAGCACTACCCCACTCATGGCCAATGCCCATCCTGCCAGAACAGCTCCAATTATCCTGGGAAAACGGATATGCCATATTATCGTTGAGTTGGTACTCTCTTCATTGCCCAACAAGGCACTTACCAAGTCTGCAAGACTCATGTTTGAAGAGCCCAAAGAAAGGGAAATCGCGCTTGTAAGCAACAACGTCAAAATAAGGACAATAAAAACTCTATTACGGCGACGTGTATAGGACTTATACGAATCAACGATTGGTTTATCGAGCATGTCATGTGTCTCCTAAGTTAGTGTTACGTTTATTATAAATCGTAATACTCAAGAGTCAAGGAAGCTTTAGGAAATTCTGCTTCATACAAAGATTTTGTCCCTACTTAGGATGACTTTCGAATGGTAAAAGACGAAACAGCATTTCCCCAATTCGAATATCTTCATGAGACATGCCCGCAAGTTCCACTGCGGATTTCATGTTTTTGAAAGATATCGTCGTTACGTCTTTAAAAAAATGCATTGCTTGCTTCAGGTCTTCATATTCAGCCTTGCAAGATATGGTTTTACCTAATTCATCGAACAATTCCTTTGCCCTGACGTCGAAAAAGCGTTTAGGAAAATCCTTGTGGTAAATGCGAATAGTCAGGGGACCTATTGGGCCGAAGGATAAATGTTTTTGCTCAATAATTCGTAAGCCTAATGTATCCAGCTCTAATGCAAGAAAGGCGCTTATTTCTTTGAAGTAAGCTTCAGGCACGTCAATAAAAAATAAAAACTCGCTCCGGCCCTTTTTAGTTATTGCCGGGACAGCATGCACGCTCGATGCCCCACGATCCATCAGGCTGTCAATTAGATAAGGCAAGCTTTCTCCCGAAACGTTATCGGTGTTGACAAGAATCAGCATAGGTCTCCCCCTTTTTTACCGGAAAGGAGAGGGGGTATGATACCCCCTCTCAAAAGCTCTCAAAAGGCATGTAGTTAAAGCTCCGACATGTCTTTCATATCTTGCATAATGCGGATGGCTAATTTAGCCGCTCTCTGCGCTGTCTCCTTGCCTCCGGGAATTGCGCGAGTAATGTAAGCACCCTTTTCTGCTAGTTCTCCTGCCTCCTCCCAGCTCAACTTGCCCGCTGTTGCCGCTATTGCTGCAGGGATGACCACGTTAACGGTACAACAGCCAATGTACATAAGCTCCTGCGCCGCAACAGAAGCTACTGTTACGGGAAGAGACCATTCTGATTTTTTGTTCAGTATAACGTCAGGGGCAACTTTGTGTGAAAGACCTTCAATTTTATATTCTTTTCCGTCGACGGTTACCGTACAATCGATATCAGCGTCAAATCCCCAGAACGTTTTTGCGAAGGGATGACCTCTGCGAGCACCACCAGCAATTTTGGTGAATTTGATGGTTATTTCTTTTCCGAACATACCACCAAGTAGCATCCCCGTTCTTTCCTCTACTTTTTCTTTCCTCTTGATATCGAGCTCACAACAGATGTCCTCAAGCGATTTGCCCGCTTGCAAGCCGTCCCAGGTGTATTTGGCTATACGAAATTCCATGTTGTTGCGAATTCCTTGGGTTGCTTTGATAACCACATTCGTAACAGGTCCTCTCATGATCTGCTCTGCTTTGCGAGCTACCATATTGGCTGAAGCGGCCGAAATTTCTGGATCGATCCACTCATTTAGTTTCATCTCGCGAATCATGTCTGCTGCAGCTTCCTCGTCGCCGCCCGTTTCTATCAATTTCATTGCAGCAACGATGCTATCGCTTACGAGGTGAGCAAGGGGTGGATTAACGGGACCTGCTCCGAAACCTGCACCGATCATGGGACCTTCTTGGAAACATGCCATCATTTCGTTTAACGTCATCATTCCTACGACCGTCGGTGCCCCGACATCCTTTAAAATCATCCCTATATCTCCTATGAGCGTTGCCGTATCGTACTCCTTGTTAGTCCCCCTCATGTGAAGTTTCTCCGGTAAACCTGCAGCTTCGGATGCATACTTGCCAACTAGGTATCCCACTCCATGAACAAAAAATTCTCCGTAATCTTCCCCGATCATGCCGTCTGGATTTGCGATCTCCAAAACAGCAGCAGCAGCAATTGCAGCAGAAAGCCAAGGGTTGGGATTGATTCCTACACCTTGATAGGCCTTGAACATCGCATCGACAGCCACCTTCGTCCCGTTCTTAGCGAGGTCGCAGTAAATCATATCTTCTCCTAGAACGCTGTGACCGTAAACCGCACCTCCAGCTACAAAGGGAGGGACATCAGCTCCGCTGAAGCGACAGACCTTCCCCTCCTCTATGGCATCATAGAGAGCTTTTACTGCAGGAAAGCCGGAAACCTTATTGCTAAGCTTCGATGTAGGAATGGCTTGGACACCAGCACGGCAGGCACCTGCTTTTATCCTTGCCATTGAACCGAGTTTTCTGTTACCCGCGGGAACGCCGGCCCTAGAAGCAGTCCCGGCAAGGTTTAAGAAAGCTGCTACGATCAAGGCAGCGTTTGCAGCGTCAGCCCCGGCATCTTTTGCAGCTTTTATTCCCTTGTCCATGATGACATCAACGGGAAGCTCCTCCAGGTTCGCGTCAGACAGTTTTATGCTTCTCCCACTTAAAATTTCAGTGACTATTGCATTAGCCACGCTGTACACGGCGAGGTTCAACATACCGTGCCCCTTTGTCAACGCCTCAAGCCGATCGCTGGTCTCGTTTTCAACAAAGGCATTCGCAGCTGCAATGGAAGATAAAATTTCCCTATACACTTGTTACACCTCCTTTGCATTCTCCTATTTTTTGGTCCTCTTTAGTTACGCTTTTAGCCATTTTTAGTAATTTGTCTTTCTTTTTAGATAGCGCCTCATTACCTCCTCGCTTTTTAAAATAAAACACCACTATTGCATTTATTTAGTTTAGATAATGAAATTTAATATTACAATGCGTCGTATTAGTGTGATTGCGATTTAGGCTCATTTGAATTTATTTTTTCAGATCCTTTGAAGTGCTTTGTAATAATGTCAACAATACCGTTGAAACCTTCAGGGTTGTAATCTTCAATGCGACCTTTATCGCACAATTCCGAAAGTTTAGGATCAATCGGCAATTGGGTGAGAAGTGGGATCTTTATGGCTTTAGAAACGGTCTGACCTTTGCTCGTGCCGAAGACTTCGTATTTTTGGCCACAGTGTGGACATATGACGTAACTCATGTTTTCAACAAGGCCTAAAATAGGGATTTGCAACATTCTTGCCATTTTAATAGCCTTTTTCACTACCATTATAGCAAGATCTTGTGGTGACGAAACGATCACGATGCCGTCAAGCGGCAAAGACTGCATGACTGTAAGCGGTGCATCCCCTGTGCCGGGCGGAAGGTCTACAAATAAAAAGTCTAAATCTCCCCATTTGACATCAGTCCAAAATTGCCTTACGACGTTTGAAATTAGCGGACCTCGCCATACTACGGGATCATCTTCCTGCGAGAGGAGAAGATTGATCGACATTATGGGAATTTTAAATATATCACTTACTGCCGGAAATATAGCAAACTCATTTCCCTTGGCCTTCTCCTTAATTCCGAACACCTTTGGTATGCTAGGCCCGGTTATGTCTGCGTCGAGTACGCCGACTTTATAACCTTGCCGCGCAAAAGTGGTGGCAAGAAGAGCCGTAATTGACGATTTTCCAACGCCGCCCTTCCCGCTCATTATCGCTATGACATGGCGAACGTTACTAAACTGTCCTTGGGGTAACTTATCGGTCACCGGACTGGATTCAAAGTTGTTTGTAATTTGATCGCCCTCGGTGTTGATATGCATTGTTTCTCATCCTCCTATTTGTGATTACTCAAGGTACGTTAATACTTTTGTCCAAAGCTCTCGTATTGCTTTTGAAGCCTTTCCTTCGTTGTGTCTAGAATGTTCAAAAATATGACCTGTCGGCGCTACTGGAGGCATTCCCTTTGCAAGAGCTTTTACTACTTCTTCATCGAAGGGAATCTTTCCAACGAGATCTATTCCTTCGCTACGGCAGTAATGCTCCATCTCCTTTGACTTTTTTTCGTCCAGATCATACTTGTTGATACAAACCAAGGTTTTTACTTTGAAGTGCCTTATCAATTCAAGCAACCTTTTAAAATCATGGATGCCGGCCACAGTGGGTTCTGTAATGATGAGGGCCAGATCTATTCCTGAGATGGAGGCTATCACGGGACATCCTATGCCTGGAGGGCCGTCAGTAATTATGTAGCTTAACCCCTGACCTTTGGCTATTAATCGTGCTTCACGTCGTACTTGGGTCACCAGCTTGCCCGAGTTTTCCTCACCCGGTGTCAGCCTGGCGTGAACTAGGGGGCCAAAAGAAGTATCTGAGATGAACCAGTAACCTGAAAGGTGGTCTTTCAAAGTTATTGCATCCTTTGGACAAGCCCAAAAACATACGCCACAACCTTCGCAGGTAATGTGTTCGATCTTGACCTTCCTGTCGCTAGAGGTGTTAATCATGTCAATGGCTTCGAAGCGACAGCTTTCAGCGCAAATGCCACACCCGTTACACTTTCTGTAATCGATCACGGGTTTTTTGGAGCCATAGAATTCATTGGTTTGTCTTATATGGGGTTTAAGCAAAAGATGCAGGTCGGCTGCATCTACATCGCAATCGGCTAGTACTTTATCTTTGGCCAAGACCGCAAAGCTCCCAACTATTGAAGTTTTCCCAGTTCCGCCTTTGCCACTTACAACCAGCAGTTCCTTCACTTTCATGTCATCCCTTCGGCCTCATGCCACCTAAATTCAATGGATGATTCCCTCATCGATCGGATCATATTTAGCTAAGGCACAAATTCTTTTCCAAAGCCCCTTGAAAGCTTCTTTTAATTCAGGAAATTCCTCTATAAGTCGTCCTCCCCTGGCATAACAGGCTGCATACCTTCGATCAAATGGTATTTGCGTCAATATGGGTATTTCTTCTCCTTTACAATAGTTTAATATGTCTTTGTTACCTAGATCTGCGCGGTTAATTACCACTCCAAAGGGAATTTGCAGCTGCCTTGCCACGTCTACAGCCAAAATAAGGTCATTAAGTCCAAAAGGCGTCGGTTCCGTGACTAAGATACAAAAATCGCTATCTTTAAGTGACGCAACAACTGGACAAGACGTTCCTGGCGGGGCATCGATGATGGTTACGTCAGCTTGGGAAGTTTTGCCCCTTTTCTTTACCGCATTTATCACTGGAGGTGCCAGTGGGTTTCCTATCTTTAACCTTCCTTGAATGAAAGCGATTTTGCCCGCCAGCCCGCCTTCTATGACCCCTATCTCCTTGGGGTTTTCATATATAGCCTCTTCTGGGCAAAAACGGCTACAGCCTCCACAGCCATGGCAAAGCTCGGAGAAAATTACTACTTTATTTCCAAGGACGATGATTGCGTTAAAAGCACAGATTTCGCTGCACTTACCGCACCCAACACATTTGCCTTGGTCAACTGCCGGCACGGGAAGCGTGACAATGTCCGAATATCTAAACTCGGGATTAAGGAACAAATGCGCATTTGGTTCCTCCACGTCGCAATCCAAAATTTGCACCGATAAGATATTTTCGAGAGTCAAGGCAAGATTTACCGCCACGGTGGTCTTGCCGGTTCCGCCTTTTCCACTTGCTACCGTTATGATCATCGTCCATCTCCATCGCTTCAAATTAATCGTTAACTGGTCTGTATTCAGACCTTATTGCATGAGCTAATGCTGAATCATGTAAGCATAAAATTTGAGATATTTGCCAGGCTCGATTCACGGTACTAAGATTTTTAGAACGGGCCCGAGCGTGTTAGCCGCAACCATTGGGATGCTTGCCGTGCTCGCAAAGGCTGGGCCCATACTGAAGCGATCCAGCCAGATAGGAGTTCACTACTTCCGTGACAGGTCCAGAAACTCCCGTCACGACTTGGATATTTTTTTCAGAGAATAGCTTTTGGGCTTTTGAACCCATGCCACCGGCAATTACGCATGTGACCCCGAGTTTAGAAAGGTACTCTGGCAGAAAACCAGGTTCGTGTCCGGGGTTTGAAATTACGACCTTATCCGTTATTGTTCCGTTATCTATTGTAAATATCGTGTATTCAGGGCATCGACCGAAATGTGTTGCTACCATACAACCATCCGTTGCTACTGCGATCTTCACGCTTTTTCGCCCTCCTCATTCTGTAAAATTATTATATGAAGCATGAACATACTACAATCATGACGTTGCACGCTAAGCTTTCGCGAGTTTTCCTTCTCTGTACGCTTCTGTAGCCTCACGCACAGTGCCCGAGGCCATAGTATAGACTTCGATGCCGGCCTCTTCGAGAGCACGCGCTGCCTTTGGGCCCACCTTGCCCGTTACAAGAACATCGATCCCATAATCTGCAAGAAGTTGGGCACATTGAACACCTGCGCCTCCAGCTTCCGTCGAATATTTATTAACGACCGCTTCATGTTCTCCCGCATCCAGATCGATGATGATAAAGTACTGACATCTGCCAAAGCGCGGATCTAAAGCTGCATCTAAGTCCTTGCCCTGTGCGGTAACTGCCAGTTTCATCTTGATTTCCTCCCCTTTAGATGATTTGCCCTTCTTAGCTCGCTTTCCTTTTAGCAAAGCAGGAACGGCTTTCGAAAGCTGTTCCTGCTTTTACGCTACTTATCGCCCCTCTGCTTCTTCATCCTTAACAGAGGACAAATCTTCCAGACGTTTTTCGATGGCTTTGAGCTCACTTTTCAGAATTTCCGCTTGCTGTTTTAAGAAGGCCATTTCCTCTTCGACCACAGGTACATCTTGGGGAATCTCTTCAGGATACGGAGCCATCCATCCGTGGTAATAAGGGTAATAAGCCCTAGCCCAACCCGGCAGGCCGGTTGCATGGTACATCCGTCTCCAGCCTCTGCCTCGGCCGAACCCGGCTCCCCAGCCACGCCCGGGTCTGCCCCAAAAGCCCGCGCCTCGACACCAATAAGGGTTCATGTATCCCGGTACCGGATAGCCAGCGCAATAGCCGGCAGCCCTCCCTGTCATTGGGCCCATTCCCGCTGGACCTGTTCTATCGCCTCTTGGCATTCTCTTACACCTCCCTTTTCGATGTGGCGTAAGGTGAAAAATGGACATATGTTCATAACGAATATACAATAGTTATGAACATATGTCAATAACCTATAAAAATAATTCTTAAATCTTTTATCTGGAAGCTTTGGAGGTGTTTTTTCTTTATTCTTGGCGCCAACCTTTGCCATGGCGACCCCTCGGAACACCTGAGGTATCCCTGGCCTCATCAGCAAGGCGCTCATGTCGAGCACCACATCGCGGGCATCTTATTTCGCTATCCCTTTCTTCTGTGTCAGCGAAGGTTTCGAGCTCAAAGTCGCAGAATCTACATCTGCGGGGACGAAAAGCTATTTTGTAATTTCCGCCTTCTACTCGAATTGCTCTACCTTCTACTAGGGCTCTTGCTATCTTTTGTCTGGCCGAGACGAGCACCCTTTGAAATGTGGGGCGTGAGATTTTCATCCTCTCTGCACATTCTTCTTGTTCCAATCCCAAAAGGTCTTTGAGGCGAATGGCCTCTAACTCCTCTACAGCCAATACTTCTTCCTCGAGTTCTCGCAGCGGAACTCCTGTCGGCTTAAACACTGTTACTTGCGGAAGAAACTCGACACGTCTAAATTTAGGCGGTCTTGGCATATTTGCATCAACTCCAATTGTTAGCACTTCTTTTGATCATTTATAAAATATTCCTCGTTAGGTCGATTTGCCACTGATTGGCTTTCGCTTTAAGTTAATGTCTTGCACGTATAATTTTGGACATATGTTTATTATATTGTAATTGTTTTGGCGACTTTGCGTCAATAAAAAGCGCACCAAGAGCTGGAAAGGTGGCGCTTAATGAGCATTCGGATCTTAATTTTAGATTTAAACAATGATATGATTTACTTGAAGCAAATGAACATTTTGGGAATGCTTTTAAAAAACGCACGCAGGAGTTTGAAATCACATGACACAGATTGAAATCAACGAAGGCTTTCGCAAGGCATTGGATCTCATGGAAAATTCAAATAAAAATGTCTTCATCACGGGACGAGCTGGCACGGGAAAGT
>FZPS01000186.1_pt11 | contig 21708 bp, 19 predicted proteins | sample 1817821 | NCBI WGS metagenome assembly FZPS01 (sample SAMEA104158645, study PRJEB21678) | metagenome | place: Germany | collected 2015-04-21 | reverse complement strand
CAATATCTATAAAACACAACTTCTCCAGCATTATCTAAGTAATAAGATCCTAATACTTTTAATTTGTTGATATCAATATTAAAATCTTTAAAAAAATCTTTTGATGAGGATGCAAATATATAGTTTTTATTATTTATATCTTTAATCTCATCTAAACTTTTTATGTTTATTACATAATTCATATCAAATGTGTTGTCATATAAAAGAGAAAGATTATAACTTCCTAAAAGATACATTTTTGTTTTTGGATAATAATAAGTTAGGGTTTGCTGTATAGTTTGTTTATTAGTAATAATTACATCATTTTCTTTTAAGTTGTTATCTAAAACATCGTGCATTTTTTCTAGTTCTTTACTATAGTCATATTCTATTACTAATCTCTCAGTTATTACTACAAAACCACTAAGTATATATGTTAATATTAGAATGTTTTTTAATTTAGCATTAGTAACTAACTCTTTTATAGCTATTGCAACACCAAGCCAGAAACACCCAAGTCCAGGGACCATATAGCGTCTTACAAATATAGGTTTTATAAACAATGAAACAACAGTTCCTGCAAAAGTTACTAAAATTACTATTATTACTGCATATAAAGCTTCATATAATAATCTTTCATCTTTCTTTTTAAATAAATTTATTAATAAATTTAAACCAATTAAAGCTGTAATAATTATTAATATATAGCTAACAAAATGAAATCTCATAACAGAAAATGGAAATTTAACATAGCTCCAGATGTCATTAAGTGTAGGTCTAGTAATCCAAAAATTATCTATTAAACCTCCAGAAAACAATTTTGTAATTTGTAAAAGTAACCATGGAGTAAAAGCTATAACAATAGTAAATGCAGACATGAAAAATCTTTTAATTAATTTTTTTTCTTTAAATAGCACATAAAGCATCATTACAAAATAAATAGCCATAGATGTAATAGTAGAAAAATAATGAGTATATACGGATAACAAAGTAAATATAGTAAATAGCACCCAATCTATTTTCTTATTTTCTCTAAGTGCTTTTATTCCATATAAGAAAGAAACTGTAACAAACAATAAAGCATAAGAATACATTCTTATTTCCACCGCAAAAACTAGCATTTCTGGCATGGAAACAATAAAAATATTAAATAAAAATGAAACTAATTTACCATATAGTTTTCTAACTAATGTAAAACCAACTATTACTAATAAAATTATTGGTAAAAACGTAACAAATTTTGCGGCATAAATTATATTGCCATTAAATAAGGGTTTTAATAAAATAGATCCAAATTTTAAAATCGAAAAATATACAGGAGGATGCATATCTATTGATAAGTTATATATCATATCTGTATAAGTTTTTTTTGTAATAATAAGACTGAAAGTTTCATCAGCCCATAGATAATTGTTAAAAACACAATATAATGAAACTAAAATCAACACTATTGGTAATAAATAGTATATTTTATTTTTAATTTTATCATTCATAGTCAAACTCCTTACATAATAATATCAATAATTACAATTAAAAGAAAATCATTTTTACAATATCGCTTCTAAAATTGGTATAATTTATAGGATGAATGATTTAAGGAGAGTAGTAATGAATAATTTAATACCTAAATTAATAATTGTAATCCCTTGTTATAATGAACAAGAGGTGCTTCCAATTACTGCACCTATGTTTTTAGAGAAGATTAATAGTTTAATCAATCAAAAACTTATTTCCTCTGATAGCAAGATAATGTTTGTGAATGATGGAAGTAAAGATAATACTTGGGAAATTATCCAAGATTTAGCTAAAAGTAATGATAAGTATATAGGTATTACACAAAGTAGAAATAGAGGACATCAAAGTACTGTTTTAGCAGGATTAATGGAAGCTAAAGATATGTGTGATATTACTATTTCAATAGATTGTGATGGTCAAGATGATATAAATGCAATGGATGAAATGGTGAGGGAATACTTAAATGGTTGTGATGTTGTTTATGGAGTAAGAAATGATAGAGAAACTGATACTGTATTTAAGAAAAACACTGCACAAGCATTTTATAAGATTTTAAATTTTTTAGGTGCAGAAGTAGTATATAATCATGCGGACTATAGATTATTAAGTTCTAGATTTTTAAATGAATTTGCAAATTTTGAGGAAGTAAATATATTTTTAAGAGGAATGGTTCCTTTAGTAGGATTTAAGAGTACTAGTGTTTATTATAAAAGAGAAGAGAGAATTGCAGGAGAAAGTAAGTATCCTTTATCAAAAATGTTAGGTCTTGCAATAGATGGAATTACAAGTTTATCTATTAAGCCAATTAGAATAATTACATCAATAGGTGTGATAGTATCACTTATTAGTTTTATTTTAATGATATGGGCAGTAATACAATATTTTAAAGGAGATGTTATTTCTGGTTGGTCTTCAACTGTAGTAATTCTTACATTTTTAGGAGGTATTCAAATACTTTCAATTGGTTTAGTTGGTGAGTATATAGGAAAAATTTATATGGAAAGCAAAAATAGGCCAAGATATATAATAAGTGAAAGGACATATGAAAAATAATGTTATTTAGCATAATAATACCTGCATACAATGCATCAAAACATATTGAAAATGCAATAAATAGTGTTGTTAAACAACCATTCTTTGATTATGAAATAATCATTGTTAATGATGGAAGTAAAGATAACACTTTAGAAATAGTAAATAAACTTGCAAGTAAATATATGAATATAAGAGTTATTGCACAAAGCAATAGTGGTGCTAGTATCGCAAGAAATAATGGTATTAGACATGCTAAAGGTGACTACATATTTTTTATGGATGCTGATGATGTTATTGTTGAAAATTCTCTTGAAAAAATCAGCAACATATTAAATGAAAATAAACCTGATATTTTAATAGGTCTATATAAAATGATTAATATAGATACTAATGCTGTATTAATTGAAAAAGATAACTCAATTGGTATAGATGAAATAAATAATAGATCTAAAGATGATGTTATGAAAGCTTTAAGTAGGCGTAGATTATCTTCTTGTCCTTGGAGATATTTTATTAAAAGAAAATTAATATTAGATAATAATTTATATTTTATAGAAAACTCATTAGTTGAAGATGCTATATGGGTTCCAATGTTGCTTACAAAAGGAAATACATTTTGTTTAAATGAAGAAGTGTTTTATCAATATCAAATTCATGGAAACTCAGTCAGTACAACTAAAACGTTTAAGTTTTATGAAGATGCATTGGATGGTTGTTTAATATTAAATGATTATAGAAAAGGATTAAGCATTTTAGAAAAAAGATTAGTTGATACATATTATATGATGTTATTAGTTGGTGTTATGCAAGATTATGATAGTTTTAATGATGAAAATAAAAATTATGTAGATAAATGGTTAAATGATAATTTAAATGATGTTAGAAAAGCTAGTAATTCTATAAAACCATTAAAATTCATTAACAATTTTATTGAACCTAAAAAAACATTGTTATATTTAGGGAGATATTTAAAGAGAAAGAACAGGTTAGATTGATGCCTTTATTTAGTATTATTGTTCCAATTTATAATGTTGAATTATATTTAAAAGAATGTTTGGATAGTATATTAAGCCAAACTTTTAATGATTTTGAACTTATATTAGTTAATGATGGTTCAACTGATAATTCAGGTAATATAGCAAAGGAATATAAAAATAAATATAATAATATAAAATTAATTAATAAAGAAAATGGTGGATTAAGCAGTGCTAGAAATGCAGGGTTAAAAAAAGCAATAGGAGATTTTCTGTTATTTATAGATAGTGATGATATGTTAGTTAATGAAAATGTATTATATAATATCGTTCCTCATTTAAAAAATAATGATGTAATTTTACTAGGTTTTGAAAAATTATATTCTGATAATACAACAACACCTGTAGTTAATAATGCTGATGAATCATTAAGAAATAAAAATGTTGATGAAAAGATAGTTGGATTAATTAAATCTAATGTTTTTGTTACATCTGCATGTAATAAGTGTATTAATAGAAAATATTTTATTAATAACAATCTTTATTTTAAAGAAGGTATTTTAAGTGAAGATATAGAATGGAGCGTTAGACTTTTATTAACTGTAGTTAATATTGATTTTACTAATAAACCTTATTACTACTATAGACAATCTAGAGAGGGATCTATTTCGACTACAGTAAGTCAAAAGCATGTTTTTGATATTACTAGTTCAATAGAAAAATGTATTGACTATATTGAAAAATCAAAAGTAAGTTTTTCTAGGAAAGATGCATTATTTAATTTTCTAGCTTATCAATACATGATGCTTATGGCATACTATGTGGAAGTAGATGTAAAAGCATTAAAAACAAGCATTAAAAGATTAAATAATTTATTGAATTATGATTCTTCTAAAAAGGTAAGAATTATTAATTTATTAAGAAAGTTAGTTGGATATGAAATAACAGCAATTTTAATGAATAAGTTTGTGAGGAATAGAAAATGAAAGTTTTAGTGGTTTCTCATGAAAGTTGGAATAGTAAAACAAATGGAGGAAATGTTTTAACAAATATATTCTCTGGTTTTGATTGGGAGTTTAGACAGATTTATTGTAGTGCAGGAATGCCTGATAATAATATTTGCGATGATTATTACCAAATAACAGATAAGATGGTCTTGGATAATGTTTTAAAAAGAAAAATAGTTGGTAAAAGATTTAAATTAAGCGAAACAACTGAAACAAATTCTTTAGATGAAAAATTTGAAAAATCATCTAAAAAAAGAAGATGGCAAATCATATTTATGGCAAGAGAAATTGTTTGGTCATTATCAAAAATTGATAATGATGATTTTATTAATTTTATAAAAGAATATGAGCCTGACATTGTTTTTGCGCCTTGTTATGGCAATCCTAGAATGTTAAGACTTACTAGAATTATTAATAAATATATAAATGCATCCATTATTTCTTATGTTTCTGATGATTTATATTCTTATAAAGCTTTAGAATTTAATCCATTATATTGGATTAGAAGATGGAATTTGAGAAGACATGTTAGAGAAACTTTTAAATTATATAAACTTGTTTATACAATGACTAAAGAACAGTTAGTTGAATATACAAATAATTTTAATGTTCCAATGAAAATATTAAGAAAAGGATGTTATCCAGGAGATATTAATAAATTTTATAAACCTTATAGAATTATGTATGCTGGAGGAATTTATTTAAATAGAGTTAATATTCTTATTGAACTTGCAAATACAATAAAAAAGATTAATGAAAATGGTATTAAATTTATTTTAGATATTTATTCTAATGGTGAACTAAGTGATGAAGAAAAAGGGATATTAGATAATCAAATTGATACTTATTATCATGGTTTAATATCTCCTGAACAATTAATAAAAGAATATGATAATTCCTCTATAGCACTTCATGTAGAAAGTTTTGATTTAAAAAATTCTTTAATTACAAGGTTATCTTTCTCTACAAAGATAACAGATTGTTTGCAAAGTGGTGCAGCAGTTATGGCGATTTGTCCAGAAATAAATGCAGGGTTTAAATATTTATTAGAAGAAGATGCGGCAATTTGTATTTCTAATTTAGATGAATTAGAAACATCTCTTAGAAATATATTGAATAATCCTGAAATATTAACTGATTATGCATTAAAGGCAAGAGAATGCATAATAAAAAATCATGATCCATCAAAAAATAAGGAAATGATAGCTGATGATTTTATAGAAATTTCAAATTAAGTTATTTTATTTTTTTGAAAATATATTAAGTGAATTAATACCATAAAGAGATATTAAAATATAAATTGGTGTAAATTGATAAATATATCTAGCTCTACATTCAAATATTGTTAAAAATAAAGTAATTGCTAAAATACTTAAAACCAATATTGTATATTTATAAAGTTTATCATAATCAGATTTAAAAATTTTGTTATTACTAATTGTAGAGACAGCATTAAAAAATAAAATTGCTAACCAAATGCTTTGTATAAGACTATAGTAATAAAAATAATAACTACCTGAAGTGTAATAAATGTTTTTAAAAAACTTTTCAATGAGATTATCATTTTCACCAATTTTTTCCGCATGTACATTTGTATCAAATTCCCATGAAAACAACCCATCATTATAAGTAGCTAAATTTTTTTTAAATGCATGAATCAATAAACCTTTTGCACCTAAATTTTTAATTCTTTCATAAGACACATCAAGATTTAATTGTATTCTTTCATTTAGATTATTTACAGATCTAGATAAAACAAGATCATCAAAATTGAACACTCCATTAGAATCTGAATTTAAGCCCATCATGAAGAAGTGTGTTATAGGAACTCTATTATTTGTATCTAAAGATATAGGGATGCTATTAATTGAAAGTTTTGTTAAAGAGAAACTTAACATAAATAAAACAACAATTTTTATTAAATTCTTTTTTAATTTATTATGTAAAAAAATTAAAGAATATATGATTATAGGTATGTATAACAATATTATGTGTGGTTTTAAGTTATAACTTGGAAAACATAAAAATACTAAAATATATATGTAAATATTTTTAGAATTTCCAATATATTTTAAGAATAAGAATATTATTAATGTAATTAGAAATATACCAAAAATATCTGAATAAAATATAATATTCCATGGTGAAAAACCAATAAAAATCACAAAAAGCAAATAAGAAAAAAATTGATATTCTACTGGGAAATTTAATAACTTGACTATTTTTGGAATTAATAAAGAAACTATAGAAATTAATATACAGTTAATAATAACTAATATTTTCGAATTAAAAATAGATATATTAAATAAATCAGTAATTTTAAATATTAATGAATTAATAAGTAATATTAATAAATTATTAGGATAAGTTGAAAAATAATTGTTGTTTAATATTGGTTCATTATTAACGATTGAATTTGCGGCAATTTGAATTTCCATTGGATCATTAGTATTAAAAAACCAAATGCTTAATGCGCTAACAACCATTAAAAAACCAAATATAACACTTAAAGTAATAATTAGTTTTGGTATTTTTTCATTAAATTTATTCGATACAAACTTAGAAAAATTAAATAGTAGAATTAAAAATAATATCCCTAATAATATATACATCCAGTTATTTTGGACTATATTATTTTTATTCGCGAAATTAATGTTGCTTGAAAAAAAAGTTTCTACTATTAAAATAAAAAACATGAAAACAGAATATATAATTATTGATATTTTGCATAATTTATTTATTACATTTGATTTCATATATGTATTTTATCACAATAATATAAAAGTATTATTGGGTATAATTTATATTTACATATTACAATTTCTATTTTATTGATAAAATTAGATTATATAAGTATAATTTATTATCAAGGTAGGTAATTATGTATAAAAATTTTTTAAAAAGAATTTTTGATTTATTTATATCTTTGTCAGTTTTTATTTTTATTTTACCTGTTTTTATTTTGATTATTTTCATTATAAAAATAGATTCTAAAGGACCAGCTTTCTTTATTCAAAAAAGAATAGGTAAAAATAAAAGAACCTTTGACATTTTAAAATTTAGATCAATGAGAATAGATGCCCCTAAAGATTCTCCTACACATTTATTAAGGGATGCAGATTCATATATTACAAAAGTTGGGGTTTTTTTAAGGAAAAGCAGTTTAGATGAGCTTCCTCAACTAATTAATATTATAAAAGGAGATATGTCTATTGTTGGACCTAGACCTGCATTATGGAATCAATATGATTTAATTGAAGAAAGAGATAAGTATAATGCTAATGATGTTAGGCCTGGATTAACTGGATTGGCTCAAATAAAAGGAAGAGATGAATTATCAATTGAATTGAAGTCAAGATATGATGGAGAATATGTTAAAAATATTACATTTATTAATGATATAAAAATAATTATAGATACATTTTTAAAGGTAATATCTTCTGATGGAATACAAGAAGGAGAGAGTAATAATGAGTAAAAAAATATGTTTTATTACTACTGTTTCTTTTACAATGGATGCTTTTATATTGGATTTTGCAAAGTATTTAAAAGAAAAAGAAAATTATGATATTACTTTAATGTGTAATCCAGATCCAGTATTTGAAGCTAAAATTCCTTCTAATATAAGATTTGTACCAATGGTGGTTAAAAGAGGAATGGATTTTAATATAATAAATAATATATACAAATACTATATTTTTTTTAATAAAGAAAAATTTGATTTGATTCAATACTGTACTCCAAATGCATCTTTATATTCTTCGATTGGAGGGTATTTAGCAGGTATTAAAAACAGATTATATACTCAGTGGGGTTTATTTTATGTGGGTCAAATAGGGCTTAAAAGAAAAGTTTTTAAGTTAATTGAATATACTTCTTGTAATTTTTCTACAGTTATTGAACCAGATAGTAGAAGTAATATGAAATTTGCAATTGAAGAAGGATTATTTAAACCTAACAAAGCAAGAGTTATTGGATCAGGAAGTTCTAGAGGAGTTAATTTAGAAAAATTTGATTATACAAGAAGAGAAGAATACAGAAAAGAAATAAGAGATAAACTTAAATTACAAGATGAATTTGTTTTTGGTTATTTAGGAAGGTTAAATAAGGATAAAGGATTAAATGAATTATTATATGCATTTAAAGAATTAAATAGAAATTCAAAATTGGTTCTTGTAGGACCAAGTGAAAATGTAGATGAATTAGATCAAGATATTTATAAATGGTCATTAGATAATGAAAATATTATTTATTTACCTAATACAAATGAACCTTTTAAATATTTTAGTGCCTTTGATGTTAATGTACTTCCTAGTTATAGAGAAGGTATGCCTAGTGCAATGCTAGAAACTATGGCTATGAAAACTATGATTATAGCAACTGACATTAATGGAATAAATGATGTAGTAGAAGATAAAAAAACTGGTTTATTAGTTAAATCAAGAGATTATAGAGATTTAAAAGAAAAAATGCAGTATTCATATGATAATTTTGATGAATTATCATATATTGTAGAAAATGCATATAATGTAGTAGAAAATGAATTTGAACAAAATTATATATTTGATTTAATGTTAAAAGATAGAAGAGAAATATTAGGATTATGATAAAAAACATAAAAAAATATGATATCTTATTTGGTGTACTTTTTATGATTACATTATCTTTTCTAGTATTTAAATCAAAATACGGTTATATATATAATGATGAACCTTATTTATTAAGCTTAGGTTATAGATTTGCATTGGGTGATGCAATGCTTGTAGATGATTGGTCAATAGGACAATTATCAGGGTTTTTGATTTATCCATTTATAAAAGTATTTACAATTTTAAAAGGTGATACAAATAGAATAGTATTGTTTGGTAGATATTGTTTTATATTGTTATGGTCAATATCTGTTATTTATAGTTATATTTGTTTAAGAAAATATAAACATTGGGCAGCTATTTCATTAATGAGTTTTTATTTGTTTGCGCCATTAGATATGATGACCTTATCATATAATTCTTTTGCTTTAATGGCGCTGTTATGTTTAACATCAACTATTATTTGTGCTAAAAATGAAAAATATTATATTTTAGTTGGATTGTTTTTAGCTGTAGCTGTTTTAGGTAATCCGTTTATTATTTTTGTTTATTTATTATTTTCTATATTAGCTTTAGTAAATGTGAAAATAAATAAAATATTTCTTCCTAACAAAATTAGTATTGATAAGGCTTGGATTTATCTTACTATTGGAAGTTTTATATTATTTATTTTATTTGTTGGTTTTATATTAAGTAGAGCTAGTATTTCTACAATATTTAGTTCAATTAAATTAATATTTTCTACAAATACAGAACATTCTGTATTTACATTATTTAAATTAATAACTAAATATTATAAAGAAATTGATTCAAGATTTAATTATATTTTGATATATTATCCAATAATATTATTAATAATATTATTGGATAAAGGAAGATATAAAAGAAAACCTGTTTATCTTTTATTATCAGTTGTACTTTTATATTATAGTTTCAAGTCTGTAATAGACAATGTTGAAGTATATCCTAATATTCATTTGGCAATTATTCCTTTAATCGTTGTAGGTGTAACTAGTTTTATTCTTACAAGCAAAAAAGATTATGACATTTTTATAAATTTTATATTAATGGGAATATTATATTCTTTCTTATTTCATCAATCATCAAATTTAGGCTTACCGGCTATTGGGTTTTCATATAGTATAATTACTGTTGGATCCATATTACTTATTGGAAATTTGGTAGATGAATTAGGAATTGAAAATATATCTACTTATATTTTATTAACTAGTATATTAATGCAATTTCATTATCAAGGATTATTAAGATATGATAGATATTATCTAGATGGAACTATGGATGAACTGGTACATAAAATTGAAGTAGGACCTGCAAAAGGGATAATTACAAATGAAACAGATTGTGGGATGTATAGTTGGCAATATGAACAACTCCAAATGATTTTGTATGATGCAACTAGTGACGATATATTTTATTATCCTTATTCAAATCCTTGGTATTATTTAGCAGCTAATATGCAGATAGGAACTTATTCTACTTGGGGAAGTTGGGGAGATCCAATAAAAACACATAAAATAAATGAAGAATATTTTAAATTAAAACCTAATAAATATCCAACATATGTTTTGTTAAGTAAAAAAAATAAAATTCAACTTACTGAATTCATTAATGAATTAATAGATAAAGGTTATGAGAAAAGAGAAACAGACGATTTTATACTTTATTTAAAATAGATAGAGAATTATATGGGAAAAGAATTATTAAAAAATATTAATATTCAATTTGTAATGAAACTATTAACATTTTTAATGCCTGTTACTGTGATTGTTTCTATTCCTTTTATTAGTGGTTCACAATATTTTTGGTTTATGTTTCTTATAACAGTTATCTATAATATTTATTTAATTTCTATAAATTTTAAAAATTATCTATATAAATATAAATGGGAAATTTTATTTATAGTGTCTTGTTTGGTAAGTGTTTTATTAAATTTTAATTATAAAAATATTTATAGCATTGTGTCTGTGATAATGACTGCGATACTTATATTTAATTTTATAATTGTTTATCCTAAGCTTACAAAAGAACAAATGGAGTTTGAAAATTATTCAATTGATTATTTGTTACTTATATTTACTTTTATAATGGGATTACTATCTATTATTATTTTTATAAATAATCCAATTAATATTGTTAAAGGAGAAAGATTTATAGGTGCATATTCAAATTCAAATCAACTTGGTTTTTGGGCATTCATTTCATTTATCATAAGTTTCAAATATTTAAAAAACAAAATAATTATAGTAAATATTTTATTAGAATTAGTTTTAATTATTTTAGCAGGCAGTAGATCTGTGTTTATAGCCACTTCATTTTTTGTCATATATACTTTATTTAAAAAAGTTGATTTTAAAAGCCCAAAAAATATATATGTATTTTTAATGTCGATAGTATTTTTTGTTTTGTTGATTATTATTACAACTTTTACAAGATATCAATGGCTTTATAAATATATTAAAGATATGGAATTTAAAGAAATATTAAATACTTTATCAGGATATAGGTATTATATTTGGAAAGAAGTTTTAGAAATTTTTTATAAGTTTCCTATATTTGGTATAGGTCCAAATAATGTTAATAATGCTGCAAAATTAGTGTTAGCAGAAAATTCAATGCTAATAACTGGGGGATGGGAAGATCCTCATAATATTGTTATTGCTTTACTAACTTATACTGGATTAATTGGAACTTTATTATTTATAAAAATTTTATACGATAAATTTAAAGTTATTATCGAAAATAAATCAGATTATTTACTTATTTCGATAATATGTTTATTGGTAATTTCTTTATTTGATATTGGTATAGTATTTGATAATAGAATATTAAGCGTATATTTTTGGTATTTAATTGGGCAAGCTAATTTAATGAGGTATAAAAATGATGAAGAAAATTAAACTGTTGATAATACTAATCTTTAGTATTTTATTAGTTTTATTAGCAATTGATAATTATGGGATTTGGACTGATGAAACATATTCTTTAAATATGATAAAGAATTCGTTTAAAGATATATTTTATATTGCAAAAAATTTAGATGATAATATTTTTTATATGATATGTTTAAAAAGCTTTATTTTAATTTTTAATGTAACTACTCCAAAAAATATAGTTATAATGTCTAGAATATTTTCAGTAATTCCGATTATATTACTATTTTTAATAGGTGATAAAAAAATATCTGAAATACATAGTGAAAAACATGGTTTAACTTTTATTGTTGGTATATTTGTATCAACTATAATTTCTTATTCTATAGAAATAAGAGTATATTCATGGACAATTCTATTTGTTACACTTGCTTATATTTATTTTCTTAAAATAGTAAAAAACAATGATAAAACTAACTGGTTAATATTTATAATATGTTCTTCTGTAGCATTTTGGTTTCATAAAATTACAGTAATACCTTTAGGATTTTTATATGTATATTTATTTTTTGAAACTTTAAAGGAAAAAGAAGTTAAAACTTTTTTTAAATGTTTTTTTATTACAGTATTAATATGTGTTCCTTGGGTATTGTGGTCATTTTATTTAAATATGGATTCTTTAAGTGAATCATATGTAGTAGGTGCAATAATGCCGATATTTTCATATTCTAAAATAACCGAAACTATTGTATTCCCTTTTAATACAGGAAATTTATATTTATCACTAGCATATATTGTATTTATTGGAACATTCTTTATTTATTATATTTATTTAAACTATAAAAATCTTGATTTTCATGTATTTTTTGGTTTGTTTGTCTTACCTTTAACTATTATTTCATTAATGTTGATTGCTTATATTAGTAATCATGATTATTATCCTAAATACATGTTGCCTTCATTAGGTGTATTTTTTACAAGTATATCTATAATGATTTCAAATAATAAATATAATAAACAATTAATTGGTATTTTATTAGCTTTTAATTTAATAACATATTTTAATATATTTAGATTTGAACAAAAATCTAAAGAAGGATTTATTGAATTAGAAAATTATATGAATAACAATATTAAAGATGAAACAATAATATTTAATTTTGATTATGGAAAATATATTATAGAATACTACCAATTTGATGGTTTAAAAGATAATGAATTAATATGGGATTTAGAATTTATAGAAAAACCCAATTCTTTATATTTGATACAAACAAATAAATTAGATGAATACTTTAAAGATAATGATTTTGAAATGCTTAAAGAATTTAATATTAGTCATGATTTATTTAGCTTGTGTAAGTTAAATATTCAATAAGGTGCTAATAAATGTTATAATTCTTTAGATAAGGGGTTTATAAAATGAACTTAGATTTTGTTAGAAAAAATAGAACAATATTTTTATTAATAATAGATATATTTTGCATAGTTTTTGGGTATTTTTTAGCGTTTTGGATTAGAATGGAGTTTTCGTTTAATATTCATCCATCTATTACAAACTCTTTTATAAATATGTTACCAATAGTTTTATTTATTAATATAGTTTCAATAAGACTATTTAAAGCCAATGAAACTTTATGGAAATATATATCTATATATGAAGCATTAAAGGTCAGCTTAGCTATATTGAGTGCCAATACCTTATGGTTTATTTTAGTATTAATTCTTAAAATTCATAATTATCCAAGAAGTTTGCCAGTTATTGCAACTTTAATAATACTTGTAGAAATGCTTGGTTTTAGACTTCTATATAGATATATAAGAAGAGAATCTATACAAAAATCAAAGTATAATAATGCTTTAATTATTGGTGCAGGAGATGCAGGTGTTGTATTGTCAAGAGAATTGCTATCGGATAGATATAATGAAAGAGTTATAGGTTTTATTGATGATGCTAAACAAAAGGTAGGAAAAACTGTTTCAGGAATAAAAGTTTTAGGAACTACTGATGATTTAGAAGAAATAGTAGAAAAATATAACATAAATATTGCTTATATTGCAATAGTTAATGCAAGTCAAAAAGAGATACAAAATATTATAAAAAAATGTCAAAATATTAACTTAAAAATTAAAATGATGAGTTATCATCAAGACAAGTTTGATGGAAAAGCTCAAATTAGAGATGTTTCTATTGATGATTTACTCGGTAGAGGAGAAGTAAAATTAAATAATGAATTAATAAATAATTATATAAAAGATAAAGTAATTATGGTTACAGGAGCTGGTGGATCTATTGGATCTGAATTATGTAGACAAATTGTAAAGTATAGTCCAAAAGAACTTGTTTTAATTGATATATATGAAAATAATATGTATGACTTACAACAAGAAATAAAGATGCAGATGCATAATAAAAATATAGATGAAAATATTAAATTAACTTGTTTAATAGCATCTGTTAGAGACACAGAAAGAATTGATGAAATTGTACAAATATATAAACCATTTGTTGTTTATCATGCTGCGGCACATAAACATGTACCTTTAATGGAAGACTCTCCATTAGAGGCAATAAAAAATAATGTTTTTGGCACAAAGAATGTTATTGATTCTTGTATAAAAAATAAAGTTGAAAATTTTGTGTTAATATCTACTGATAAGGCAGTAAATCCAACGAATGTTATGGGGGCAACAAAAAGAATGTGTGAACTCATGGTCCAAGGATATAGAAATAACTCTACTACAAAATTGTGTGCTGTTAGATTTGGAAATGTGTTAGGTTCAAGTGGTTCTGTAATTCCTCTATTTAGAAAACAAATAGAAAATGGTGGTCCAGTAACTGTCACAGATGCTAATATCATTAGATATTTCATGACTATACCAGAAGCTGCACAACTTGTTTTGCAGGCTTCTACTTATGCAAAATCTGGAGAGATATTTGTTTTAGATATGGGGACTCCTGTAAAAATATTAAATCTTGCTGAAAACTTAATAAGGTTATCAGGGTTTAAACCATATGAAGATATAAAAATAGAATTTACTGGACTTAGACCAGGAGAAAAAATGTATGAAGAATTGACATTAGATATGGAAACTGCTATAAAAACTGATAGTGATTTAATCTTTATTGCGGAGCCAATTGATATTGCAAAAGAAGATATAGATAAAAAGTTAAATAAATTATTTGATTTAATAAAATCAAATAATAGTGATTCTAAAAAAATTTTAGAAACGATACTTTAAAGGAGGTAAAGTAATGATAAACTTTAATGTTCCACCATATGTAGGAAAAGAATTAGATTATATTAAAGATGCAATAAAATCTCAAAAAATATGTGGAGATGGAAAGTATACAAAGTTATGTAACAAATGGATGGAAGAAAGATTTGGTTCTCCTAAAGTTTTACTTACAACATCTTGTACAACTGCTACAGAACTTTCTGCAATACTTTTAAATATTAAAGAAGGTGATGAAGTAATATGTCCTTCTTATACCTTTGTATCTAGTGCTAACCCTTTTGTTTTAAGAGGAGCAAAAATTGTGTTTGTAGATGTTAGACCTGACACAATGAATATAGATGAAAATCTTATTGAAGATGCAATTACAGATAAAACGAAAGCTATTGTTGTTGTTCATTATGCAGGAGTTTCTTGTGAAATGGATAAAATAATGGAAATTAGTGAAAAGTATAATATTCCAGTAGTTGAAGATGCGGCTCAAGGTGTAATGTCTACTTATAAAGGAAAATCATTAGGAACAATAGCTGACTATGGATGTTTTAGTTTCCATGAAACTAAAAATTATTCAATGGGAGAAGGTGGTGCGCTTTTAATAAGGGATGAAAAAAATATTTTAAGAGCTGAAATAATTAGAGAAAAAGGAACTAATAGATCACAATTTTTTAGAGGACAAGTTGATAAGTACACCTGGCAAGATGTTGGATCATCAATGCTTCCTAGTGATATGCTTGCGGCATATTTATATGCTCAACTTGAAAAAGCAGAAGAAATTAATAATAATAGATTAAAATCTTGGAATATGTATTATGAATTACTCTCACCGCTAAAGGATAAAATTGATTTACCTGTTATTCCAGAAGGTTGTATTCATAATGCACATATGTTTTATATAAAATGTAAAGATATAGAGGAAAGATCAAAATTAATTGAATTTTTAAAGCAAAATAATATTTTGGCTGTATTTCACTATATTCCTTTACATTCATCTCCAGCAGGAATGAAATTTGGTAGATTTCATGGCAAAGATATTTATACTACAAAAGAAAGTGAAAGATTATTAAGATTGCCATTATATTATGGTTTAAAAGAAGAAGATTTAATTAAAGTTTGTAATAAAGTAAAAGAATTTTATGGAGAAAAATAATGAATGTTGATATAAAACCAATAACACTAGATGATACTGACAATATTGTTAAATGGAGAAATACATCTTTTGTTTTAAATAATTTTATTGATCAAAATCCAATAACTAAAGAAAGTCATATAGGTTATTTTAAAAGTAGAATTGAAACAGGAAAAGTAAAACAATTTATAATTGTTTGTGATGATAATGATATTGGTACAATATTTTTAAGAGATGTTGATTTCGAAAAAAAATCTGCTGAATATGGAATATTTATTGGTGAAAAAGATTATTTAGGAAAAGGAATAGCTATTATTTCTTCTAAGAAAATATTGGATTATGCTTTTAATGATTTAAAATTAGAGAAAGTATTTTTAAGAGTATTAGAAAGAAATGCTAATGCAATTAAAAGTTATAAAAATATAGGGTTTGTTTTAGATGAATATTTTGAAACAGTAAAAATAAATGATGTTGATGAAAAAGTTGTTTTTATGAGTATCACAAAGGAGATGTTTTTATTATGAAATATTCTTTTGTAATACCTTGTTATAATTCTTCCAAAACTGTTTTATTAGTAGTGGAAGAAATCAAAGATACAATGAAAGAAGAATCCTTTGAAATAATATTAGTTAATGATTATTCGAGTGATAATACAAAAGATGTTATTTTTGATATTGCTGATAAAAATAAAAATATTATTTCAATAAATTTTTCTAAAAATTTTGGTCAACATGCTGCTTTACTTGCAGGATATTCTAAAGCAAATGGAAAATATATAATCTCACTTGATGATGATGGGCAAACTCCTGCAAATCAAGTTTATAAATTAATTGATAAATTAAATGAAGGTTATGATGTTGTTTTTGCTAATTACAAAGTAAAACATCATAATAAATTTAGAAATTTTGGATCTAAAATAAATGATTTAATGGCAGAAAAATTAATAAATAAACCAAAAGGATTGTATCTATCTAGTTATTTTATTGCTAAAAGATATGTTATAGATGAATTAGTTAAATATGATAGTTCCTTTCCTTATGTAAGTGGTTTATTATTAAGAACTACTTCTAATGTATCTAATGTTGATGTAGATCATAGAGATAGAGCATTAGGAGAATCCGGATATACATTTATAAAACTATTAATGCTTTGGTTAAATGGTTTTACTGCTTTTTCAATAAAACCATTAAGAGTTTCTGTTTATATGGGTGTTTTGGTTGCAGTTTTAGGATTTATTTTACTTATATATTCTTTATTAAACAAAATTTTAAATCCTGAAGTTCCAATGGGGTGGACAAGTATGATTGCAATTGTATCTTTAGTAGGTGGAGCAACTTTAATGGTTCTAGGTATGATTGGTGAATATATTGGGAGAATATATATGACAGTAAATAGAGCTCCTCAATATGTAATAAAAGAAATAAAAGGTGATAAAAATGTTAAAAATTAAAAATTATATATTTTTAACTATAACTTTTTTTGTCTATTCATTATCGCTATTATTTAGCAAAATAGCTTCAATGCAAGAAAATAGCTTTAATTTCATTTTGTATTATATTATTTCAGTATTAATAATGTGTGTTTATGCTATTTTATGGCAATTAATACTTAAAAACGTACCTTTAAGTATAGCTTTTCCTACAAAAGCTGTAACAATAGTTTTTTCTTTGTTTCTAGGATATTTTATATTCAGTGAAGCTATTACATTAAAAAAAATAATTAGCATAATTATTATAATGATTGGAGTTGTGTTAGTGGGGTATAAGGATAATGAATAAATTTGTGTTATTTGCCACGGTCAATGTATTTATTAGCTCTTTATCTCAAATTCTTTTAAAATCTTCAGCTAATGAAAAAAAAGAAAATTTTATAAAAAACTTTCTGAACTTTAAAGTTATTTTAGCATATACTATATTTTTTGGTGTTATGTTTGTAAATTCGTTAGTAGTGTTTAAACATATTGAATTAAGCCAAATTAGCATAGTAGAAGCTTTAGGTTATATATTTGTGCCTATACTTAGTTATTTTATTCTTAAAGAAAAATTAAATAAAACAAAAATATATGGAATTTTTATTATTGTTATTGGAGTAGTTTTGTATAATATTTAATGTAATAAAGTATATTTGCCATAAAATCTAAATTAAACAAGTAAATAAAGAAATATATTGTTCCAAAAACTGTTTGTATTATAAATAAAATATAAATGGTTTTTATTTTTTTAAATAAACCATTAGATAATAAAGTGATTGTATTTATATAGTAAATGAAAAATAAAGCTGCAAAATAACCCCAAGCATAATCACCGTTATTAAAACTTGTTTGATATAGAAAATAATATTGTAACCAAGAAACAATCATGTAAGACCAGGAAACAATTTGTAAATATTTTGTGTTTTTTTCATGTTTTAAAATATAAATTGATGAAATTATTGGATATAAAAGTGAACAAAATGATGCAATTATTGAATCTGAAAAACTTAAATTAAGAAAGGTTCCAAATTTTATTGAGGTATTTAAAGCTCCAAAATTATTAACAGACAAGTATTGATAAAACATTAATACTAATGTTGGTAAAACCGAAACAAACATTTTGATGCCATATTTTATATTTTTAAATTTATTTTTAAATAATGAAATTGCAACTAGAATTCCGGAGGCAAATAAAAACGGTAATGAAAAGGATGGCTTTGAATATGTTGAGAGTAATGTAGCTATTGAAAAAATTATAAAATTGATACTTTTGGCATCATTTTCATTTTTTGATAATAAATAAAAATTGAAAAATGAAACTAAGCTAAAAGGTCTTAAAAATATATATGTAGGATTATGCCAAATATTTGGACCTCCTTGAGGTAAATATAAATTTCCATTTTTAAAAGGAAGGGAAGATATAATAATTAATGAAAATATTATTAACAAATCAGATAAATTGATTTTCTTTGGTTTAAAAATTTTTTTATAATAATAAAGCATTAATAAATATAGAATAATTTGAGTAAGAACCAATACCAAGACAGAAGCTAATTCATAATTTCTATTAGTTAAATAGGAACTGGCAGCAACAAATATATGAAACAGCTTGTAAGGTGGCACAAAGCTACATATATTGTTAGTAGGTAATTCATTATATTTAATATGTTGAGAAATGAGAATATGACAAGGCAAATCAGATACATAATTACCTTCAATAGGATAAACTCCTTTATAAAAAGATATTCCCATCAATATAAAAACGAAAGATAAAAAAATAATGAAGATAAAATTTTTAATATATCCTTTTTGCATGAAATAATAATATCACATAAATTTTATAATTACTTGCATTAATAATAAGTAGTGATAACAAGCAATAAATAACTCTATATGGTTATTTTAGTGAAAATATAGTAAAATTCAAATTATGAGTGAACAATCTATATTGAAAAAACATAGTAATACTTTAATACGATTGCTTATATCTATGTCTATAGTACTTATTATATATTTTTTAATGTTGTTATTAGATTTAAATATGTTTACAATAAATCCTTATGATAGTGAGTTAAACGATGAAGCATTTTATTTGAAGCAGATAAGAAGTGTTATGTTCCATGGATTACCTAAAGGATATTTTGGATATAACGGATCAACTGCAAAAATAGGTGGGTTTGGAGCGTGGTCACCATTATTAATTTATGTTTATGCTTTTTTCGGATTGCTATTTAGAAACTCTAAATATGTAGTGTATATTGTTAATATTATATTTGTTGTATTATCATTATTCACTTTATTTCAATATAATAAATTAAATAAAAAAGAAATGCTAATATATTTACTACCAATATGCTCATGTGTTGGATTAAGATATACATACTCTGGAATGACAGAAGCAATATACTATGCAGCAGTTATACTAATCTTCTCTTCATATATAAGTACCAAAAAAAATTATTGGGGTATTTTAGTAATATTATTAGCATCTTTAACAAGACCATATTTTTTATTGTTTTTGTTATTATTTTTTTATAAGGATAAATATAAACTTAAAGAATATTTGGTAATAGGATTTTTGGCTTTATTAATTTTAATATTATATTTTATAATATCTAATAATTTTCAAGCGGCATACTTTTTTTCACTTATAAGAGTTGATAGATATATAAATTGCTTAAAAAATGAAGGGATATTTCTTTTAATAAAAACAGTGTTTTTTGATTTATTTAATACTACTAAAGAAATTAAAAAATTTATTATTTTAAATTTTTCTATTAGTGATCCAGCGGCTGTGACTTATACATTAGTTGCATTAACAGGTTTTTATTTATTGTTTAGTTTAATTTTAAATAGAAAAAAAATATATATTGTTATGTTATTAATGTTATTTTTAGGCTATTTCAATATTGTATTGATATATTATTTTCAATCAGGCTTTAGACATATGTTTATTATATTATTATTAATGTGGTATTTAAGTGCACATGAGATGAAGAACAACAAAGTTTTTATTATTATATTTTTAATATTAAATATTGTTTTTAATAATTTTTATTATAATAAATCGAATAGATGGACTGTGACATCAAACCAAGAACAATATATAATTGATGATATTTCTATGTTTATTGATAATAACGATATGTTAGAAAACACATTTTATCTTGTTATGGATGGGGATTGGAACGCTTATAAAGCAATGAACTATTTACCTGATTATTATGGATATAATTTGTGCTTATCAGAATATATTGACACTCTTATTGATTTGGATTATGGGTATGCTTTATTATCTAATAATAGCGAAAAAATTTCACTTTTTAGTGATAAAAAAATATTGTTTAAAAATGAATATATTTCAATATTTGAATTATAAGGATTATTTTTTAAAGGTGGTTATTTATGAAAGGAAATTTAATAGTAAAACATAAAGACACTTTAATTAGATTATTTTTGTCTATATCTATAGTATTAGTAATATTTTTGTTAATGTTATTATTGGATTCAAATATGTTTACAATAAATCCTTATGATAGTGGATTAAATGATGAAGCATTTTATTTGAAGCAGATAAGAAGTGTTATGTTCCATGGATTACCTAAAGGATATTTTGGATATAATGGTTCAACTGCAAAAATAGGTGGGTTTGGAGCGTGGTCACCATTATTAATTTATGTTTATGCTTTTTTCGGATTGCTATTTAGAAACTCTAAATATGTAGTGTATATTGTTAAAACTACTTTTGTTGTTTTATCATTATTTACTTTATTTCAATATAATAAATTAAATAAAAAAGATATGATTATATATTTATTTCCTATAAGTACTTGTTTAGGTTTAAGATACACTTATTCAGGAATGACAGAAGCAATATACTATGC
>FZPS01000034.1_pt131 | contig 21717 bp, 18 predicted proteins | sample 1817821 | NCBI WGS metagenome assembly FZPS01 (sample SAMEA104158645, study PRJEB21678) | metagenome | place: Germany | collected 2015-04-21 | reverse complement strand
GATGGGTTGGCTTGTGGCTGCCCCCTTTGAGTATCGGAAGGGATTTGGCATGCAATCCTTGGCTTATGATGCATCTAAAATTGCTGGATCCTATAAAGTCATCACTCATGAAGCTTATGCGCAAGCCGATGGAGTATACCCTATCAACACAGAAAAAGATTTGCAGTTGAATGCAGATGGTTCAGTGTCAGGAGCTTATAGTGGATCGTGGAGTTATGATTATGCAAATGGAAAGCAGTATCTCACTTTTGAGTTAGCTGGCACTGTATTTGAGGGTGTTCTTCTTGAACAGCAACAAAATGATGTTGGTAAATCGACCATCACTTTCTCTAGCATGAATAAAAATGGTTCTCAAGCATTGTGGGGTTATCGTGTTCCTAAAACCGAAATCCTCAATGAAATCAAATACCAAAGTGAAGCCAAACGAATTGGTGCCATAGATTACAGCACGGCTTGGAATGCCTATGATTCTTTTGAAAAAGTGAGTGTTTCTGATGATTTTGTTGTAGAATTTGATTTTATCAATCGTAGCAAAGCGATAGAAAACTGGAACCATTGGGTTTTAATTTTTAAAAATGGTGAAAACACTTGGTATTTGCGAGCCGATGCCTTTTCTGTAGAAAGCTTTAGCACTAGTGTAGGCTATTATGGTGTATGGGGTACGGATTGGACATTGTTTCAATCGATCTTCAAAGATGCTAAAGTAAAATTACGAGCCGTCAAAGACGAAAACACCATTAATGTTTATGCCTTTTTGAAAGGGGGGGCGAGTGATGGTAGAGATTCTCTTGTTTATCGAGTTTCTTCGACTGATGTTCCTTCTGGTGAATATGATATTTATTTAGGAGTAGATCAGGCCTATTTAGAATTGAATTCTGTTCTATATGGTTCTCAAAGTGATCGTATTTTTGTGGGTACACTCGATGCTGGAGGCGTGTATAATGCTGGATTTGCAACTCAACAGACTCGAAGTTTTGAGGCAAGCGAGGATTTTAATATGGTATTTCATTTTAAGAATTTCGGCAATGGAGGTGCTTCAGAAAACTGGGACAACTATATAGTTCGCTCCACTGCAGAGGGCAAAACTACATTGCTTCGAGCCGATGCTTATGCTATGGACAATCCAGGAACATTTAGTTACAGCTATGACTGGGATTGGAGTGATTTTAATGCAATTATGAGAAATGCAGATGTTGAAATGAATATATCTCGAAAAGAGGATGTTGTGTCGTACAAAACGCTTGTCACAGCAGAAAATGCTAAAACTTATCGTTACGATGCTATTCATTCTGGAGCCTCGACCGAAAATATGTCTATTGGATTGACTTGCGAAAAGAGTGGTGTAGATCTTTTAAAAGTTATAGTTAAAAATACAATAGGGGACACTGTCCATGCTCCTACAGGCACAATAAAACAAAGCAAGTCTGCTTGGAATCTCATGCATAGGCCTATGTTCAGTGCTAACATCTATAAAAACACCTTGACTTTTACGAATCCTATGGAAAGTTTTGTTAAAATTCATGTTTTTGGAATTAATGGGCAAGTGATTCGAGACTACTCTGCTATTTACTCCGCAAACACTCATAGAGTGGATTTGAGTGATATAGCTCAAGGACAATATTTAATTCGAATCCTTTCTAATAATGCCAAAGAAAACTTCCTCATACGCATTCAATAGCCTACTTATTTCTCTCCCACTCAAGCCCTGTAAAAACAGGGCTTTTTTTATTGGTGCTTATAAATAAGCCGTGTTCGAAGTATGTTTTCCCAACAAAGTAAGCTAAATCAGTTTTACTAAATTTAAAAGGTCGCTTTCAAGAAAACAAATGATTTTAGAACTCTTATAAGTCCGGGGCTCTATAAAAATACGGAAATAAAAAAAGACCAGTAATTTGACTGGTCTTTTTTAAGCTTTTTTGAATTAGCGTTGAGAGCGAGCTTTATCACCATATTTAGTGATAAGGTCTTCTTGCAAATTACGAGGTACTGGGGAGTACTTAGCAAATTCCATGGTGAACTCTGCTTTACCTTGAGTCATAGAGCGAAGGTCTGTAGCATAACCAAACATTTCAGAAAGAGGAACTTCTGCAATGATGGTAGTGTAGTTTTGTTCTTCTGAAGTACCAGAAATGTTACCACGGCGTTGTGACAAGTTCCCAACAACAGTTCCCTGGAATTCTGTAGGTGTTTGTACATCCACTTTCATGATAGGTTCTAAAATTTGAGCCCCTGCTTTTTCAAAAGCTTGGCGGAATGCCATACGAGCACAAATTTGGAAAGCCATATCAGAAGAGTCCACATCGTGATATTGCCCGTCTTTAACTTCCATTTCGATACCCACTACAGGGAAACCAATCAATGAACCAGCATCCAAACAGCTTTGGAAACCTTTGTCACAAGAAGGAATATATTCTTTGGGGATACGACCACCCACCACAGAACTTACAAAGTTGTAAACTTTTTCGGAATCGCCTTCGACTTCCATAGGACGCATTTCACCCACAACTTTCGCAAACTGACCAGAACCACCGGTTTGTTTTTTGTGGGTATAGTCAAAAGCCGCTGGGCGAGTAATGGTTTCACGGTACGCCACTTGTGGAGCACCGGTAGCCACATCCACTTTATATTCACGACGCATCCTTTCGATATAAACATCGAGGTGCAATTCGCCCATCCCTTTAATAATAGTTTGTCCACTTTCTTTGTCGATATAAACTTGGAAAGTAGGGTCTTCTTTGGTGAAGCGGTTCAAAGCTTTAGAAAGATTCGATAAATCATCTCGGTTTTTGGCTTCGATCACCAATTCGATCACAGGATTAGGGACATGCATAGAAGTCATATTGTAGTGCAAAGTACCATCGGTAAAAGTAGTACCAGAAGCACAGTCAATACCAAACAAAGCAACAATATCACCTGCTCCGGCTTCTGTGATTTCTTCCATAGTATCGGAGTGCATGCGAACCAAACGACCCACATTCACTTTTTTTCCTGTGCTCATGTTAATAATAGTGGCACCCTTTTTAAGAGAACCTTGATAAACACGGGTATAAGTCAATTGTCCGTAGCGGTTATCGACCAATTTAAAGGCATAACAAACCAAAGGAGCATTGTCATCGTTAGAAAGTACAACTTCTTTTTCGTTATCATTAATATTTAGAGCAATATTTTTAACTTCGGTAGGGTTAGGTAGAAAATCAGTCACACCATCTAGGAGTTTCTGAATTCCAGTGTTTTTGTATGCGGAACCCATAAAAATAGGGGTGATTTCTAAATCGATAGTGGCCTTACGAATAGTGGCTTTAATCAAGTCTTGGTCGATATCATTGTAGTTCCCTTCGAGGGCTTGTTCCATAATATCGTCGCTATAATCAGCACAACAGTCGATTAATTTGACGCGGTATTCGTCGGCAAGATCTTTAACATCTGCAGGGATTTCATCTTCACGGATATCTTGTCCACTTTCGCCTTCAAAATAATAAGCTTTCATGGTCACTAGGTCCACCACACCTTTTAACTTATCTTCAAGTCCAATAGGCACTTGCATCACACAAGGCTTGTGGTTGAGCTTTTCTTCGAGCATTTTGGCAACGCGAAGAGGGTTTGCACCAGAACGGTCGCATTTATTGATAAAAGCGATTCTAGGAACATTGTATCTGCGCATTTGGCGATCTACAGTAATAGATTGGGACTGTACTCCAGCCACACTACACAACACAAGGATAGCACCATCTAACACGCGAAGAGATCTTCCCACTTCGATAGTGAAATCCACGTGACCTGGGGTGTCAATCAAGTTAATAGTAGTGTCTTTCCAAGTAGCATAAGTAGAAGCGGATTGGATAGTGATCCCGCGTTCGCGTTCGAGCTCCATATTATCCATAGTGGCACCGACGCCATCTTTACCGCGAACTTCATGCACAGCATGAATTCTGTTAGTGTAGAACAAAATGCGTTCGCTAAGAGTTGTTTTACCCGAGTCAATGTGAGCGGATATACCAATATTTCTGTGATTTTCTATGTTTTTCATAATGATTCCATGGATTATGGCTGATCTTTTGATTGTTTAGGCCGCAAAATAGTAAAAAATCAATAGATACTCAAGCCTTTGTTTTAAAAGAAGTCTTTTTTTGCATTTCAAACGAATTTCGTCAATAAATTCACACTTACAAAAGCAAAATAGGAATACTCTATTTTTGATGGTGTCTCACCGGTTAAACCCAAAATAAAACGACCCACTTAGCACTATTCCCTTGAACACCTTAGTTCAAATATCTCGTCTCTGTGATGGATGTGCTTTGCGAAAAGTGTTACATTGAGCCTGTCGAAGTGCGTGCCAAAGATGCTGGGACGCGGGTTTGAAAATTGAGATGCGATGTGCTGCAAAAATCGTGCCAAAGATGCTGGGACGCGGGTTTGAAAATTGGGATGCGATATGCTGCAAAAATCGTGCCAGAAATGCTGAAATTTGTGATGGATGTGCTTTGCGAAAATTGCTACACTGAGCCTGTCGAAGTGCGTGCCAAAGATGCTGGGACGCGGGTTTGAAAATTGGGGTGCGATGTGCTGGAAAAACTGTGCCAAAGATGCTGGGACGCGGGTTTGAAAATTGGGATGCGATATTCTGCAAAAATCGTGCCAGAAATGCTGTTTATCTTTAAGCACTAAATACTAAGTTCTTTCCACTTTAAAAAAGCCAGGCGTGTGTGAGACTTCAATAAAAGTTTTGTTCGTTTGAAATTGATGTTAAAAAGTTTTTTGTGGCTTGTTCAGTTGAGTTCAAATCCGTCGATGGAATCTGTGTTTTGTATGGAGTCTTCTATGGGCGAGTGGTCGTTGAGTGCTTTAAAATAGGCGTTCGCTGTTTTCCCGACACCGAGTGTGTCAAAATAGGCGTAAGTCCCGCTCCCGATGGATCCTAAAATGGGGATGAATCGGAGTAAGGCTCGTTGAGTGAGTTTAGAAGAGTGATGGAGTCCAATTTTTTTGATGAGAGAGAAAACGATGGGAGAAGAGATTCTGTGTATGAGTATTCGGGTGCCGGTGCGTACTGAAAGGTCTCGAACGATTTGAGCGGCCGAGTGTCTAAATAGGCACCATATCATGGTTTCTCGGTTTAATACTGCAATTTGTCCATAAGTGGCTGCAATATCTGCAACTAATTGGGCTTGGATTCGCCAAATAGCGGTGAGGTCGGGGATAATAGTGAAGACTCCTATAGGTCCTCCAGGTAAACTGAGCGTTGCACTGTATAAGGCAGATTTTTTTGTTGCTTTTTGTATGAGTTTTTTGACTTTCTTTTCTGGGTTCTTGACCGGACACAAAAGAGAGTCTGGAATTTTAGTGATGAAATCAAAGGCTATGGAGCTCGTTTTTTCTTGGATATATCCTTTTAAACCTTCGCTTTCTGTGTATATGTCGTTGTCCATCATGTGCCTTTTAGATTTTTTATGGGGAGTAAAAATAGTCCTTCTAAAATCTATATTTTTTTTCTCTAAAAGCTTATAAAAATAATTTAGCCAATCGACTGGCAAAAAAACCTTTGATCTCTTGTTTTATTGGCCCATTTTTTTGAATCCAAAGTTTTATCACTTCGTTTATCCAGTCTTTGTTACAATGGATATTCTGGATTTGTGCAATGGTTTTGCCCGATTCTGTGATAATTTGGTATTTTGCTTCGAATAAAAATGGGAGGCTTTCTCCTTTTAGTAGGATTTCTAAAAAAATGCTGTTGATTTTGGGGTCCACTTTTAAAGAATAAATTTGTCCCAATTTATTTAGGGTTTCACTTTGTTCTAGGGCCATTTTTAAGGCTTCATTTCGAATACCCATTTTATCGCGGTAAAGTTAAAATGTCTATGCCGTTTTTGGTTTTGACTACGGTGTGTTCCCACTGAGCCGATAAAGAACCATCTCGAGTCACTGCAGTCCATCCGTCTTGGAGTGTTTTGGTGGCGTATTTTCCAATGTTGAGCATAGGCTCTATGGTAAATACATGGCCAGGTTCTATAAAGTAATTTAATTCTCTATTCCTAAAGTGTAAAATGGTGGGGGCTTCATGAAATCCACGACCAATACCGTGTCCACAATAGTCTTGTACTACACTGTATCCGTATTCATCGGCTAAGTCATGGATTTTTTCTCCAATATCCATGTAACGGGCATTTGGCAAAGCAGCGGCTTCTATTCCTACTTCTAAACATTCTTTGGCTGCATTCACAAGAGATTCGGCCTCTTTGGATACTTTGCCCACCTTAAACATGGCACTAGTGTCTCCGTGGTATCCATTCAAAATAGTGGTGATGTCTATATTTACAATATCACCTTCTTGGAGCACAATCCCGGCGCTTGGAATCCCATGGCACACGACCTCGTTCAAGCTAATACAGCTGTTTTTAGGATAGCCGTTGTAACCCAAACAGGCAGAGCTGCCTCCGTGTTGGATAGTGTATTCACCAATAAATTCATCGATTTCTAGGGTAGAAACACCTGGTTTGCAGAGTTCACCGGCCCGAATTAGTGTTTCTGCAGCCAAAGCACCGGCACCTCGTATCCATTCTATTTCTTTAGGGGATTTTATTTTGATTTTCGCCATTTTAGTCCTCTTGGTGTTTTGCTTTTGACTCCCAGTAAAAGCGATCTAATAAATAGGCCAATAACTCTTTGTCTTCTTCTAATTTAGCGAGTTCATCGACCAAACCTAGGTAACGCCTCATGCGTTCTTGTGAGCGTTGCCCCAAAGCTCTTTTGTGTCTTTCTAATAAAACTCGAGTTCGTTCCTGGGTTTTTTGAGCGATAATAGCTTCTGTAATAGGAGGCATTTTTATAAATTGAATCCCAAAATCTGCAGCTGTTTTGTGAAGTTCTATTTCTTCTACAGGAGTGATTAAAGAAATAGCTAAACCGCTCCTGCCTGCTCTAGCAGTCCTGCCGCTACGGTGTACATAAATTTCATGGTCTTCTGGGTGATCAAATACAATCACATGGGTCACATGCGATACATCGATCCCACGAGCCGCTACATCGGTGCAAATCAAAATAGGGAGTTTCTTATTTCTAAAATTTTGGAGTGTTTTTTCGCGTGTTTTTTGTGGAACATCTCCAGAGAGTGCCCCTACTGTGAAACCATAATTGGAGAGCACTTGTTCTAAATACACCACATCTTTTTTCATATTGCAAAAAATCATGCAACTATCAGGGTTTTCTAACTCTAGGATTTTAATGGTTAAAGAGTCTTTTTCCATAACATCACTTATATAGTAACGATGTTCTAGATTATTGGCAATCACTTGATCGTAGCTCAGGGATAAAAACTCTGCACTGGGGCGTTGGAATTCTTTGGCTAAACTCTTTACAGTTTGGGGGATAGTGGCACTAAACATGGTGCAAGCGATTTCTCGGGGTAAAAATCTCCGAATGCGTTTCATGTCGGGATAAAAACCCATGGAAAGCATTTCGTCGGCTTCGTCTAATATTAAATCTCGAATGGATAAAAAATCGATGTTCCCTCTTTGTGCATGGTCTAGTAAACGCCCTGGAGTCGCAACAATAATGTGAATCCCTTCGCGAATGGCTCGCAGTTGAGCGTCATAACCCACACCACCAAAAATAGCGGTAGAACGAATCCCTGTATTGGCAGACAAGAGCTCTATTTCTCTTTGGACTTGCAAGGCAAGCTCTCTGGTGGGGACCAAGATTAAAGCTTGAGGGAATAAGTGTTCGGGTTCAATGATTTGCAAGAGTGGGAGCACAAAAGCCCCTGTTTTTCCAGAGCCTGTTTTGGATTGGATAAGCATGTCTCGTGCCTGGAGCATGTAGGGAATCGTTTTTCTTTGCACAGGCATAAGCTCGGTCCAGCCATGAGCACTTAATACTTTTTTTTGTGAAATAGGAAGTTGCTCAAAAGTATAGTCGGGGAGTTTATTTTTGGGCTCAATGATTTGGATTGGTGTCAAAAAGGGATTTGTATTGCTTTGTGTGTTTTCACTCATATTTTCTAAATTAGAAAAAAAAACACTCTTTGGCTTTTAATTAATATACAGTCCAAAAGTATTCAAGCCCAAAACTTATAAAACCATCTATGGTCGAGCCGCCAATAATAGTGGGCGAAGTGGTGGCACTTGCCGAGGGATCCTTATCTAACATGCGACCACGGCTAGCAAGGCCTCCTTTGAGGTTGATGCTCCAATGGTCAAAAAAAACAAAATGCGAGCCCACACCTAGAATCACACCCCTATATGCGTTTTCAAAGTTAATTCGTGTTTTGTAGTATTGCGACGCTTCTCGGTCTTTTTTAAGGGCAATATCTTCGTTAAAAAAACTATACTGAAAACCTAAAAATGCATAAGGAATACTCCTTAAAAAAGAAGCACTTTCAAAATTTTTAGATAAAGTCAAGTGAATCCCTGTCTCGTGTCTTTTGAAACGCCAGTGATCTAATTCATTATATAAGGTGTCTCTGGTGTCTATTTTTACTCGGTGAGAAGAATAGCGATAAAAAAACTCTCCTCCAATAAAACCATACCACACTCGCCCAAAATAAATGGAAGTGAAGGGGGCTTTGTCTTCGACAAAATTCCATAAACTCAAAGAATCTGCCGTGATTCGATAATTTTTGACTCGACTGTTCAGTTTGCTTTTGTACCAAGAATGAGGGGTTAAAGGGAATTTAGCTTGACCAATACCATAAGCAGCACCAACCCAAGTCTGGTGTTTGGGGATTTCTGAGTAAAATGGATCGGGCTCTTCGGCTTTTTTTTGGCGTTCTTTACTGCTCAATCGTCTGGTTGCTTTTTTATTAAAGAAAGTCTTTACAATAGATTCACTTTGTTCTAGAGAATTGGAATACTGAGTTAAAAACAAGAGGTTTTTGGGTGAATTGCTCTGCTCTTCTAGAATAGAGGCATAAATGCCTCCATCTTTTTGAGTTAAAAAAAGCACTGTTTTGTCTTCGAGTTGATTTAATTTTTGAAGCATGATGGGGTTTCTGGCTCGAAGGTGTTTGGATTCTAGGTGAGGTGCCATGTTGTCGTGTAGCCAAGAAGCATAGCGACTAGTGATGCTGTCTCTTTCCCATTCGCCAAAGACTCGACACTTGGGTTCTCCAATGCTTGGGTTTAACCTTTTTAAGGCCAAACAAAATTCTTGAGGCTGTATTATCAAGTTAGAATCTGGACTCCAAATTAAAATATCTGGATTGGTCCAAATGGTATAATCTCCTTTATAAATGACTTGCTTTGCATTTGAAAAATTAAAGGCCAAGGTGAAGCTCAAAAAAAAGAAAAATTTTTGCATTAAAAATCTCCTGCAGCCATTTCTTTTTGCATGGCAAGGACCAGATTTTTTATGTTCTTTTGAAGTTGTTCAAAACTTAAAGAATGAGTGTAGGGCTCTTGCCATTCTATTATAGAAGAGACTAAGGGGCGTTGTTTTTGGTTGTCCCATAGAGTATAAGAAGCTATAAAGCTTACCGACTTCACTTCGCTTTGAATTTGTGTGTTTTGTGAATGGAGTTCATAGTCAAAATAATAAGCTCTACTCAGGTCTGTTCCAATAATAAATTCGTGCAATAAAAGCAGATAAGGTGGGTTTATAGAATCTGTTGAAACCACTGAGCCTTGTTCGGGGAATTTTCCTTTTAAAAATATAGAGTGATCCAACTGAAAACTTTCTTCTGGCCAAGAGCTTTGAAGGCTATCAGGAAGCAAAAGGCTATTGGGAAAAAGGTTGTGGAGTTCCGCATAAAAAGTTTTGGACATCCAAGGGTCTATAATAGCATGAATGCTATCTGGCGGGAGGCTCAGGCGATTGGCAAACCATTTTTCTCGAGTCAAAATAAAAGCGTTTTCAAGTCCAATAACAGCAATAGAATCGTTTTTTGTGATTTTTTTTTGATAAGAAGGGTGTGCTACACTCCATTTAGATGCAGTGCAAGAAACAAAAAGCAGAAAAAAGAATAAAAAACTTAGGAACCAAAGTCCTTGAAAGATCGACTGGGTTGGGGCATCCGTTGTTTGCTGTATTTTCCGGTGTACCATTCGATATCTCCTTTGGGTTCCACAAAATAAACTTGTCCAATTCGAACTCCTGGATACACTCTAATGGGGTGTACCACAGCAATTTCAAGCGTCCAAGTAGGGTAGTGGCAAATGACCTCTCCATTTTCTAATTTTTCAAAACCCCATCCTAAATCACCAAAACCAGCCGTGATATGGGTATTTATCCCTAAACGCCCTATGGAGCTTCTGCCTTCAAACATAGGGATGTAACTATGGCTGATGGCAGATTCATTGGTCATTCCAATATATAAAATATTGGGCTGTAAAACCAAACCTTCTTCGGGAATAATCAGGTGTTTGGTAGGGTTGTCTTTTTTCATATCCAGACATTCACCCTCTTGAAGCTCATAAACCATCAAGTTTTCATTAAGTGTGACATCGATACTATTGGGAGACAAGTGTTTAGGTTCAAAAGGTTGAATGATTATATCTCCATCTTCCACCGCTTTTTTGATCGCATTTCTAGTGAGAAACATTTTGAAGCCCCCATTTTTCTCTGTATTGGTATATTTTATCTAAAATGGATTCTGAAACATTGATTTTTTGACGATTAGAATCATCTTTTAAAAATTGTATAATATCATCGATGTCTATAATAGAATATGCTTTGATATTGTATTTTTCTTGCACTGTTTGAATGGCAGATAGCCCTGACTCCAGTTTCTCTTTTCTATCGACAGAAACGATAAGGCCAAGTACATTCACCCCTTTAATTTTAGACAGAAACTCCATGCTTTCATGAATCGAAGTGCCGGCGGTAATCACATCTTCTATGATCACTACATTTTTGGGGCTTTTGTAGGTGTCTCCCACGAGCAAGCCTCCTTCACCGTGGTCTTTCACTTCTTTTCGATTGTAAGTAAAGCTAAGGTCTATTTGATGTGATTCGGCAAGTTTCAGTGCAGTGGCAGCACAAAGAGGGATGCCTTTGTATGCAGGGCCAAAAAGATTATCTGCTTGTCCAGCAAAATGTTTCACAAAAGTGCTTGCATAAAAAGAAGCCAAAGTGGATATAGAAGCCCCGGTTTTAAATTCTCCAGTATTCACAAAGTAGGGACTTTGCCTGCCGCTTTTAGTGGTAAAATCGCCAAAACGAAGGGCACCACTTGCCACCAAAAATTCAATAAAAGTGTTTTTATTGTTCAACATGGATTAAACTCCCATTAACATTGCGAATAGATTAGCAAAAACATTAAAGGATTCACTCGCATTATGGATAAGGATTAAAACAATGAATATCAAAAGACAAAAGGCCAAATACCAATAAGTGGCTTTTTTAAAACCTTTGATTTTAAACTTGAAAAACAACCAAAATACAACACTTAAAATAGCAGCAAAAATCCATGCTGTAGATGAGTTTAAAGGGTTGATCTGGTGTATGGCAAAAACAGAAGCGATGCCTGGAACAAAGAAAAATAAAATAGAAAGGAGGCTTAAAAATGCAAAACCAACAAAATAAGAAAAACCTTTTTCTTGGACGACGCGGGCTTCATTTTTTTTGGGTGCTTCTGGTGATGGACTTTGATTTGTGTCAGAGTCTATAGATGGAACATTGAGATCAGAAGGATTTTCAAGAATTTCTTTGTTTGAAGGAAGTTCTTTTGGATCCAGTGTGTTTGGGTTTTGTTCGGGATCGCTTTGCATAGAGGCTCCTATAATATAAAAGTACGGCCAGCGTACACAAATATGCGTTGTTCTAGCCAAAGTTTTAAGCCAGAAGAAAGGGTGCGTTTTTCAATATCTTTACCCAGTTGAATAAGCTCTCCAATACTCACAGTCTCTGGGACTCGTTCTATGTCTTGAAATATAATTGGCCCTTGGTCCAAATCTTCTGTAGCAAAATGAGTGGTAGCACCAATGACTTTTACACCTTTATGCCATGCTTGGTGGTAGGGTTTTGCTCCTTTAAATGCAGGCAAAAAACTGTGGTGGATATTGATGATTTTATATAAAAAATCTTGAGTAAAATCGGCACTTAAAATTTGCATATAACGGGCAAGCACAATGCCATCTGTTTTGGTTTCAGAAATAATTTCTCTAAAACGGCCTTCTTGGACAGATTTTTCTTGGTTGCTAGGAACATAATAAAAAGGCACTCCAAAAGAGCCACCCACAGGGCCTAAATCAGTGTGATTGCTCACAATGCAGCTAAATTCACAGGCTAGGGCTCCGTCTCGTTGTTTGAGCAAAAGATCGTACAAGCAGTGGTCTGTTTTACTTACAAATATAGCGATTCGAGGTGTTTTTTTGGTGTTTAGCAGATTCCATTTTAATTGGTACTCGCTTTCTATGCTTTTAAGGTGATTTTTCACTTCTAAAATACCAGCTTCTTCGATTTCAAAGACAGCCCTCAAGAAAAAAATCCCAATATCTTTTGCGGTGTGTTGCTTTAAATCGATAATATTAGCACCTGCTTTAGCAAGTACTTGGGTAGTCACAGCAATAAGCCCTTTTTGGTCGGGACAGTGTATCTGGAGGATATATTTCATTAAATTCATGGGATAAATTTAATAATTAAATTGAGAGGCTGTGTGTTGAATTTAATTTTTATGGGATTGTTTAGCATTTAAACAAATGGCTTTTACTCGCATTCTCCTAAGTTATCTAAAAAAAACAAAAAAACGATAGCTTTATTGCAATGGCTTTTAAAAGTAGTCCTTTGGCGGATATGTTATTGTGTAGCTTTATATTCAAGCTTCTTAGAGGTGTTTTTAGAGATGTTTTTGTGTTTTAAACAGATTTTTTGCAGTTTTAGCTCGTTGGAAACTATTTTTAAAAAATAGAAAGAAGAGATTTTGGAGCCATTTTGATCATTTATTGATTTTTTGAGCATAAATAGCACATTTTATATAGAACTTCTTGAGTATTTCTATTGAATTTGAATATAAATCTTGAAATGCCTTTGAATCTTGTAAAAAAGAAATGAAAATTCATCCATTGACCAGAATCTTGCTAAATTAAAAAGAGAAAGGGAATTTATGCAAAAGCGAATAAAAGAATATTTATGGATTTTGATCTATTTGATTTTTGGTCTTTCTACAGTAGAAGCTAGTTTTTTTGAGCTCCGTACTACCTTGGATATTGGTCTTAATGGTGCCCCTAAAGCCTCTTTTTTTGCACTAGATACTGTGGATCGTTATGCTTCTAATTGGCGTGCACTTCAGATTCCACTTGAAAATGGAAGCTCTTACGAACAAATCCATCCTTTTTTTCAGCTAGATTTAAAGGCTGCTTATGAAAACTTTTTAATACACATCGAAGCTCCTTTACGCAAAGATTTAGAAGCTTGGTACCAATCCAAATACAGTACTAATTTCACCTTATCTCCGAGTGAATTAGACATTAATGTGCCGAACAAGGCTTATGCAATATGGACAAACCAATCAGGATTTGTGCAATTGGGGCGTTTTAAACCCGATCTTTCGCCCACACCAAACACTTTAGCTATTGGAGGTGCACCTCATCACGATGCACTTTTGTGGCGTTTTGAGGCCAGTATTTTTCGTTATGATTTTTTGTTATCCTCTTTAAACCCTTGGTTGCATGGAACACCAGAAAAAAAAGGTGAAGCCTATCCAGAGGGTTCAGAAGCTTATTGGCAAGAAACGAGGAGCATGGACAATCAAAGGAATCGTTCTTACACAGAAGCTCATAAAAACTTAGCATTTCATAGCTTGGGTGTTGATTTAGGCTTTTTTTGGATTCGATTCATGGAGCAGAGTGTCATAGGGGGGAGGTCTTTGGATTTGAGGAGCATCAACCCTTTTATGTTTTGGCACGACAACTATGCCAATGGTTATACCAAAGCGAGTAGTTTTTTCGAATGGGGTTTTAGACCACAGAAATCATCTCAATTTTATTGGCAAATCAACTTAGAAGATATTGCAAGTCCTGTCGGAGAATCTGGAGGAGCCACTACTCGAAGTATCATTAGCTATCTCACTGGCTATAGGCAAGAAATAAAAACAGCAAGCCATGGGGATTTTATGTATAGATTGGATGTGGTTTACACCGATCCAGCACACAACAACCAAGGGCTTCCACTATTAAAACAGAGCAGCCGTCGAATGTATCGCAGCAATTACCGCAAACAAAGTGATCCAGATTTTGCAGATTCTTATTTTGTGGATTACCCTCTAGGTTATCGCCGAGGTCCAGATGCTTTAGACATATGGTTATTTGGAGTTTGGGAGCAAAAATCTCATAGAATCCAGCTCGAAATGGCATATTTAAGGCAAGGAGACAAAGACTTATACACAGACTATGAATTAGCGATAGCAGCAGATAAGGGGCTTTCTGGAATAGTGGAGACCCGTTATCTTGTCGATGTGCTTTACACCCAAAACTACAAGCCATTCCTCCAATTTTACTTTGGAGGAGGTTTTTTATGGGTCAAAAACAGAGAGCATATTGCTCAAAATTCGCAAAAAGATTTTTGGATCCGATCTGGGCTTGTCTTTTCTCATCTTTTTTTTAAAGGAAAGCCTTAGACACCTAGTTTATTCTTGTGTTTTTTTCTATTTTAATAAATGTGTTTGAATCCTTATAAGGCCTATATATTGTAGAGACACATAAGTACAATACAAGATATAGTATTTACGGGCTCAAATCAAGCACTGCATTTATCTATAGAGGTTATCATGGCAAGTATTGGCACTCCTTTGACTGAATCTGCAACTCGAGTTCTCTTTTGTGGAGCAGGAGAACTAGCAAAAGAACTTGCGATTGAGATGATGCGTTTAGGAGTAGAAGTCATTGCGGTGGATAGGTATCCAAATGCACCCGCCATGCAGGTAGCACACCGATCTCATGTAATAGATATGTTAAATGGAGCAGAACTTCGTCGCGTTATCCAGCAAGAAAACCCACATTATATTGTGCCCGAAGTCGAAGCCATTGCCACCGATGTATTGGTCGAACTAGAAAAAGAATCATTTCGTGTGATTCCAACCGCCAGAGCCACTCAACTCACCATGAATCGAGAGGGAATTCGTCGATTAGCTGCAGAAACTTTAGGGCTTAAAACTTCTCCTTATCGTTTTGCCGAAACCTTCGAAGCTTTTAAACAAGCTGTTCAAGAAATAGGCTTTCCTTGTGTAGTCAAGCCAATCATGAGTTCTTCTGGACACGGTCAAAGTGTGATTCGTTCAGAATCCGATATAGAAAATGCATGGGATATTTCACAAAAAGAAGGTCGCGCAGGTGCAGGAAGAGTTATTGTAGAGGGTTTTATAGATTTTGATTACGAAATCACCCTTTTAACAGTACAGCACATAGGCGGAGTTTCTTTCTTAGAACCTATTGGACATTACCAAGTCGATGGGGATTATCAAGAATCATTCCAACCACAAGCAATGAAGCCAAACTTATTAAAAGAAGCACAAAATATGGCACAAAAAATCACGGAAGCTTTAGGTGGTTACGGTATTTTTGGTGTAGAGCTATTCATCTCTAAAGACAAAGTGTTATTTAGTGAGGTTAGCCCGCGTCCACACGATACTGGAATGGTGACCTTGATTTCACAGGATTTATCGGAATTTGCCTTGCACGCTCGCGCCGTACTGGGGCTCCCAATTCCAAATATTGCTTTTCACGGCCCTTCTGCCTCAAAAGCTATCGTTTGTGAAGGAGATTCTTCACAATTGCGATTTGAAAATTTATCTGAAGTACTGTCTCAAACAGACACCTCCATTCGTTTATTTGGAAAACCAGAACTCAAAGGAAAACGCCGAATGGGGGTATTATTAGCTAGAGGAAAAAGCATCGAAGAGGCCCTTCAAAAAGTCAAACAAATGCGCGAAAAGATGAAGGTAAAATTATGACAACAAATAATTCATGGCGAAACTTTAATGCAGGTGCTTGGCAAAACGAAATCAATCTCAAAGATTTTATACATACCAATATTAAACCCTACTATGGAGACGAATCTTTTTTAGAAAAGGCTACCCCTAGAACTCAGAAAATAATGGAAAAAATCAACGCTTTACTAAAAGAAGAGCGAAAGAAGGGTATCTTAGATGTCAGTTTAGATGTAGGCACTTCAATCACAGCACACCAAGCAGGTTACATAGACAAAGATTTAGAACTAATAGTAGGGCTACAAACAGACAAAGCCTTAAAAAGAGCCATTGCTCCCAATGGTGGGATACGAATGGTTGAAAACGGTTTGCACGCCTATGGTTACGAGGTGGACCCTCAAATAAAAGAAGTCTATTCAAAATACAGAAAAGACCACAACCAAGGTGTTTTTGATGTTTACAGTCCAGACATAAAAGCTTGCAGAAAATCTGGAGTGATCACAGGGCTTCCAGATGCTTATGGTCGAGGCCGCATTATTGGAGACTACAGAAGGCTTGCCTTGTATGGATCCGACTACCTTATTCAACAAAAAATCTTAGAAAAAACACAAACCGATTTCGATGAATTTAACGAAGACACCATTCGTTTAAGAGAAGAGTTGTCAGAACAAATCAAAGCACTCCAAGAATTAGTCCAAATGGCAAAAAACTATGGTTTTGATGTGAGTCAGCCCGCGTCTAACGCCAAGGAAGCCATACAGTGGACCTATTTTGCCTATTTAGCAGCAGTCAAAGAGCAAAATGGAGCTGCCATGAGCATTGGTCGAATTTCTAGTTTTTTAGATATTTATATCGAAAGAGACTTTGCCGAAGGCACGCTCACAGAAATCGAAGCCCAAGAACTCATAGACGATTTAGTCATCAAACTTAGAATTGTCCGTTTTTTACGAACCCCCGAATACGACGCTTTGTTTTCTGGGGACCCCACTTGGGTTACCGAAGCCATTGGTGGCATATCCGAAGACGGTCGCCCGTTAGTGAGCAAGAACAGCTTTAGATTTTTACACACTTTGTACAACTTAGACCCCGCCCCCGAGCCAAATTTAACTGTTTTATGGTCTGAGCAACTCCCCGAAGCTTTCAAAAAATACTGTGCCAAAGTTTCCATAGAAACCTGTGCCATCCAATACGAATCCGACGATTTAATGCGTCCACGATTTGGAGATGACTATGGGATAGCCTGTTGTGTATCGGCCATGCGAATAGGCAAACAGTTACAGTTTTTTGGAGCCAGAGCAAACCTAGCCAAAGCCTTATTATATACCATCAATGGTGGAGTGGATGAGCTGAGTTTGGAAAAAGTTGCCACTGGATTTGAACCCATCTTAGACCCCATTTTAGACTACGACACCGTCTTAGAAAAGTTTGACAAAGTCATGGATTGGCTTGCATACACTTATGTCAAAGCCTTAAATGTAATCCATTATATGCACGACAAATACTATTACGAACGCATAGAAATGGCATTCCACGACCGAGATGTTTTACGAACCATGGCTACAGGCATCGCTGGTTTATCAGTAGCGGCCGACTCTTTATCTGCTATCAAATACGCCAAAGTGACCCCTATCCGAAACGAAGAAGGCATAGCCACCGATTTCAAAATAGAAGGCACTTACCCCGCTTATGGCAACAACGACGACCGAGTCGATAGCATAGCGGTCATGCTAGTCAATCGATTCATGGAAAAACTAAGAAAACAAAAAACCTATAGAGACAGTGTGATCACCCAGTCCATTTTAACCATCACCTCCAATGTGGTTTATGGCAAAAAAACAGGGAACACCCCTTGCGGTCGTCGAGCAGGCGAGCCTTTTGCACCAGGAGCCAACCCCATGAATGGCAGAGACAGCAATGGTTTCATAGCAGCAGGAGCCTCAGTCGCCAAAATCCCGTACGACAACGCCTTAGACGGAATTTCTTGGACAGCCACCTCAACTCCCAGTGCACTTGGTCATGGAATCGATGACCAGTCCATCAATTTATGCAATTGCCTAGACGGATTTGTGGGAGCGGGCGGTTACCATGTCAATGTGAATGTACTCCAAAGAGACACCTTATTAGACGCTATGGAACATCCAGAAAATTATCCCTCTTTAACCATACGGGTCTCTGGATATGCGGTGAACTTCATCAAACTCACACGAGAACAACAGTTAGATGTGATCAACAGGACCTTTCACGAAAAGATTGGGCAGGAAGATGCCACCCTTTAGGGTGGCTTAGGAATGCCCAGGAGAACGCTTTGGGAACACTTTCTTTGTTTCTTGTAGAGAAATGGGTGCAAACCAGTTGCATTGGCTGATAGACTTTTATAAACTTTAAGATGAACACGGGTGAAAGTATGGGCACGATATCTTATAATGCAGAACTCCGCTTCAAGGACAGGGCAGACCAGGAATACTGGTCTAGTCTTCTTGAAGTAGCCAGACTTGCATATAACGAGTGTGCCAACATACTTGATTCCAACCAAATACACTTGGACTTGAAATCGGTACACAATGCGGTGTACTATATCTTGCGAGAAGACTTTCCTACCATACCGTCCCAGGGCATCATCAAGATATACAAGGAGTGCATATCAGCATTCCGTTCAATCAACTCCAATGGACATATAGAACACAAGATTCCGACCAAGAAAAATCTGTCTATGCGGTTGGACAAGCGGCTGTACTCCAAGATGAGTATAGATGAAATATCGTTGTGCTCGAAGAAATCCAATCATAGGGCTGTTGCCGAAATCGTTAAGTTTCCTAGATTGATTGAATTGTTCAAGAAATTTCCGACCCAGGACCCACTCATCTTCAAGCGAGACGGTAAGTTCTACCTGTCCATTCCGTTTGACGTACCCGAAATTCCTGTGCAGAACGACAACTGTATCGGAGTGGATTTGGGCGAGCGTAGGTTTGCAATTACTTCGGATGGCATCATGTTCAACGACAAGGAATATAATGCCCGCAGACGCAAACTCCGCTACTTGAAGCGTTGCTTGCAGAAGAAGGGAACAAAGTCTGCTAGACGACATAAGAGCAAGCTATCAACCAAGGAAATGAACCAGTCCACGGATATGTGTTACAAGGTTGCCAATGCAATCATTGACAGCACTAATGATAGTTTTATTATCCTTGAAGATTTAAGCAATATCAAGAAGAATACTTCCAAGTCCAAGGAAGGATTCAAGAAAGCAAATCATAACCGTAGAATCGGACAAGTTCCGTTCTATAAGTTCAAGCAAATCTTGTCATACAAGGCACTACTCAATGGAAAACGAGTAGAAACAGTTTCTCCGTTTATGACAAGTCAGACCGACTGCACAACTGGCAAGAAAGATGGTGTCCGCAAGAACCGTAGGTTCTATTGCAAGAATGGAACCGTCCTTGATGCCGATTGGAACGGTGCAGTCAATATCGCTCAAAAGAGCAAACATCCTTTCTCGTTCAAGATGCCGATAGACGGTACGCTGAGAACCTGGAAGGCAGGGTGTAAGTCAACCACCCAATCGTACATCAGTCTCCCTCTGGAAACACTGGGAGCCGTACAAGCTCACGCCCTTTAAGGGCGTGGGTAGTTGACGAAAATATGTTGTAAAACTTAACTTGTGGATACCACAGTTAAACAATTAAAGATTTTAACCTTGTTAATTTTTTTATAAATACTATATTAATAAAAAACAAAGGAGATTGATTTTGACACAAAAAATTACCACAATGCAAGATATAAGAAAGGCTTTTATTGCATCGCCGTTGGCTTCTTTATATATATCATTATTTAGGTTTAAAGAAGTAAATGATGATAAAATGTACATGAGACAAGTTGTTGATGATAATACTGATATTGTAACACTTGAATATAATCCAAACACAATAAGAAATTTAACAATTGATGAAGGTCGTTTTTTATTGGCTGGTGAGATGTTTAGGTTAGCCTTAGGTCACACAACATCTAGACAAACCATTGATAGAGGGAAAAGTTTAACAGCTTCAAATTATCTTGTTTACAATCGTGATATTAATCATTTCATTGGAACTAAAAACACATTAGATCCGTTAGTTGATTTTTTGACATCAAAAAATAGTTATGATTCTTTAAAAGGTGCACTTGATATTGATAAGGAAGATGCTTTTTTTGAAAATATAATAATGAAATTATCTGAGATTGAGCCCCCCCCTCCTCCTGGAGGTGGTGGTGGTGATTCTACTCCTGGTGGTGAACCTTCACCAGGTGGCGGTGGTGGTGAACCTTCTCCAGGTGGCGGTGGTGGTGAAAATGAAACAGATTCGGATGTTGATGGCCAAGACGGTGCTAAAAAAGGTGAAGGCGATAGTGAAGGTGGTGATTCAAGTAATTCTTATGGTACTGGTGCTGGTAAAGAAGATATAGCTGAGAAGATAAAAAGAGTAACTAATCCAGATAATACAAAGGGTTGGGGAGAATCTCAACAGTCTTCACAAAAGGTGTCTGAAGCTAACAGAAAAGCTGCTGCTAGAGGATTATTATCTGGTCCATTGGAAAAGATATTGTTAAATCAATTTAAGAGCAAATTTAATCCTTCGTCTATAATAAAGAGATTTGTTGGTAGAACAAGAAGTGAGAAAATTAGATTAACAAGAAGTAAACCAAATAGAAGACATGGTTTGTTATTGCCAGCACAAGTTAAAAAAATAAATGACCCAAAAATACTATTTGCAATTGATGCTTCTGGTTCAATGTCACCTGAGGATGTTAATTTTGGTATAGGTGTTATGAAAACATTTATGAAGCAATGTGCCTTGAGTTATTGTTTCTGGGATGCAGCATGTACTGATATAAAACCATTAAAGACAACAGCAAAATCAATTGAAGGTGTTGGTGGTGGTGGAACAGACCCACAAGTTGTAATTGATAAAATCAAGGCTGAAAAATTAAATTTTGATGGTATTGTTTACTTTACAGACTGTTATTTCAGTTGGAGTAGACCAAAAGAAGCTAATAAAATATTTGTAATAACAAATGGTGGAGAACCACCTGAATGGGTTAGACACAAATTAAATTTCGATACGATTGTGGATTATTTCAAAAAATAATATAATAAAGCCTCTTCATTGAGGCTTTTTTTTGTATATATACTATATGAATGTTAGTAAAAATAAAGGTTTAAATTCAAATTTAAACAATGCAAGAATAAATGTAAACGATGAGTTCTATACAAGATATGAAGATATTGAGATTGAGATAGAACATTATGTTCAACAGAACAAAGATGTGTTTAGGGATAAAATTGTATTGCTTCCTTGTGATGATTATGAATGGAGTAATTTTACTAAGTATTTTAATGACAATTTTGAGAGATTTGGGATTAAAAAGTTAATATCTACTTGTTACACTGAACCTAAATATAATTTATTTGATGAGTTTTTGAACCCTAATTTTGATGATGATTTAGAGGCTTCTAAAGGTAAGATATTTGTTAGGGATAATAAAGGTATATCTAAAGGCTATTTAGATGGTGATGGAGACTTTAGAAGCAAAGAAATTGGAATGTATAGAGACGAGGCTGATGTAATTATTACTAATCCACCATTTAGTTTGTTTAGGGAGTTTATGAGTTTTTTAGAAAATAAAAAATTCATAGTTATTGGAAGTGTAAATGCAATTACATATAAAGAAGTCTTTCCACTTATAAAAGAAAATAAGATGTGGTTGGGTGGAGAATCTAGAATAGAAGAATATATTACACCAAGTGGTGAATCTAAAAAAATGGGAAATACCTGTTGGTTTACTAACATAAAACACAATGTAGTTAAACCATTTTTAAAGTTAAAGAC
>FZPS01000055.1_pt23 | contig 21734 bp, 21 predicted proteins | sample 1817821 | NCBI WGS metagenome assembly FZPS01 (sample SAMEA104158645, study PRJEB21678) | metagenome | place: Germany | collected 2015-04-21 | reverse complement strand
TTGTTTCCCAATTAAAATCACTCACATTCTTAAAAGCATTATACAACATTACTTTATAGAATGTTATTTTAATCTAGGATTTGTTGATTTTTTTATAAACCACCGTTAATCTTTATAAATTTTTATAAAAACATTTGACCATAATAATGATGCATTACATATTTTTATCCATTTTGGTTCGGACACCTGTCAAGTTTACAAAAGTCAATCGGTTCGTACTCGTATTATGATTAATGATTTTTGCATGAAAAAAGCCTCAGAAACACGAATTCTTCTAAGGCTTATAAATTTCTATAATCGCTTTATTGGCTTAATAAAGCCATTACTAAAGTAAGATTTGTTTGGAGCCATTACTGTAAGAAAATGCAGTGATTTTTGGCGATTTAAAGAAATGACTAATTTTTGCCTTAAACATACACAATCAAGCACTCTATGGTCGTTTGCTCGCATGATAAAGAAATGACTAATTTTTGCCTTAAACATACATAATGCATACACTTTCAAGCACTTTAGTGTCGTTTCGTGCCACCTTAATTTTTTTCAAATAGTTAGACTCCAATTTTAATCTTTTATAAGATTTTTCCATTAAATAGTATTTTTCAGTATATTACTACTTTCAAATTTAATAATTGCTTTTCTTTAAATTACAATCAATACATAGCATTTGACAATTCTCAGGGGTAGTTGTTCCCCCTTTACTCCAAGGAATAATATGATCTCCGTGCATTTCTTCATAAGCAAATTCTTCTTCGCAAATATTGCATCTATGATCTTGCCTTTCATAAGCCGCTCTTTTATCCCGTTCAGGGAAAGCTCTAATACTCAATAGTTTTTCTTCTCCTGTTAGCAAATATTCATATGCTCCGGACTTTTTAGTAACATCCTCATCCGCCATTATTTTTTTTACTTTTGCTTCTAATGTTTTAGGATCTAAATCTGTCCTCTTTCCGTGTTTGTTATAAAACAACCCCCACTCAAGACCCTTCATTTCTTTTCTTGTTTTTGGAAAAACTGCTTTCACCCAATCAATTACAGATCTAAAATAACTCCAAAGTTCATGAGCTGTTGGATCATGTTGACGCTTAGCCATATATTCTTCAATAGTGATTCCTTCTTTTGAAGAAGCCCATTTGATTGCTGTTTCTAAATATTCTTGACGGATTGAAGACCCTTTCAAATAGTCACTCGCTAGAACATGTGCTGGCCCATTTGTTTTCGAGAAATATCTTTTAGCATCCGTGGTCCAGGCACCAGCATAAACGGCATTTCTTAACTCTTGATCTGATAATTTTTCTCCTGCAATATTTATTATTTTAAACCATTCTAATTTTTCAGAATCTGTTCCGTCGCAAACATAAACAAACAACTCATAATTTAATATTTGTTCTTGCTGATCTTTTGGTAGATTATAAAAATATTTTCCTTCAACTGAAAAGTTGCCTTCAACGTATTCGCAAAATGATATTGTCCTTTGCTGGCCATCTAATATTTCATAGCTATCTTCGCCTGTTTTTGCCCAATAAATCACATTTAAAGGGAGGTTTCTACGAATCGTTTTAATCACTTCATCGCGTTGCTTATCTTTATATATAAACTCTCTTTGATATTTTGGTCTAATATCAAGCCTGTTATTATAACCCACAACTCCTTCTTCATCATGATTAAAATAATTTTCTACAACTTCTCTTATTGTTACTTTTCTTTCCTCTATAGTCATTTTTATCCACCAATCTATATATTTTTTGGGTTCTTATTTTTTATGAAAAAGCGGGCATATTTACGCGTTCCTCTAATATAACCTCTATCTACCTTTCCTTCCCAATTTTCTTTAATCAGATTGCTTAGTACCCCCTCATGAACTTCATAATCCGAGCCTATTATTTCAAATTGATCAGGATTATATTTATCTAAAAATGAAACTGGAACACCCATAATTCCTTCATAGTCATAAGGTATATTAACAACTTTTGACACTTCTATGGCATTATAATTATCATACTCAGGAAACTCACTTTCATTTCCCTCATATTTTTTTACTAAAATTAATTCTTCATGACGTTTTGGAATATCAAGATTTGTAAACCAACAAGTATTCCCAAATTTTGCCATTATTTTACCATCATCACGAACATAAGTATTTTTTCTTTCCAAATTATCATTCGGAACAATAAATTCCTTAGGTTTTGTCATACCAAACCACATTTTATTATTTTTTAATAAAGGAAAAATTTGTTTCGATGTAGGCTCATTTTGATTGCCAATTATGATAAAATCTTTTTTGTAATCAACTAACGTCGTCACATATTCTCTAAACAAGCTAAACGGAGGATTTGTCACTACTATATCTGATAACTCTAGTAATGCCAAACATTCATCTGACCTAAAATCTCCGTTTCCTTTCAGTTCCGTAAGAGAATTCTCCCCTATTTTAAATAGCTCCTTAACATCAAACAAATCTATTGAGCCATCTCCGGTTGTATCATAAACTTTATTCACAACCGCTTTATACGCGATGGTTTTTTCTTCACTTTTATTTTCTATAAAATCAAAAATAGAAAGTTGTTGTCCCATAATGGGAGAGCCCGAATATGAAGTTGTTATTAACTGTTTCAAACCTAGGCGATTAAAATTTAAAACAAAATATTTGAAAAAATTTGATTCAAACGGATCATCGGCATTACAAAACACAATTTTATCTTTAAAATAATGACGATAATATTTTAATTCTCTCTCAATATCAGAGAGTTGCGTATAAAATTCATCGTTTGCGTCGATATTAGCCCTATTTAAGTTGGAATTTTTGGGGGTATTTTTGACCATTTTTAATTCCTCCGTATATACAAATAAAATTTGAGACATTAGATTATATTTTTTTAATTAATTATTTTTTTCATGTTTTTTTGATACAATTTACTACTAAAATATAGCATCTTGATTGAGTAGGTTATTTAGGTACACAACCTCCGCATTGATACCCAAAAACATGCCTAATATGGTTCGTAACCTCCGCATTGATAACCACATTTAATAGTAATCAAACATCTATAGGGCGTAAAAAAAGCCCCTAAATAGTAATAAAACTATGAGGCTTTACACTTCTGTTAAACCGGTTAACTGCGTAGTAAAACCCTTTAGTTATTAAATCTATACTTTGGAGGCCCCGACCGGATTTGAACCGGTGATCAAGCATTTGCAGTGCCTTGCCTTTCCACTTGGCTACGGAGCCCATTATTTGCCTAAATTATTATACAAAGATATCGCATCTTTGTCAATTGATGTTAGAGTATACCATATAGTATTATGCCTAAGAAGGCACTTATACCTACTAAGGCGATTGGCGATATCTTTTTAAATGATAAGGCGATTGTAACTACTAAGAAGAATATAGCTGCTGCTATATAGTCAAAAGTCACTTCTACCATAAAATTTCCAAAGATTACTTTTGTTGTTATGGATAGGAAGGCGGCGAAGATAAAGCCTAAAACCATTGGTTTAATTACTTTAAAGGCGTCTTTGTATGGTTTTGTTGAGATGATTTTATAAGAAAATACCGCAAATAGTAATATGATAATAAACGATGGTAAGACAACTCCGATTGTTGCGATTATGCTTGCTGATAGTTGAATAAAGAATGATTCGCCACCAAAGACGAAAAAGCCTGATAAACCCGCAATATTTATCGCAAACGGTCCAGGTGTTGCTTCACCGATACCGATTAAATAGTTTATCTCATCAAGTGTAAAATAACCTCTACTTACTAATTCATCAGTAATTAAAGGTATCATTGCATATCCACCACCAAAGGTGAATAAGCCTATTTTAAAGAAGACCCAAAAGAGTTCAAGCATTATTAGTAACATCATCTTCACTCTCCTCCTCTTCTTCTTTATCTTTACTCATTTTAGTTTTAATTAGGCCCGCAATTATTCCAGTCGCTGCCCCAATTAAAATGATATAAATAACTGATAAAACATGAAAAAAAACTAAAGCTACTGATATAATAAAGATTAAAATATCAACAACTGAAAACTTATGTTTAGAACTAAGGTTTAAAAATGCCATTAAGATAATTGCGCTCACACCTGCCGCAATGCCTTTTAAGGCTGCATTAACGAGTTTTATCTCGCCATATTGTGTGAATAAAACACCGATAATCACGCTTATTGTTAGTGAAGGTAAAATTACACCTAACACTGCTAAAAAAGAGCCTAAAAACTTACCTTTCCTATAACCGATAAATGTTGCTGCATTTACCGCGAAAGGTCCAGGCGTTGATTCGCTAACAGCTAATAGTTCAATTATCTCATCTTCAGTTAACCATTTTTTATGTTCCACTAACTTATGTCTCATCACACCTAACATCGCATAACCACCACCAAAGGTAGTTAAGCCAATTATAAAAAATGTTTTAAAGATATCCCATTTACTTATCTTCATCTATCCACCTATTATTCTTTCACTATTAGTAGTGGTTTATATTTACCTTCTCCTATTGGCTTATAAATAGCTAATAGTTCATCATCTTCATTATAAACACTAATAATCTCATCTACTGTTGCTTGTCTTTCATCTAAATGTATCCCATTTAAGATGTGTCTTTCTAAATAAGGTAAAACTACTATCTTTTTAAATCTTTCCGCGAACTCATCAATAGTAACTGATGGTTTAATATCACTTGATAAATCAGCAATTTGATATGCATCTTTTACATCAAAAAAGCCACTTTTCGTTCTTCTTAATGATTCTAAATGCGCAGGTATATTAAGCTTTCTACCAAAATCATAAGCTAAACTTCTTACATATGTTCCTTTTGAAACACTTGCAAGAAAGTCTAGTTTATTATCTTTTAATTTACCTATTGGTTTAAACTCATTAATAAAAACTTCTCTTTCTGCTATTTCAACATCGATATTATATCTAGCATATTGATATAGCTTTAAGCCTTGATATTCAATTGCTGAATAGATTGGCGGAGTTTGCATAATACTACCTTGAAAGTGTTTAAATGTTTCATTAATCATTTCATCTGTTAAATGAAACTCTTTCTTTTCTTCAGTAACTTCGCCTGTTTTATCGTAAGTATCGGTTGATTTACCAAAAGAAATTCTCCCAACATACTCTTTATCTTCATTAATAAAATATTCAGTAAACTTAGTCGCTTTCCCCACTAAGACAACTAAAAGCCCACTCGCAAACGGATCAAGTGTCCCAGAGTGGCCTACTTTTCTTGTTAGAAAGATTTTCTTAATTATTCTTATACAATCATAACTTGAAAAACCTTCAGGTTTATCAATTAAATATATCCCATCCATATATACACCCAAAACTATTATATCATAAAAGAAAAGCCTCTATAAGAGGCCTTGTTAAGTTATAATTATTATTTGTTGTCATCAATCCATTTTGTTAACTGATTTTCTGATGCGAAGCCTGTTCTTCTTGAGATAATCTTTCCATCTTTTAATAAAACTAATGATGGAATGCTACTAACTTGGTATTCAACTGCTAAATCTCTATATTGATCAACATCAATCATTATAACTTTAACATCATCTCTATTACTAGCTAAACTTTCTAAATGTGGACCAATCATTCTACAAGGACCACACCATGTCGCAAAAAAGTCAACTAAAACTAAACCTTCACTAATTAGATTATTAAAATCTTCACCTGCATATTTAATAAGCATATCTATATCTCCTCCTTTTAATTATATTCTACGTTTATTATAAGTTAATAAATGTCCGGATTCAAATATTATGCAATCGTAACTATCGTCACGCCAGCCATCCCTTCATATTCACCACCATAGCGGTACGATTTAACGTTTTTATCTTTCTTTAACTCTTCGTATAAAGCTTTTCTTACAGCACCTGTCCCAAAGCCATGAATAATCCTTAACTCTTTTAAATTGGCTAGTAAAGCTTGGTCGATAAACTTCTTATAAGCTTCTTTAACATCTTCATAACGGTAACCTCTTAAATCAAGTTCACTTGTCGCATACTTACTACTAGGTGTTTTTGTATCACCTTTTTTAACCTTTTTAGATTCTTGTTTAAATTCTTCACTTCTAACGAGTTCACTACCCTTAAACTCTAACTCGAATATGCCAAACTGAACGACATATAAGTTTTTCTTTTTAGAGATAATCTCTCCATACTGATTATAAGGTTTAATATAAACGAAGTTGCCAACCTTTAAATCTGATGGCTTATCTTTATTCTCTCTTTTAATCCCTAACTTTGCCAGCTCGCCTTTTAACTCTGCTACTTCATGTTCTTTAGGTTGTTCTTCTAATCTTTTTAAGATAAGACTCGCTTCTTCAGTTATTTTCTTAACTTGCTTTTTAACTTCTTTTTCAGCATTTAAAAAGAGTTTTTCTTTTTCTATTTCTAAGGCTAATATCTTTTCATTTACTAACCTTTCTTTTTCTTTAATTATATTTTCTGTATCTTTAATGGATTCTAGTCTTTTGTTAAGTAGTTCAATCTTTTCTTCAAACCTTTCAACTGATGCACTTAAATCAGTCTTTTTCTCGTTTAAGTACTTAAGAGCGTTACTCGTAATCTCTTCATTCATCCCTAACCTTTTCGCAATCTTAATTGCATTAGATGAACCACTTTTACCATAATCAATCTCATATAAAGGTTTAAGTGTCTCTTCATCAAACTTCACACTCGCATTTTGAATTACAGGTGATTCATAAGCATAGATTTTTAACTCTGAATAGTGAGTAGTTAAAACTAGTCTTACATTTTTACTTAAAAAATAATCTAAAATACTCATCGCGAGTGATGTACCTTCGTTTGGATCTGTTCCAGAACCTAACTCATCTAATAAAATTAAACTTAAGTCGCCTGCCTTATTAATAATCTCATTAACATTTTTAATGTGACTTGAGAAAGTTGATAGCGACTGTTTAATTGATTGATGATCACCAATATCTGCGTATATACCTGAAAAGATTGAAACATCAGATTCACTACTCGCAGGAATCAACAAGCCCGTCTGAGCCATCATAGTTAATAACCCTAGTGTCTTTAACGCGACAGTTTTACCTCCCGTATTCGGTCCTGTAATCATTAAAATCGGCTTAAATTCATTGATTTTTATATTGACTGGGACAACTTCACTTTGGTTAATTAAAGGGTGTCTAGCGTTAATTAAATTAACATTACCTAAACTATTCATATTCGGCATATGACAATTATATTTTAAACTATAAGTTCCACACGCAAAATAAAAGTCTAAATCTAATAATACTTCCATCGTTATATTTAACTGTTCATAAAGTGGATGAATATAAGCTGATAAGTTTCTTAAAATATTTAAAATCTCTACTTCTTCATCTTTATTTAATTTAACAATCTGATTACTTAATTCACTCGCTTCTAATGGTTCAATATACGTAGTTGTCTTACTAGCTGAAACATCATGAACAATCCCTTTAATTTGATTTTTTAAGTCAGTTTTTACAGGTAAGCAATATCTGTCATTTCGCATAATTAGGAGATTTTCATTTAATAGTCGTGCTTTTGAGACTAACATATCTCTTAAGATTTTTTCTCTTCTTTTTTCAACTTTACTAATCTCTTTTCTAATCTTATATAACTCTTCACTCGCACTATCTAATATACTTGCGTCTGGTGATAAGACTGAATCAATTGCATCAATTACATCTTCATGCGCATTTATATACTCAAAATAAACATTTAAATAAGAAGTTTGAACTTGTTCATCTTTAAACTTTTCAGCCTTTCTTTTGATGTCTTCTGCCATCCTTAAAAAGAGTCTTAAGTCTTGCAAATCAGCAATCGTTAAATCTCTTTTTAACTTAATTAAACTTAAGACATCAAGAATGTCAAAATCTTTTAAAAATGGTAGGCCACCACTTCTACTTATTATGTTTATCGATTCATTAATTTTATTTTGTCTATTAGTAATCTCTACTAAATCAGTTAAAGGATTTAAATTTAAGATTTTATTTCTTACTGTATTAGTATAAGAATTATTACTAATCTCACTTAAAATTAAATCAAATTCTAATGTTGTCTTAGCGAAATTCAATATATCACAACCCTTACTTTTTTGGTTTTTTATGGTATAATAGTATTATAACATGAGGTGAATCATTATATGAATCAATATTCAATGAAACTTTCAAAAAACCAAGTTGATTTACTAATTGAAAAGTATGCTAAGTATGAGATAGAAAAGAAAATACCACATACTATTTTTGAAGCGCTTATTGATGAATTAAGTCTAGTTATCTATAATAATGGGACATTACTATTAAACGGTGATTATAAAGAAGAACTCAAAAATATTAAAGACCGTTTAGGTTTAGTTCCTTTTTCTGCTATTGGGAGCGATGAAGTAGGAACGGGTGATCTTTTTGGCCCAATCGTTGTCTGCAGTGCTTATGTACCAGAAGATCAAATTGAAATTTTAGAAGAGATGGGCGTTAAAGATTCTAAAAACATGACAGATAGACAAATTGTTGAACTAGCACCTAGACTAAGTAAAATGTTAGTTCACTCCGTCTTAATTTTAAACCCTGAAAAATATAACTTAATGGTTCGTCGCGGCTATAATATGAATAAAATTAAAGCCTTTTTACATAACCAAGCAATTTTATTAACACAGAAAAAGCTAAAAGGTAAAAAGACTGTTGTAATAGTTGACCAGTTTTGTAGGCCAGAAATATATTATAATTATTTAAAAGGTGAAAAAAATGTTTATCGTGATATTACTTTCTTCACCGGTGCTGAAAGCGTACATATAAGTGTTGCCGCAGCTTCGATTATTGCTAGATATGCATTTTTAGCAAAGATGCAACAATTAAGCAAATTTGCCGGTATGAAACTTTTAAAAGGGGCAGGAACTGATGTTGATAAACAGCTTATCTACTTATATAAAAGCCAAGGCTATGACATCTTAAGGCCAATTACGAAACTAAACTTTAAAAACCTCGCAAAAAATAATATCATCCCACCAACAAAGGCGCTGTAAGGCGCTTTTTTTATTCGCCTAACCCAACTTTGCTTAATACTTCTAAAAACTCTTTTGGTGGGTTTTTAGTAAAACTCATGAGTTTATTTAATGATGGATGAATAAACTCTATTTTTGTTGCATGAAGCATATGTGGATAATTTTTAAAGTCTTTTTTAGGACTATAAACTTTATCGCCGACGACTGGATGATTAATATAATCTAAGTGAACTCTTATTTGGTGTGTTCTACCTGTTTCTAAGTTACATCTTAAATAACTATACTGTTCGTTTTGCCTAATAACTTCAAAGTGAGTAATTGCTTCTTTTCCTTTAGGACTAACTACCATCTTAATCTTATCTCTAGTTATTGGTGCATCAATAGTCCCGCTTGTTTCTTTAAACGGATGATAAACAAGTGCTAAATACTCTCTTTTTAACGTTCTATCTTGAAACTGACTAACAAGTGAATCATAAGCTAAATCACTCTTCGCAACAACTAATAAGCCACTCGTCTCTTTATCTAACCGATGAACGATACCAGGACGATCAGCCCCACCTTTAAGTGATAAATCTTTCGTATGATACAAAAGATGATTAACGAGCGTTACTTCTTTTACTGATTCACTAGGATGAACGATTAAACCAGAAGGCTTATAAATAACTAAAAGAGAATCATCTTCATAAATAATCTCTAAATCTAAATTAACCGGTTCTAAGTCTTTTTCTTCTAAGTTTATTGTTATATCAAGTAGATCATTAGTTTTTAATAAATAAGAAGGCTTAATAACGTTACCATTAACTTTAATTAAGCCATCAGTTATCATTTTCTTTATCTTACTTCTTGAATAATCCTCTAAGTAATCTACTAAAAAAACATCAACTCTAATTAAATTATCTTCATTACTTATAATAACTTTATGATTCATCATCAGTATCATCAACCTCAGTAGTCTCTTCAGCCTTCTTTAAGCGTTTAGTCTCTAAAAAGATAATCTCAACCGCTAATAATATCCCACCAATTACTAACATTGAATCAGCAATATTAAAGTTAGGATAATGATAACTTCCAAACCTAAAAGATAAAAAGTCAACTACATAACCTAAAAATAACCGATCAATAAAATTACCGATTGTCCCACCTAACATAAATAGTATCGCAAGTGTAAAATACTTTTTCTCTTTAAAATTACTACGCGTTAATAAAAAGATAAATAAGATAATTGCAGCGATAGGTATGCCAAGTAAAATAACTGTTTTACCAGAAAAAGCACCCCAGGCAGCACCATCATTAACAATATATTCAATATGAAAAAAGTTAGGGATAATTTTAATGTTTTCTTGTAGTTCCATATTATGTGACACTAAAAATTTAGTAAGTTGGTCTACTAAAACAATCCCTAAGACAACACTAACGCAAATAGAGATATATGTTATAAGTTCTTTCTTGTTCATATGAATCCCCCAACTATATAGGCAATAACCCAAAGAATAGCATTAATTATTAATCCATAAATAATAGTTTTAAGTATAATTACTCGCATCCCTTTTAATTCAATCGTTTTATAATACATGTACTGATAAAAATAAACATTAAAGAACACAAATAAATTTATAACTAATACTAACAAGTTAAAAAGATGAAGGAACATAAACATTATGTTTCCAATAATTAAATAAATTGGTAAAAAGAGAAAAAACGTCTTTAAAGCTGTTGAGTCTTTAGCCGCATTTCTCACTTCTTTTGAAATCTTTTTCTCTTCTACTTTAATTAATTCTAAACTACGAAAGTAATTTTTCAAGCGCTTCATTAAAATCACTAACCTTTACTAGTTCAAATGTTGGGTTTTTTATTTTATTATAAGCCTCTAATGCTTCTTCATAATCACCTTCAGGAACGAAAAAGATATCAACCCTCTTGTTAGCAGTAAAAATCTTTTGTTTGACGCCACCAATTCTACCAACCGAACCATCAGCTTCCATCGTACCTGTACCACTAATGACTTTATTGAACTTTCTTTTCGTTATTGTCGCATAAATTTCTAATGTTTGTAAAAGGCCACCAGAAGGTCCAACTTTACTATCTTTATGATAATGTGTTTGATACTTTGGATTAGAATCATTAATTACATAATACTTATCATAAATAATCCAAAACTTACCATCAGTCTTTGTAATTTCAATATCTGTAACTGTATCTTCCACATCTAAAGTTGTTAAAGTAATCGTATCATTATCTTTAAAATAATTAAGCAACTCTTCATCAGTAAAACTACTAATGTGTTCACCATCAAGATGCGTAAATCTCGTTCCCACTTTAAGTTTATCATTGAGCGAATAAGTTATGATATAACTATTTAAAGTATAATCAATCGTTATTGTATTATCTACTTCAGCCGCCTTTAAATAAGCATTAATAATTGCGTACTGAAAACTTAAATCTTCTAAAATTGCGCCACGATAAAAAGATGCTGCACTAGAAGTATATGTCGTTTCTTTATAAACATCGACACGATAATCTAAATAACCTATAAGCATCTGAAAAAGTGTCGGTTTAGAAGAGATGATGTAAATACTATAAAATTCACCACTTGATTCTAAATCTTCAAACTCAATTTCTTTACTAATTGGTTGAATGTTACCTGGTAAATCCATCTTATAACCACCGACAGGCACTATTAAACTAATAATTAATAATGCGTAGATAGGAATGATTAAAATTAAGAGTTTTTTGTTTTTCATTTAATAAAATCAACCCCGTCAAATTTTCGGTATTTAATCTTAGCTGCATCTAACATCTTCTTAGCAGCAATATTACTTTCAGTATTGTTGTATTTATCGGCGTAATAGACAACTTCTTTAATCCCGCTTTGAATAAGTAATTTCACACACTCATGGCAAGGAAAGAGTGTCACATAAACTATCGCATCAACTAATGGCGTTGTCGCATTTAAAATTGCGTTCGCCTCAGCATGAACGACATACGCATATTTACTATCATATAGTTTTTCAGCATCTTTCCACGGAAAAACATCATCGTCAATGTGACGAGGAAAACCATTATAACCGATACCAACGATTCTTTTTTCAGTATTAACTAAGCATGCTCCTACTTGTGTATTTGGGTCTTTACTTCTTTTCGCAGATAGTAAAGCTACACCCATAAAGTATTCATCCCAAGTTATGTAATCTGTTCTTTTCATTATTTTTCTTCTTTCTTTTTAAGACCTAATTCAATCTCTTGAACTAAATCAACTTTATCTGGTGCGTTCATCATTAAATCGCGAGCACTTTGAGTTTTTGGAAAAGCGATAACGTCTTTAATGTTTGCAGTATGTGTCATTAACATAATAATTCGATCGAGACCTAAAGCGATACCACCATGTGGTGGTGTACCATAACTTAACGCTTCAATTAAAAAGCCAAAGCGCTGATTAACTGTTTCTTTATCTAAACCTAACGCCTTAAACATCTTTTGTTGGAGTGTGCTATTATGAATTCTAATTGAACCGCCACCGATCTCATAACCATTTAAAACGATATCATAAGCTTTCGCTAAAACTTCTTCTAAATTGCCATCTAAATCATCTTTATGTTTAGGTGAAGTAAACGGATGGTGTCTCGCTACGAAGCGTTTTTCTTCTTCATCATACTCAAAGAGTGGAAAATCAACAACCCATAAAAACGCATATTCATCATCTTTAACTAAATCTAAACTTCTTGCAACACTACGTCTAACTGCACCTAACGCATTTGAAACATTTAAGTAATCTTTCCCAAAGACAAACAGTAATAAATCATCATTCGCAAGTTCATATTCTTTTATATAGTCATTATCTTCAAAGAATTTACTAATTGAGCCTGTTAGTTTACCTTCTTGATACTTTAAGAACGCTAAACCTTCACCATGATTTTTCTTCGCTTCATCTGTTAAAGCATCTAACTCTCTTCTAGTAAAGTTAGCTCCGCCTTCTACTTTAATGTATCTAACTACTTTATCTTCTAAAAAAGGAATAAAAGCGAGACTTGTTTTTGGGTCTTTTAAAGTTAATCCATATCTTAAGTCAGGCTTATCTGAACCATATAAGTCCATCGCTTCTTTAAATGTTAACTTTTTAAATGGTCTAGTTAAAGTAATATTCATTTCTTTTTTAAATAAATCAACGAATAAACCTTCAATTAAGTCTCTAATATCTTCTTCTTCAACAAATGATGCTTCAATATCGACTTGTGTAAACTCTAACTGTCTATCACTTCTTAAATCTTCATCACGGAAACATTTAGCGATTTGAAAGTATTTTTCAAAACCAGCAACCATAAATAATTGTTTATATATTTGCGGACTTTGCGGTAAAGCATAATATGAACCATGATAAAGTCTTGAAGGCACTAAAAAGTCTCTTGCCCCCTCAGGTGTACTTTTACCTAAGATTGGTGTATCAAGCTCATAAAAACCTTTACTAATTAAATAGTTTCTAATCGTTTGCGTGATTGAACTTCTTCTCATTAAATAATGTTGTTGTTTAGGTCTTCTTAAGTCTAAATAACGATATTTTAGTCTTGTATCTTCTAATGAGTTATCATCATATGATACAGCAATTGGTGGTTGTTCAGCAACATTTAAAATAGTTAACTTACTAACAACTACTTCAATATCGCCAGTCTGTAACTCTTTATTTTTACTTTCTCTTTCAACAACTTTTCCTTTAACTTCAATAACATATTCATTTTTTAAAGTTAAAGCATCATTATAGTTAGGATTATCAGGCTTAATAACTAGTTGTGTAATCCCAAATCGATCTCTTAAATCAACGAAGACTAAACCACCTAAGTTTCTTCTTTTAGAAACCCAGCCTTTTAAACAAACTTCTTCATTTAAGTTTTTAAGCGTTAACTCATTATTGTTATGTGTATATTTTCTCATCTTTTCTTACCTAATTTCTTTACTAACTCATCAAAATCAACTGTTTTTTGTTCTTCTGTTTTGACATTTTTTAAAGTATATAAATTACTATTTAATTCTTCTTCACCGATAATTATTAAATAGTTTGGATTGTTTTTTAATGCGCTCTTTAACTGTGTCGCAAACTTTCTATCTAAGTGATCAATATCACCTTTATAGCCAAGGTCTCTTAACTCACTTAAAATGGTGAGCGCCGCTAATTTTGTCGCTTCATCAAAGTATAAAACATAAAAGTCGAACGGTTTATCTTTTGGCATTTCCACATTTTCAGCCTCAATTGCCTGCATTAATCTTTCCATCCCAAAAGCGATACCAACACCTGAAACATCTGGCCCACCGAACTCACTAACGAGTTTCTCATAGTGACCGCCACCACCTAAGATGTTTTGCGCACCAAAACCTTTAATGTTCGCTTCTATTTCAAAAACTGTATGACCATAATAATCTAAACCTCTCACCAAGGCATCATCAATCTCATAAATAACATCCATCGCATCTAAATACTTTAAGACATCACTAAAATATTTACTTGCTTCAGCTGTTAAATGATGCATTGGTTTAGGTGCCTTTTTAACTACTGGTTTTTCGCCATCAATCTTACAATCTAAAATACGCATCGGATTAACATCTATTCTTGTCTGACAGTTTTCGCATAAATCTTCTTTATGTGGTATGAAATAGTCTCTTAAAATTTTATTATAATTTAATCTTGATTCAATATCTCCAAGTGTATTAATCTTAACTACTACTTGTTTGAGTCCTAATGATGAAATAATCTTATAACTCAAACCGATTACTTCAGCATCAAGCGAAGGACTTTTCGCTCCAATCGCTTCAATCCCAAACTGATAGAACTGACGATATCTACCTTTTTGCGGACGCTCATAACGGAAATTAGGCCCTAAATAGTATAGTTTAGTAATCCCACCATCAGCATAAAGTTTTTGTTCAACATAACTTCTAATAACTCCAGCTGTACCTTCAGGTCTTAAAGTTAAGTCTCTATTACCTTTATCTTTAAAGTTATAAGTTTCTTTTAAAACCATATCTGATAGTTCACTTTCACGGTGGAAGACTTGCGAGTACTCAAAAATTGGTGTTCTTATCTCACCATACCCATATATTTCTAATAATTTAATTAGTTGGTTTTCTAATGCCCGATACTTTCTTGTTTCTTCTGGCATTAAATCATAAGTTCCCTTTGGCTTTTGAATCATAATAAACCTTCCTTTCCATTACATACTTGTAGACATCATAATAAGTTCTAGTCTTACCATGGTAATAATTATTCTTTTTAATATTATGTAAACGAAAATTATTTTTCTCACATACTTTTCTTGAAGCATAATTTTCTTTTATTGTCCTAACTACAATCTTTTCTAATTTTAACTCTTTAAAACCGACTTCTAACATGATTTCTACGGCTTTTGTAATAATACCTTGGTTCCAATACTCTTTTTTAAGTAAATAGCCGATATGAGCCGATTTTAAGATTTTATTAGTTGTGTGAAAGTCGATAACCCCAATCATTCTATTAGTTTCTAAATCAACTATTGCATATCCTTGTGGTTCATCACGATATTCATCACTAAAATATAAATTATTAAAATGAATTACCGCTTCTTCAACATGTTTAAAAGGATACCAAGATAAAAACTTAACAGTCTCTTCATCACTTCCTATAAGAAAATAATCTTTTACATCACTTTCTTCAACCGGTCTTAACATGTAATTAAGAAAATATTTTACCGGTAATTTCTTCATCTTCATTTCTCTTCAGAATCAATCATTATTGAAAATGGGCCATTGTTAAGATATGTTACATGCATATGTGCGCCAAACACGCCAGTTTCAACATTAAAGTCTTTTCTTAAATCTGCAATTAGCTTTTCATAATAGTGTTCCGCTAACTCTTTTGGTGCACTATCACTAAATGATGGACGGTTATTATTTTTAACACTTCCATAAAGTGTAAACTGACTAATTAATAATATTTCTCCACCAACAGCCTTTAAATCTCTATTAATCTTTCCGTTTTCATCATGGAAGATTCTTAAAGTTTTAATCTTTCTTAAAATATAATTATAATCTTCATCAGTATCGGTCTTCTTAATCCCTAAAAAGATTACATAACCTTTACCGATATTAGCTTCATGATTTTCTGTTTCTAGTTTTGCGAAATCAACTTTTTGAACTAACGCTCTCATTAAACATACTTCCTTTCAATTTGATAGACACTATGAACACCCATCAAATCTAACATAACTTTTTCTAATGTTTCTAAGTTAGGTACTAAAATCTTTAAAGTTATAATACTTTCAAGTTTCGGTGTAACAAACGCATTAATCTCTGCAATAGTAATTCTTCTCGCATTGATTTTAGAAATAATATCACCGACAAGATTATCTCTATTGATAGCTGAGACTTGAATTCTTGTTGGATATTGTCTGCTAATATTATCTGCCCAATATACTTCAATTAATCTTTCGTTTTCTAAAGCATTTAAGTTAGGGCAGTTCTTATGATGAACTGCAATCCCTGAACCTCTTGTAACGAAGCCCATAATTGGATCATTATAAACTGGTGAACAACAATTAGAGATTCTTATTTGTGGACTAGTAAGACCTTCAACTACAATCCCACTTTCATGTGTCGTCGTTAAAATCCTTTGAGCACGGTCTAATTGTCTTTGAAGTAGTAACTCTTTATCGATTTCTTTACCTAAAACACGACTGATTACAGTCTTTTCAGATAAGATACCTTTACCAACTTCAACATATAAACTCTCAACATCTTCAATTCTATTTTTAGAAAAATGTTCTTTAACAAAATCATCAGTAATAACCGTTAAATCAGCCTTTTGCGCAACAGCTTCTTTTTCAACCGATAATTTGCCTGCCTGATATAAATTATCTCTGTTAGCTCTATTTAAATAGTTTCTAATTTTATGTCTAGCATTACTGCTTCTAACAAAACTTAACCAGTCTTCACTTGGACCAGGCGAGTTTTTATTAGTTCTAATCGTTACAACATCACCTGTCTGTAAATGATAATCAAGCGGAACAATTTTATTATTAACTTTCGCACCTACAGCTTGATCACCAACATCAGTATGAATACGATACGCAAAATCAATTGGTGTAGAACCTGTCGTTAATTCTATTACTTGTCCTTTTGGTGTAAAGACATAAACATTATCTGCTAAAATATCAGACTTAACCGACTCAACAAACTCACTTGCAGTACCGGTATTAATCTCGCCTTCTTCTGCCATCTTAGATAGTTCGCGGTACCACTTCAACTTTTGAGCAATCTCAAATTGTTCTTTTTCTTTAGAATATTCTTTTCCTTCTTTATAGGCCCAATGTGCCGCAACACCATACTCAGCCACTCTGTCCATCTCTTCAGTTCTTATTTGAATTTCAAAAATAGAACCATTACTAGTAATAACAGTCGTATGAAGTGATTGATACATATTTTCTTTTGGGACTGCAATAAAATCTTTAAATCTATTTGGGATTGGGATAAAGTTCGCATGAACAATCCCTAATGTTTGATAACACGCTTCAATTTTATCAACGATAATTCTTAAAGCTAAAATATCATAGATATCTTCAAACGCTCTATTTTGAAGAGCCATCTTTTTATAAATAGAATAGATAGATTTCGTTCTACCGCTAATCTTAAACTTCTTAATTTTATTTTCTTTTAAGATTTCGCTTAATTTATTTTTAATCTTTTCCACATCATCAATAAAAAGTTTTTCTTGATTTTTAACTAAACTTTGAATTCGATAGTAATAAGGCGGATTAGTTACTCTTAAACTAATATCTTCTAACTCAGCCTTAATATTAAATAAACCTAATCTGTGAGCGAGTGGAGCGAAAATATCAAGTGTCTCGTTTGCGATTCGTTCTTTCTTTTCCTCAAGTTGATAATCAATCGTCCTCATATTATGTAATCTATCAGCAACTTTAATTAAAATAACGCGAATATCTTTACTCATCGCAAGTAACATCTTCTGATGGTTCTCTGCCTCGCTTTCACTCTTGTTGTAACTTAATTTAGAAATTTTCGTTACACCATCAACAAGCGCTGCTACTTCTTCACCAAACTTTTCTTTTATCTCTTTTAAATCAGTATTTGTATCTTCAACTAAATCGTGAAGAAATGCCGCTATTAAAGTATTAGGACCACTATTTAATTCCGCAAGAATATAAGTAACAGCCATAGGATGAGTAATATATGGGGCTCCACTTCTTCTAAACTGCCCTTCATGTTTAAAAAGCGCTAATTGATAAGCTTCCTCAATGCGCTTTAAATCATCTTCTTTTTTGATGTAAGTTTTAATTTTTTTAATTAATTCCTTATAACTTACAACTTCCACTTAATCACTCGCTTTTTAATATTTTAATGCTATATGAACAGGAATATCTTTAATCTTTTCAATACCTTTTAAATCAACTAATTCAATGAAAAACGCAGCGCCTACAACCTCCGCACCTAATTTTTCTGCAAGTTTGATTGTTGCAGCAACAGTTCCACCTGTAGCTAATAAATCATCAATAATTAAAACCTTTTGACCTTTTTTTAACGCATCAACATGCATAGATAGACGATCAGTCCCATATTCTAAATCATATTCAACTTCAACCGTTTCTCTTGGAAGTTTACCTGGTTTTCTAACTGGGGCAAATCCGATTCCTAATGAATAAGCAACAGGACAACCAAAGATAAAACCTCTCGCTTCTGGCCCAATAATAACTTCAGCCCCTACTTTTTTTGCGAAAGCGACCATATCATCGCAAATCTTTCTAAACGCTTTACCATCTAACATTGCAGGCGTTATATCTCTAAACATAATTCCTTCTGTTGGGTAGTCTTTAATTGTCGCAACATAATCTTTTAAATTCATATTATCATTTCCTTTCATACAAAGTATATTTTACTCCAATATCCTATTTTTTTCAATCAGTATAACAATTACATCAATATTATTTTAAAAGTGTTATTATTAATGTATAATAATATTAATATGATTAAAGGGGGTATTTAATGGAACCACTAGCAAATAGATCTCGCCCAAATGATTTTAAATTTGTAGTAGGACAAGACCACCTAGTTGGCGAAAATGGACCGATTAGAAGATTTATTGAAACAGGTAGAATCTTTAGTTTTATTTTGTATGGTAAACCTGGAACTGGTAAAACTACTATCGCTAATATTACAGCCCTAAAATCAAACTTAGAATATTTTAGTTTCAATGCTTCTACTGACAATAAAGCCTTTTTAAAAGAAATCGCGAATCGAACTATGTACAATAATGTTTTATTAATCATTGATGAGATTCATAGAATGAAAGCTGACACACAAGACTTCTTATTACCATTCATTGAAAAAGGCACTATTACAATTATCGGTATTACTACAGAAAATCCTTATAGAGCCGTTAATGAAGCGATTAGATCAAGATGTCAAATCTATGAAGTTTTACCACTTGAACCTGAATCAATCAAACAAGGTCTTTTAAACATTTATAATTCAAGTGATTTTAGTTATGATGGAAAAATTAACCACGATGTTTTTACATATATCTCTAATGTTAGTGCTGGCGATTTAAGAGTCGCAATTAATATGTTAGAGATTATTGTTACATTTGCAAGTAAGGAAGATGTAATAACATTAAATATCGCTAAGATGGCTTTAGGTGGTATGAAATCCCCATTAGATTATGATTATTATGACATTCTTTCTGCTTTTCAAAAGTCAATTCGTGGTAGCGATGTTGACGCTAGTTTACACTATCTTGCTAGATTACTTGCAACTGATGATCTTGAATCAATTATTAGAAGATTATTAGTCATCGTTTACGAAGATGTCGGTCTAGCAAATCCAGGTTTAGGACCTAAAGTTGTCGCAGCCTGTGAAGCAGCGGTAAAGATTGGCTTACCTGAAGCGAAATATCCGCTTGCAGTAGCCGTAATCGACACTGCCTTATCGCCTAAATCAAACACTGCTGGAACAGCCATAAACAAAGCGTTAGAAAAATATATAAACGAACCAACAGGTGAAATCCCTAAACATATTTTGAATAGAGAAATCGCTAAAAATCCTAATATCTATAAATATCCTCATGATTATAAAAACAGCTATGTTATTCAGCAATATTTACCAGATAAAATCATCGATGATGTTTACTATACACCAAAAGATGAATCTAAATACGAACAAGCCCTCAAACAACGGCTTTTAGCCTTAAAGAAAGCGAAAAAAGTGGATTAGCCACTTTTTTTATTTCCTTAAAGTCTTTATTGTGTGTTGGAGTTTTCTTAAACTCTATCGCTTTTGACATGTGTTTTTGAATAGGGTTATGTACAATATAATTGAACAGCGTTCAAAAGGGAGAGTTAATTATGAAAATTACTACAGAAAAACATATAAAAGAAAGGATTATTACTGCAACTATCGATTTAATTAAAGATTCAGACGGTTTAATTGAAAATATTACGATTAGAAAAATCGCTGAGTCTGCTGATGTTGCCCTTGGACTTATTAATTATTACTTTGATTCAAAAGATAAATTGATTGAAGTTTGTGTGGAAAGGATAATATCAAATGTGATGAAAGTTTTTCCAAACATTGATGATTTAAACGATTATAAAGATGCAAATAAAGACATTACTTCTTTTACTATCAATGTTTTTAAGTTTCTATTAAATAACCCTGAGATATCTAAAATCTCAATGTTATCAGATTTAAAAACACCGAAAATAAATAGTAATTCTTCAATCTCATATAAGGCTATTTTAAGAGCCTTGCCAGATAAATATCCTGAAGCAATAAAGAGAGTAAAAGCCTTTATTTTCTTAGCAACAATTCAATCTGCTTTTTTAAATAAAGATACTACTTCAGAATTGCTAGGAATCAATCTAAATAATAAAGAAGACTATACAAAGTTTTTTAATCTTGTCAGCGACATATTAAACATCAACTAAAAGGGGACTTATTATGACACAAACAAAGAAAAAAGTTGGTAAAAAAATTATGAAATGGATTTTATTAGTGCTATTAGCAATCTTTGTTTTATATTTTTTAATTCAAGGAATTTTATGTCTTATTGGCATCAATAAGGCTAATAAAAAGTTAAAAGAATATAATGTGCAAACTGCTAGTTTATCATACGGAGATATGACATATATAGACGAAGGTGAAGGTGAAGTAATTTTATCTGTTCATGGGATTTTTGGTGGTTATGATCAAGCCTATGAAACAGTTAAAGGCAGAAAAGATAAAAATAGATTAATCGCTCCATCTCGCTTTGGTTATTTAGGCTCTGATGTCAAAGGTGATGGTTCACCAAAAGAGCAAGCCAAAGCTTATAATGAACTTTTAGAATATTTAGAAATTGAACAAGTCTTCGTCTTAGCTACTTCTGCTGGTGGTACACCTGCAATTCGCTTTTGTTTAGATTTCCCAGAGAAAGTTAAGGGATTAATCTTATATTGTTCAGCGATGCCTGTCCCAGAAAAACCAGAAAACTATTTAAAATATCAAGCACCGCCACCACCATTACTAACAGATTATGGAATGTATTTAATTAGTCCTTTAATGCCCGTAATGATGGGAATGCCAATCAAAACAGTTCAAGATATCCAACCTGTCTTTAAAAGACGCAAAGGCGTTATTTTGGATGGAAAACTAACGAACCCAGACATGGAAAGAAACTTTGATGAATATATTATTGAAAACTTAACAATGCCAGTTTTAATCTTACATTCTGA
>FZPS01000191.1_pt119 | contig 21763 bp, 13 predicted proteins | sample 1817821 | NCBI WGS metagenome assembly FZPS01 (sample SAMEA104158645, study PRJEB21678) | metagenome | place: Germany | collected 2015-04-21 | reverse complement strand
TTGCAAGGTTACCCACTCTACCGACCAACATCAGTTCGCTTACGCTATGTTCCATATTCTCACTGCTCCTTACTTCAGACCTTGCCGTTGCCAGCAACGCCCTTGGTCTCATGTTGACTTCCCGCTGGTGAGGTGTCAGGACTTCTTTCAGTCCATCGGCGCAGAAAGCATTCTGGGCAAACAAAAAAAATATGCGCCTAAATTGACGCATATTTCATGAAACAATACCTATATATCACAAAAACAACAGGTTAGATTACCTCATCTGAGCTTGCTGATTTATAAGGCTTTTCGCTAAAACATCAAGCTCACTTTAGCCATGCTTCAAGGGCATGCTGACAAAGACGGTCGTGCCCCTATTTTCCACACTCTTAATCCAGATATTTCCGCCATGTAGATCAACGATGCGTTTCGAGGTGGAAAGCCCCAATCCCAGCCCGCTTGAACGATACTCCACCGTCCCGGACTTATGCGCATATATCTCATTGAGTTCATAGAACTTACGGAACACATTCTTCAGCTGATATTCAGGGATTCCTATGCCGTTATCTTGCACGAAAAAGACCAAGCTTTCTTTGCCGTCGATGCGCTCTTGATGGAAAGCCGCCATTCGCGCACCGATGATGATTGTGCCAAAGTCGTTTGTAAAGCGAATTGCATTGAGCACAAGGTTATAGATCATCAAATGCAAGCCTTCCCAGTTCGCATAGATCTCCGGCAGGCCTTTCTCTATTTCCAGGCGGATAAACATCTTTCGATTGCGCGATAGTATCTCCACTTCCTGTTGCACAAGTTCAAGTATCTCATACACATCCACCATCGCCATATTGAGCTCTTTAGCGAGGTTATAACGGTTCATCGTCGTGATATCGCCGGCGGTGAGGATGAGCTTTTTCACCGACTGTTCGATCTTATCAACGATCTCGTCTTTCTCATCTTCGTCCGAATAGAGATTGCGTTTTAGCCGCGAAACATAGCTCTGGAGCGTTGTCAGAGGGGTATTTAGCTCATGCGAAACAATAGCCATAAACTCATCTTTGAGCAATTCAAAGCCCTTGAGTTCATTGCTTTTTTCCAGAATGCTCTCATAGTGCATAGCGTTTTTGATCGCGATGGAAACCTGTTCCGCATACAGCGATATAATCTCTTGTTTCAGATACATAGCTCGCCTATTGTCATCCATATTATCAAGATAGAGGAAGCCAAAGATTGTCTCATTTACAATTATGGGCGTGCAGAAGATGGTGTAAAGCCTATAGTCTTGCACGCTGATGGCATCCATAAAGCGCTTATCGTCCATAGCGTTAAAGGTGCTAATCATCTCCTCTCTGGTCTGCGATTCCGCCAAGACGGATTTGCTCACGCCCGCCACCTTTGTCAGGAACTGCTTTTCCCTATCCATCTGCACTTTATAGATGTTGTTGCCATCATCGTCTCGTTTGATGAGGAAGCCGCGTCCTGCGTTGGTAAAGTCGATCGCGGAAGACACAATTTCATGTTCGAGATCATCAAGATCCACGATTCTCATCAGATCGTGTGAGATGCCGATGAGCTGATTCATCTTCTCAATACGCATGGTGATCTCGGAATAATCCTGTATCCTAAGTAGCAACGCCGCAAGATGTTGGCGAATGTTGCGCATCATGGTGCGCTCTTGGCGCGTGAAAGGCAGTTCGCCATCATCAGATAGTATCAGATAGCCGATATGCTTGAATCCGGCTTGCAAAGGAATAATAGCTACATTGCGCGCGTCCAAAGTGGTAATCACAAGTTTGTCATTGCGCATCGCTCGCTTGATCTCATCGCTGAGTTGCGCAGTGATCGTGCCGGAATCATTGAAGTTATAGGAATGAAATACGGTGTAGTTTTGAATCTTTTCCGAGTGTTGCATAAGCCTGAAACGCCATGGACAAAAGACTTCGTTAATACCCTTTTCAATGAGGAACTTAATGCGGTCTATATTGTTCACGTTTGCAATGTCGAAAAGCAATTCATTCCACTTTCTGCGGGAATCACGTGCACGCGACTTGAGTTGAATTAGATCAAACTTCTTAAGGTTTTTGATCTTGTGTTTATTGATAGACAGATAGTTAGCCCTATCATCTTCAGGCGTATTTTCTGTGATCTTAAAGAGATAGTCCTGATACTCAGCATAGGCTTTTTCTGCCAAAGAGTCTTGTTTGAGATCCAAAAGTATCTGTATGCGTATCTGCATCAGCTCAACAATCAGCTGATAATATTCATACTCCATCCACTTATCGAGGTTGTTTTTGACGCGTCTAAGTATATCTCTCAGAGGGATTTCCGTGGAAAGCAAGTCCAGCCTGAGCTGAATCACATCCAGTTTGCACAGCCAATATCGATAACTGTTTTGCGTAGCGAGTTCACGCCCTTTATTGATGATCTCCTGCGCTCTGGCATAATTCCCGAGACCATAGTTGCACATTGCCTCCATGGTGTAAAACACGGTGATGGCATAATGGTTGTTGATCTCGCCGGCATAATGCAGCGCTAACTTCAGCTCGTCCAATGCCTTCTCATACCGTCTCTCTGCCATGGCAATCATGCTGAGCACGTTGTGATGAAACTCCTCTTCGTGCAGCTGCTTGAAATTGATCTCAACATTGCTGCCGAGCAGGCTTCTCAGCTTCTTAGGGCTCATCATCTCACTGAGATAGTAGAAGTATGTTTTAACTAAAGGGTTTATCTCTCTTAGATGTCCCTTGATGAGATCCGGTTCATTTTGCAGAATGTATTCAAAATAGTAGCCATAGCCCTTGATCTTACTCTTTGTGAGGGCGAGGTTTCGCTTCACTGAATCCTCATAACTCGCACGTCCTACCGCTTGTTCGAGCTCACTGCAAGCCTCCAGAAGCTCTTCAGCCTCCTGGAAACAGCCCATCTTGATCTTTGCTTCGCCCTGATTTAAGAGCGATAAAGCCTTCATAGTGGTGAGATTTAGCTCTTCAGCATGCTCAAGCGCCATCTTTGAAAATTCAACCGCTTTAAGAGTGTAGCCTTGCTTGAGATGGAGATCGGACAAGTTGTTATAAATCAACCCGAGATACCTGCGTATATTGTATCTCTTCCAGATGTTTAGCGCCTGAAAGAGATGCTCATTTGCTTCTTCTATATTCTTTTGATTGCTGTAAAATACGCCCAGATCGTTATGCATTACCGCCAAGCGGATCATGACCTTTGCATCGTGCTCCGGAGGGATTGCCATGAGGAAATCCTCGAGTATCTTGATGCCCCTATCCTCTTCGCCCATAATGCTATAATAGACGGCGAGTCTATCTGTGAAGGCGATCAAAAGCTCAAGCGGCATATCCTCTGCAAGAGCCAAATCAAGATAGCGCTTTGCCTTTTCAGGATCGGTCTTTAGATAGATCTGAATCAGTCCCAACCAAGCCTGAAGCTGCTGCTTACCGGTGATTTGCAGCTCATCTGCCCTAAGGAAATCAGCGAGCGCATCCTCATAGTTCTCCATGAGCAAATTGACGGTTCCAATCAAGTGATATTTCTCAAAAAGCTCAGATATAACCTTGCTGTTTTCCACCACAAAGCTCGCTTTCTTAAAGAGTCCTGTCATCTCGGTCTTCTCCTGGAAGGCAGCCAAATCTTTGATCAGTTCAGTAAGGCTAACGTCCGTGCGCGGATCAAAATCCAGCTCCAAGACACTGAGCATAGCGTCGTAAGCCTCGGCAAGCTCATGGTTTTCACCATAGAGATCAATCAGCTTGAGATAATACTTTCTTGCTGACTGATAGTCCCCTGCAGTATAAGAGTTTTCGATGAGTCCATAGCAAGTTTCCTTGTCCAAAACGTCTATGTTTTCATAGTATTGCAACAGTCTTTTAGAGATGAAGCCCAAGAGCTTTGGATCACTCTCGGATACCATCCTTGTCTTGGTCTCTTTGAATGTAAACCTATAGTATTTACCGTCTTTAGCTAATATTTCGTTATAAATAGCATCATTTAGCATGTTATAAAGTTCTGTATCGCTGATGTTTAAGAGGTATATCATCAACTCTCTATCGAGCTTTGTTTGCACTACGCTCAATCTCTGCAAAAGCGCATATGACTGCGTGGTTAAGTTCCTCATCCGCGCATAGATGGAGTGCATGAGGCTATTGGGAAGCCTATAGTCTTTCAAAGTAGAAATAAAAGCAGGCTTTTCGCCGAATTGTATCATGTCCCTCTGCACAAGGTCGATCAATATCTCCCTGATAAAGTGAGGGTTACCCGCCGAGCGCTCAAATATCTCCTTGCTGAGTTCATCCGACGGCCTTACAGGCAATAGCTTGTGAATATACTTCAGGCTCTCATCATAGCCGAGGAAGGGGATATTGGTGAGTACCACATGATCGATCTGCTCGGCTTTATTGAAGTCTGTGCAAGAGAACACAATCAGCATCCTCTGATTTACAAGCACGGGCGAGAGATAGTTCAAAAATTCTATGCTGTGTCGTCCCACATGCTGGAAGTTCCTGATCAGGAAGATGACCGGCTTCCGCTCTGAAAGCTGTATGAGCAGGTCTTTTACTGATTCAAAGTCTTGCCTGATATCATCAGCCGTCTGCGTGATCTTCTTCGCTTCTTTCACATCGGTGAAGAGGTAATGTTTAAACCTATCCGAGATGCGTTGAAGCGCCTCATATTCCTTTAGTTCTTCTTCATTTATGGATTGCAGATACTCTTTGATGAGCGCAAAGAAAGGATCATGCTCAGTCTGGCTGCACGTGTAGTCGAAAAGATAGTATTCCCTGCCTAAAAGATGGTATCTGAATAGCGACAAAATGCTGTCTTTGCCCAAGCCGTCGCCGCCGATGAGCGAGACGATCTTACCATTGGAATTATTCACCGCCGGCAGATAGTCAAGCAATTGATGCGCATAGTTTTCCCTCACCATATAGCTATTGAACATCATGGTATTTACCACAGACCATGACGCCGAGAAAGGATACTGTTTATGCTGTATGCGATTGATATAAGCGATGATCTCTTCCGCGCTATCGAACCTGTTTTCAGGATTTCGCTCCAAAAGCCTGAGGATAAACCTCTCCAATTCAGGCGGGATGCTGCGATTCAGCGATGAAGGGAAATTGGGAATAAAATATTGATGTCCGCCTGATATAAGCGCATTGATTTGATCTATGCTATATGGGAAAGATCCCGTGCACATGCGGTATAGCATCACTCCCAACGCATAGAAATCACTCTTGTGGCTGGCGGGCTGTCCGGTATAAAGCTCCGGCGCTAGATAGGGCAATGAACCGGTGACATCCTGTCTTTCTTCCTCAGGATTGATCTTTGAAAAGCCGTAGTCGATGAGATTAATATCAACTTGCGAGCCTTCCATCTTATAGAGAACGTTCTCCAGCTTGAGATCTTTATGCAGGATATTTTGGCTATGTAAAGCATTGAGTGCATAGCATATCTGCACCACGATGTCGTAGATGAGACCCACGCGGTTCTTGCTGAACTTAAAGTGCGATAGCGTCCTGCCCTCAAAGAATTCACTGATGAAATAAATATGATCGCCAACATGTCCAAAATCCACTACATGCGCGAGATTGGGATGATTGATCTTGGTAATATGGTGCATATCCTCAGCAGAAAAGTGCTTATACAGCTCTTCCGAGGATAGATATTGAAAAAGTTTCAGGCTGTAAATCTTGTCTTCGCGGATATCACGAACTTTATAAACATTCGCCCAGCTGCCTGAGCCTAGGCTTTCGATAACTTCATAACGATGATCTATATACATTAAACTACTCCAAAAATGCAATAGTTATGCAAGCTTTATATAGAGTCAATCGCTGTCAATCTTTATCTTTCAAAAAAGTCGTGCGCGCGCTTCCAACGCTTGTGAACCCAAAACCACTGTGAAGGATATTCGTGGATAAATCTCTCTACATGCTGATTTACTTTTTCCAGCACCACTACATAGTTTTCCTCTTCATCAGCGAGATCGGGCTCCATTATCATCTCCTGAAGGTCGAAAGTGAGAGTGTCATCGCTATTGCGGACAACAAAGCCCGGCACGATGGGAATCTTATATCTGAGAGAAATCTTTGCAACGCCCTTCCAGTGTGATGCGGGATAGCCAAGAAAGTCCATGATCAAGCCTCTTCTCCCTGCATTTTGATCCGCCAAGATCGCCACGACCCTATTCTCTTTGAGATCACTCATCATGCCCCTCAACCCGCGCTTCATATCGATGATCCTAAGCCCCGATCGCGTGCGTATCATATTGGTATAATCATCAAATAGAGTGTTACGCTGCTTTTTGACTATCACGCTGAGCGGGATATCCACCATGGGCAGGATTCTCGCCGCTTCCCAGTTCCCAAAGTGAGCCGTAGCAAGGATTACCCCTCTCCCCTCTTTGAGCGCAGCTTGCAGATGCTCTTCGCCTTTGATCTCGCTTTTGTAGAGCAAGTCCTCATCGCTAACTATATATTCATCAACGATATTAAGCGCCATTTGCCTATAGACATCCTTGAGCACGCTTTTGAGCTTCTTATTGTCCCAATCAGGATACACCGCTTTCAGCTGAGTTTTAGCAACCTCGCGCCTTATCCCCAGCCCATAGCCAATCGTAGTAAAGAGCCATACAACAATGGCTTTGCTGAGCCGATATGGTAAAAAGCGCAGCAAAGCCAAAAGTGCCCGAAACGGGTAATATTCAAGCCGATTTATCAGGAAGTTTTTATCCATCAGCCTTCCTGAATAATGGCATCAATTTTACTGAGTAAGACATTCTTGGGAACCACTCCGATGGAGCTATCTTTCAGCTCTCCATCTTTGAAGAAAAGCAAAGTAGGAATGCTCATAACGCCATATTTGGCAGCAAGCTGAGGATGTTCATCCACGTCGAGTTTAGCCACCGTGATATCCTGTCTTTCCGTTGCGATTTCTTCCAGAACGGGAGCAATCATACGACAAGGTCCGCACCATGCAGCCCAAAAGTCCACTACGACCACACCACTTTCCGTGATTTCCTTAAAGTTCTTATCCGTTAATTCCACTGTCATTTTTATTTACCTCTGTTTATGTTCTTTTAAAACATAATACAGCGTTTTTCGATTTTGACAAATCTTTGCGTGGGATCAATAGAACTGATCACGCTCTCCGCCCTTGAGGTTTTCCAGCTTTTCAATCACAGATTCCTTCATGTTTTCATCCTCTATCCTGCCTACTTCAAAGTCAATTAGCTTGAGTCCGGCATCAAGAGTGCGCTTGGAAGAATAGTCATAGAGATATTCGGCAAATGTCAAGAGCGCGTTCGGCGTGCAGAATCTCTTCACAAAGCCCGGCACAGCGAACTCCATGAAGTGTTCACCAGTTCTGCCTGCTCTATAGCAAGAGGTGCAGAAAGACGGGATAAAGCCATGATCCGCAAGCTCAAAGATCACATCGTCCAATGAACGCGTATCACCTAATACAAACTGGCTCTTCTTCCTGGACTCTTCATCTTTGTGAGAATAATCGCCCACTCCGATAGAGCTGCCGGCGTCGATTTGCGATACGCCATAATTCAGAACCTCATTACGGATGTCGATCGGCTCACGCGCAGTGAGGATCAAGCCCGTGTAAGGCACGCTGAGACGCAGTATTGCCACGAGAAGCTTAAAGTCTTCATCCTGAACCTGATAAGGCGGATGCAGTGTGAAATCCGTGCCAATCGCAGGCTCGATGCGCGGAAAGGAGATAGTATGCGGCCCCACTCCAAACTTATCTTCAAGATGGATAGTGTGATAGAGCAGAGACATCACCTCGAAACGCCAGTCATAAAGCCCCATGAGCGCGCCGATTCCAAGGTCATCAATACCGGCTTCCATCGCACGATCAAGACCGTCCAAACGCCAGAGATAGCTACTCTTAGGCCCACGCGGATGAAGCTTTTCATAAGTCTTCTGATGATAGGTTTCCTGGAAGATTTGATATGTTCCGATGCCTGCCGACTTCACAGTTCTGAAGCCTTCCACATCCAAGGGAGCAGCGTTGATATTCACACGGCGGATCTCTCCATTCCCATGCTTTGTGTTATAAACTGTTTCCACGGTATCTTTGATATATTGCGCATCATACTTTGGATGCTCGCCATACACCATGATCAGCCTTTTGTGTCCCACATCCACCAGTGCCTTGGTCTCTTCGATAAGCTCTTGCTGTGTAAGAGTCTTGCGTTCGCATTCCGTGTTCGAGATTCTAAAGCCGCAATATGTGCAGTCGTTGATGCATTCATTGCCGATATAAAGAGGCGCAAAAAGAACAATTCTATTCCCATAAATAGTCTCTTTCAGCTTTCTTGCTCCGTCTAATATCATCTGACGGAGTTCGGGATCTTTCACGCTGAGCAAAGCAGCGGTTTCATCAGGGTCCAGACGGTTTTTATCCAATGATTTTTGGATAATGTCTCGAATTCTCTCTTTACTTGCGTTCTTTTCTTGCTCCAAGAGAGTCTCAATTGTTGCTTCGGGGATAAAGGATTTTACTCCCTCAATACTAATCTTCATCTGTATCTCCTTGTTTGTCAATTTTTAGAGTCTGCGTCCTTACATTCACTCCGGGAATCATGCCCAATTTGCCGGAAAAAGCGCCCATCTGAGGGGTTGTGAGTTCCATTACCAAAAAGATAACGGAAACGCCCCAATCGCGCATAGGATAGCCCACTCGGAGCAATATACTTTCGGCATTGAGGTGCAGAAAGTCGCTGACGGGCTGAAAAGCCTTGTCGATATCATGAACGACGATGGTGACAATGTGCCTTTTGAGTTCCATGGTATTTCCTTGTTTAGTATGCGGGTATGGGAATACGGAATTGGCACGGGAGATGTGTCAAAAACCCCTTGAAGCCAGAACCGTATCTCTCATCGCAGGTATTTTAATTACATTATATTCGCAACGCTGTTTTTGGCAAGCAATATTTTAGTTTGGCAAGCTTTTCACCCTCTCTTCCCTATACATTTCACGTGGAGATGCGCTCATGATGTGCTCATCGCCATGAGCGTATCATGACCATATCTATAGCAATCACCAATAGGGAAGCGGCAGGGATCAGACAGTTTTGATCTCAGCCCATGAAGCGCGCTAATAAACAGACATTCAAGCACTTAAGAATCGATAAAGCATTAGATTTCAAAGAATTTGATTGACAGATATATGCTTCTCACTTTCCTTGCTTCGGTAAGTGTAATCATGTGCTTAACAATGCATTATGAGAGATCTTGCTTATGAAGAAAAAAATAACGCTAATGGTTGGCATCTTATTGCTGATCAACCTGATAAACGCTACCAACTTCAGTTGGTTTTCGCAGAATGACTCGCGATGGAAATACAACAGGCTTGGCAGATCGACCTCGATCGGGCGAAGCGGATGTGTTGTATCATGCCTTTCTATGCTCTTAAACGCCGAAGCCTCAAATCCTTATATGACACCGGATAAGCTCAACAATTGGCTACGTAAAAACGGCGGATATTCCGGAAATAACATGCGTTGGCAAATCCCCGGACTCATCGATGGCGAAGGACTGGGCATGGAATTAGAGGCGCAAAGCACCTCATATAACAATTGGAGCTTCCTCTCAAGTGAACTTGAAAAGGGCAATAAAGTAATCGTGAAAGTAGCCGGACGCCGCTCACACTGGGTCTTGGTGGTAAAACAAGATGGCCCAGCAAATAGAGCATCATCATATTATGTGAACGATCCCGGCATGACAAAGTTTGAAGAGCGCACCCTCGCCTATTGGGGAGGTTTCCGCTCAGCCCGCAGTTATAGCGGGAATTGGCTTGATGAACAGGCTTTTGTGATGAACAGTGAGATACACGTGGTTCCAATCGACAGCCGCGAGAGCTTCCTCTATGATATCTGCGACATGCCCCACCCGGCAGATGTATTCGTAACGATACAGAATAACCTCGCAGTTGATATTCACGGATACTTCATTCTCGGCCTTTTTGATGAAGAAGACAATATCGTAGATACCGTTGACTTCGCATACAGCTCGATAGAGCCCGAAGGCGAGATTGACCTTCTCTACGAGATGCTGGATTATACGCCCTTAGAAGATGACACTCACACCCTCAAAATAATATATAGTAAATACTTTTCAAAAATGCCATCTATGTATGACACAATTAACCTTGAATCCCAAGGTATCATCAATCTTACAAAGCCCATGCAGGCAGCAGGAGAACGCAGATAAACATAGCTATTCTATAAATTCATCGAAGTAAATCTGCTATCGTTTAGTATATAATGTAGGGCATATCTTCGGTTTGTTGGTTTTTTATGTGTTCTTGGCTCTTCTTTTGCATAATATATAGTTATAAGGTCTGTAATGAAGGCTTAGAAAATAATAATAAAAAGAATAGGATAAAACAGGAGAAGAAATGAAAAAATCTCTTTTAACCTTACTGCTTGTAATCGGCGCACTTATGCTTTTTGCCGACAGCGGTATGATTTGGACAAATACCGGCATCACGGACGCACAGATACTGCGTTCTTCTGCGGATGGAATGAGAGTTCGCTTTAACCTGGGTAGTTTGAGCTATACCCAATCCGAAAGCAAAGACGGCTCTTGGGCTGAGCTCAGCGTGCCCGGCTATACTTTTACCAATAAAGTCGGTGATCCTCAATTACCTCTGCTGAGGAAGATCATCAGTGTTCCTCTTGATGCAAATATAAAGTTAGATGTTAAATCTCAGTTGGTGCAAAATATTGAATTGCAGCAGCATGGCGTTTTCAGCCCGCTTATCCCTGCACAGGAAAGTGTGTCAAAGAGTGCTGATCCCGCCACCCTTCCTTTCATCGTGAATAGTAATTTCTATGATAATGGCAGCAAAACTCATGAGGCGACGCTTCAAGTAAGCGAGCTTGGCATGCTTCGCGGTGAGCGTCTCTTTGCGCTGGATTATGTTCCCGTGAATTACGATCACAATGCGCAGAGCATTGATGTAGTCCACCAAATCGAGGCAGAGATCAGCTTCATCGGTGCTAATCATAGCGCCACTCGTCAGCTGAAAGCCAAAACCTTCTCCCCTGCTTTTGAAACAGTGTATCAAACAAATATCTGGAACTATGAGAGCAGAGATATGGTCTTGCGCCATCCTATCAGCTATGTGGTAATCACTCCTCAAAACTTTGTTAATGCGCTTGAGCCTTTCGTTGAATGGAAGTCTCGTGAAGGCTATAATGTCATTTTATCCACCATCGAGAGCATTGGAAATAACTATAACTCGATCAGAACTTATATGCAAGGATTGTGGAATCAAGCCACCCCGGAAAACCCCGCACCGAGCTATCTGCTCATCGTTGGTGATGTGGCTCAAGTGGCAACAGGTGGCAGTCAAACAAGTGATACTCACCCCACCGATCTGCACTATGTGCGCTTGGAAGGAAACGACTTCTTCCCGGAAATGTATTTTGGACGCTTTTCAGCAACAACCCCGGCTCAAGTGACGAATCAGGTGAACAAAACGCTTATGTATGCGCAATTCACCATGCCCGATCCCAGCTATTTAGAAAAGACAGTGCTCATCGCCGGTGTGGACTCCTATTGGGCAACCACTCACGGAAACGGACAGATCAACTATGCCGTAGAAAACTATTTTAATGAAGACCACGGCATTGACGGACACAATTTCTTCTATCCTCAATCCGGCAGCAATGCTGCAAACATCCGCAACCTGGTCTCAGCCGGTGCCGGATATGTAAACTATACAGCGCACGGATACACTATGGAATGGAGTGATCCTTATTTCTCTAACGCTCAAGTGCTTGCACTTCAAAATTATGATATGCCCTCATTTGTGGTTGGCAACTGCTGCCTTACAAGCAAATTTGATATTCCCACCTGTTTCGGTGAAGCTTGGTTAAGAGCTGAAAATGCCGGCGGTGTCATCTACATAGGCGGCACAAACAGCACATATTGGCACGAAGACTATTGGTGGAGCGTGGGCGCGAAAGGAAACGCAACCGGTAATGCTCCCGCTTATGATCCCACAAGACTGGGCATGTATGATGCTCAGTTCCACGAAAATGGTGAAGCCTTTGATGATTGGGTTCACTCAGCCGGTGCAATGATCATGATGGGCAACCTCGCAGTTGTTCAAGGTAATAGTAATAGATCGGACTTATATTGGGAAATATACTCAATAATGGGCGACCCTTCCGTGAAACCTTATGCAGGAATCCCTGAAATCAACGATATGGACTATCCCGAAACCACATTCATCGGTGTTCATACCATGGATATCTATGCTGAACCTTACACTTATGTTGCGCTTTCCATGGATAACGTTTTGCACGGAGTAGGACTCACGGATGCAAACGGATTTCTCGAACTTGAATTCACTCCTTTTATGGAGCCCGGAGTTGCAACACTCGTTGCCACTCGCTCACGCATGCGTCCTATGATTCACAGCATCGACGTTGTTCCCAATGACGGCGCTTATGTAACCGCAGGTCAAATTCAACTTGCCGGTGGCGCAGAAGCCGTGGAAGCAGGCCACTCTGTAGCAGTTAATCTAAGCTTCTCAAACGTTGGCATAGAAGCTGCCGAAAACCTCAGTTTGAGCATTGTGAACCTCAGCCCTTGGACTTATGCCACCGAAATCATAGGCCAGCTACCTGATATAGCTCCTAATAGCACTGTAGAAGTGGAATCTGCCTTTGTATTAAACATAGACCAAGGAACGCCTGATCAGTTCATCGCCGGCCTTGCCATTGTTGTAACTGATGGCGAGGAAGAATGGATTACGAATCGCAGCGTATCGGTGAATGCACCGGACGTGATAATCGATTCAGTGGTATATTTTGATCCTAATAACAACGGCTTGTATGAGCCCGGTGAAACGATCAACATCACCCTTAATGCAACAAACGTCGGACACTTGGCTGTTAGCGGCGGAACGCTCAAGCTCATCCTTAATAGCGATCACGCCAGCTTGCCTGTAAGCAACTTCACCGTTCCCGGCATGAATATAAATGGAAACATCCCGCTGAGCTTCGATATGCACATCTCAGAAAACGCTCCCGAAGGTGAAATCATCGCCTTGGGTATCGCGCTCGACATGGGCTCTCAGATGATCAACCACAACCTTCTCATCCCCATCGGACACGTGATGGAAGGCTTTGAAAGCGGAGACTTCTCTGCATTCCCTTGGATAAATGATAACATGCGTCCTTGGACAATAGATTCTACTGAATCCTATAACGGAAGCTACTCTGCGAAAAGCGGACAAACTACAAACAACAACTCATCTACCCTCATTATTACTGCTAATGTGAGCGCTGACGGCGAAATCTCTTTTGCCCGCAAGGTGTCCTCTGAAGCAAACTATGATGAGCTTATCTTCTCTATCGATGGTGCTGAAAGAGGCTCATGGAGCGGCAATGTGGATTGGGATGTAGTTACCTACCCCGTCACCGCAGGAGAACACGCCTTCACCTGGCAATACAGAAAAGATATCAGCGGTTCCCATGGCAGCGACTGCGCATGGATAGACGACATCCGCTTCCCTATCGACGCTATCGATAAACCGATTGCATACACCAATACAACCGGTATAAACTTCAATGAAATCGTCGGCGGCGAAACATACAGACAAAACTTCGTGATCAGGAACCTGGGTTCATCCGCACTGGAAGGAACCATCAGCGTCCCGGATGGATTTAACATAGAATATCAAGGCGTTATCGTGGATAACTTCCATGACTACACGGCAAGCCCCACGACCACGCTGATCTTCACTCTCATCTATGAGGCACCCACACCTCCTCAGTCTATAGATAGTGAGATTCTCATCACTACGAACGATCAGGATCTGGTGATTATCACCATCCCGATCACTGCAAGACCTACATCGAGTGAAGACCTTGTATCCCCGTTTGTCACAGCACTTCAGGGGAACTATCCCAACCCATTCAACCCCACAACGATGATTAAGTTTTCACTAAAAGAGAACTCAGATGTGTCGCTCAACATCTATAACCTCAAAGGTCAGCTGGTAAGAAAGCTTGTGAACAAAGAACTCGCAGCAGGAAACCACCAGATGCTTTGGGACGGTAAAGATACAAGAGGCAGCTCTGTTTCCAGCGGCATCTATTTCTATCGCATGGAAGCCGGCAGCTATAAAGCAACACAGAAAATGATGTTAATGAAATAAATAATAAGCAGCTTGCGGCATGGCTCTTAAGCTGTGCCGCAAAGCTATAACAAGATTTAAAATAGAATAATTGGAGGCTTGATGCGCAAGCTAATTTTGATTACCGCCTTGCTTTTGAGCATGATCTTTGTGCTCGGTGCCGAATACATCTCGGTATCCGAATACAACAATGAGGTCAGGCTCATCAGCGACTCATTTGGCAACACGGTTCTGGAATTCACGCTTGGGTCTTTTGAGCGTGAAAGGCACGACATAAATGGCGATACTTGGTTTGTACCCAAATTCAAAAACTCAGGTTTTCTTCTTGAAGAAGGATACCCGGAAGTTCCCGTAGATGCAGGAAGCATCATCATTCCACACAATGCAAGAATGAGCATGGAACTCATCGACAGCGAGTATGTAGATATGCCCATGAAGATTGCACCATCAAAAGGCAATCTTTTGCGCAATGTAGATCCCGAGTCTGTAGCATTTGATTTCGGCGCGTTCTACAAAGGACAAGGACACTATCCCGAATATCCCGTAGAGCTCACAGAGCCTTTCATCTTAAGAGATTTCCGCGGCATCACCGCGCGCTTTATGCCCTTTACATATTACCCTGCCGAAGGCAAGACCCGCGTCTATACCCGTCTGCGCGTACGCATCACTCAAGATGGCTTTGATAGCGTAAACACACTCAGCTCATCAAAGAACAGCTATTCCGCCGCATTTGCAGGCATCTATAACAGCATGTTCTTGAACTTTGGACAGGCTAAATATCCATCTCTGAGAGAAGACGGCGACATCTTGGTGATCACCCACTCAATGTTTGAAGACGAGATTATCCCATGGGTTCAGTGGAAAGAACAGATTGGCTTCAACGTGGAAGTAGTAGACGTTCAAGAAGCCGGCCCCTCCGCAAGCCAGATTCAGACTTATATCCAAAACAAATATGACAACAACGAAGATCTGCTCTTTGTTCAGATAATGGGAGACGCCCCGCAAGTTCCCACCCTCAGCGTTAATGGCGGCGGCAGCGACCCCTCCTTCTCACTGGTTGCAGGAAACGACAACTATCCCGACTTATATGTAAGCAGATTCTCCGCTCAAACCACCTCCGAGATGGCAACTCAGGTTCAAAGAGTGCTCTACTATGAAAGAGACATCGACGGCGACACCTCTTGGGTTCAAAAAGCCATGGGTATCGCCTCAAACGAAGGCGGCGGCTGGAACGGAGACAACGGCGAGAGCGACCAAGAGCACATGGAGATCATCCGCGACTTGCTTTTGGACTACGGCTACACCACAGTTGATCAAATGTATCAGAACTATGGCGCAACCGCCTCTCAAGTAGCCACAAACGTGAACCAAGGTCGCGGCTTGATAAACTATGTAGGTCACGGCTCAGACAGCTCTTGGGTGACCACCGGCTTCAACAACAATAATGTCAACAGCCTAACCAATACCTATAAATATCCCTTTATATTTACCGTTGCATGCGTGAACGGCAACTTCGTGAGCAGAACCTGCTTTGCCGAAGCCTGGCTGAGAGCAAGCCATAACGGCGTTCCCACCGGTGCCATAGCAATGTATGCCTCCACGATCAACCAAGCCTGGAATCCTCCTATGAGAGCACAGGACGAAGCCAATGAACTGCTCGTTGATGAAGAAAAGATGACCATCGGCGGCATCTGCTACAACAGCTCTTCCCACATGATGGAAGTATATGGCACTAACGGCATAAAAGAATTTAAGAACTGGCATATCTTCGGTGATGCATCCATGCTTATTCGCACGAAAGAGCCCACCGAGATTGCAGCTAACCACGACGATGTTCTCATCCTCGGAATGGAAAGCCTCGAAGTTCAGACTGTCCCGAATGCCAGCCTCACCCTCTCCGCAGACGGCGTGATCTATGGCAGAGCCCGCTCCGACGCAAGCGGATTTGCGCTCATTGAGATGGACAACCCTCCCTTGGAGCCCATGGAACTTCTTTTAACCATCTATGCCTTCAACAAGAAAGCATATTTAGAGCCCATTCAGGTCTTGCCTTCAGACGGTCCTTACCTCATAGTAAGAGACTTCACAATCGAAGACGACAACAACGGCATCCCTGAATTTGACGAAACCATCACCATTCAGATCGAGATGGAAAACGTAGGCAGCGACCCTGCTGAAAACATCAACGTCTATATCAGCACGACTGACCCATACATCTTTAGCACAGGCAGTGAAACACTCACAGACCCGATTGATGCTAATGACACCGGCAGCACTGTGCAAGGCGTTCAGATTCAGATCAGCGACTACGTTCCGGATCAGCACCAAGCTGAATTCACCATCCATTTAGAACTCGATGACGGAGAGAGCTTTGCCTATACAAAGTCTTTCATTATCAATTCCCCCGATCTCGAATGGGGCGGCTTGATAATAGACGACAGCAGCGGCAATGAGAACGGCACCATTGATCCCGGCGAAACCGTGATCTTGGGCATCCCCATCATCAACGAAGGCCATAGCGCCAGCCCAGTGATCAACACATCTGTGAGCATCACCGGTGCAAACCACGTCGTAGTTCCGATTATCGACCAGATCGACGGACTGGAGATAGGCGAAGAGGGTTTGGCCATGTATGAAGTGACCCTCTCTTCCCAAGCCGCTTACGGCTCTTTGATCCAGCTTTCCGTTACAGCAAACTATGGCGGACTGAGCGTATATCACGGTCAAAACCTCATCGTTGGCGTGCTTCTCGAAAACTTTGAAAACGGTCTTGATAACTTCGACTGGCAATTCCCTCAAAGTCAGTGGAGCATTGTGGAAGGCGGTCCTGAAGGCGGCCACGCAATCAAGAGTGCGCCGATTAATCACAATCAGACCACCAGCATGAGCATCACCATGGATACCCCGCAATCAGGCTTCATCTCGTTCTGGAAAAGAGTTTCCAGCGAAGCTAATCAGGACTTCTTCAGCTTCCATGTAAACGGACAGTTAAAAGGACGCTGGAGCGGAACAAACGACACCTGGAGCCAAGTGAGCTATATGGTAAACCCCGGCACAAACACCTACACATGGCAATACAGCAAAGACTATTCCGTAACAGCCGGCGACGACTGCGTTTGGATAGACGACATCATGTTCCCCGTAGTCGAGCTGCCCACGGGTAATCCCGAAGCCTATGTAGAAGAGACAACTCTTAACTTTGGCAATGTAATACCGGGCGAGAGCGGAGAAGAAACCTTGCTCATTCAAAACGTCGGTGCTGCCGTGATGATAGGAAATATCAGCGTAAGCGGTCCTTTCTGGATGGATAGCGATAGAGACGGACTCACCAGAAGCATGAAGTATGTGATCCCTGCAGAATCGAGCATGGAAGTAAGCATACTCTTCAACCCTATCGATGAAGGCACATTTGAAGAAACTCTGAACATCACGACTGATGATCCGGAGAATCCCAGCATCTTAGTAAGCCTGGTAGGACAATGCAGCCCCGTGAGCAACGAAGACCTCGTGCAGGTATATCCCACAAAGCTCACCGGAAACCATCCTAACCCCTTTAACCCCAATACCCACATCCGTTTCTCTTTGAAAGAGAAAACAGAGGTTAAACTCGATATCTATAACATTCTGGGACAGAAGGTGACCACGCTGGCAAATGAAGAGCTAAGCGCGGGCGAACACTCTCTGCTCTGGAACGGAACAGACTCTAAGGGCTCGAAAGTATCCAGCGGCGTTTATTTCTATAAGATGCAAACCCCGGGATATCAGAGCACCAGAAAGATGGTTCTAATGAAATAATATCAAATGACCGCTGCCCTACCACCATTGGGCGCGATCAAAAATATATCATGGCGCAGTCTTAGGATTGCGCCTTTTTTGCATCCTTTTCAAGCACGGCTGAAGCTATATCAAAGCGAGACTGCTCATGGATGAAAAGCAGAGCAGTGATCGCTATGATACAGCTTCGCCCCGTGGCTTCTACATTCACTTTGAGCCTTAATAATTTCACAAATTAACACGACTATATACTTATAAAAGAACTATAGAGTATGGGCTGATCGCTCTTGGGCGGGAAACGTCCTCCGGTGGATTGCAAAGGTCCCCGTTTGCATTATCTCGACACGGGGACGTGTCGAATCCAACAAAGAACGTAGCAGACGCGCGAGATCTACCTACACTTTGGGACGGGAACGTCCCCGGTTAAGGTAGCTCAGCACCCTCTACTTTTATATAGGAGCCCAAAACCCAAAATTATGGCCAAAATCTCAAACTATTTTTTTAGGGGTATCCTAAGTGATTGATAAATAATGCCCGAAATAATTTTGAGCAGAATAATGTTATGTAAACTTGTAGCCATTTCGCTGAATGATTTGTGAAGGATTAAGACTATGAATCGAATATAAGAAGGCAAGTATGAAGCTATCTCACCTCAACAATGATGAACCCAAACAAACACTAAAGAAAGCCATGCCTCAACAAACCCAAAATTAAAACAAAGCACAAAAAAAGCGGCATCCATAAAAGACACCGCTTATTATTTTCTTAAACTAATCTATTAGTCCTGAGGCAACCACTCATCCAAGACGGTAGGTCTGCGTTCGGGGGTGGGATCATCCACCTCATAGCTTGCGTCTCTGAGGGTATAGATCACCTTTACGCCTGCCTTGCCAAAGCTCTCTGTAGATTCGGCTATGAACCTATAATCTTCACCATCATAGCTAATAACAAAGTCTTCAGCATCTACCAACATTGAGCCGGTTTCATCGTCAAAGACAATGCTATATGAATCATCTGCGGGAATATTCAGCTGACTAAAGTCAAAGGGATATTCACCAAAGTCGTCCGTGCGGCGATATTCTTCCGCGGCGGCAATCGAGGCTCTGATTGCGGGTACGATTTGTTCAAACTTTTCATGAGCAATGAGCTCTCTGGCTTTGTCTTCCTTGAGCTGTTGCATGCCAAAGAAGAAGACAAAAACGAGACCGACGAGCAATAGGATGAAGATAAGCTCAACGAGGCTCACCCTGTGTATGAGCGCGGCACCGGAGGCACTTGCTTTTTTCTTTTCTAAATTTTTTGATGTATCAGACATTCGTATCTCCCAAGTAATCTTTCTATGATAATCATCTTTTTAATCTCTCGCATTTTGTCAAACCTTTTCTGATTAAAAACAGTAAGATCAGGATATTTCTCGCCTTTTATAGATGAAATATGCGGCGATTATGAAGACAAACCCCAAAATCAACTGCCAGAGATGATGCATGCTAAATAGGTATCCAAAAGCCAGCTTTGGCATATTTGGCATGTCAAACTTGCTCATATTTGGAAAGGAATCTATTAGAAAGCCGAAAAAGAAGTCATGCAAACTTCCGATTTCAAGCTGCCAGAGATGATTTGCTATCCTTACAATGCTATCAATTGCATAGAGGTTTATTAATAAATAAAAGAAATTGCCCCTCTTTTTGAAAATAGCCGAAAAAAGAATAGATAGCGGAACGAGACTGATGATGCCGGATAACAAATAAGGAATTGCCGTAATATATGCATTTAATCCGGCATATAAGAAGTTTGTTTTAAAGATTGATCCCATTATCAAAGAAATACTAAGATTTGCTATGAGTGTAAGAGCCGTGAAAAGCAGCATTTGTCCACCTATTACAAAAAGCATCTTAGTGGAAAGACTTTTGAGCATGGAAATAGGCTGACAGCTATGAAAAACCTCAAACCTATTCTCATGATCCTTATTCATCAAGGTATTTTGTAAGCTAAACATTATTATCGCACATATTAAAGCAATTGCGCCGGCAACGCTATATTGAATAACCCACACAACGACGTGATTGAGGTCTGAATCAAAACCCCAGGTCATACTTGGCATGCCCATTTTGATGATCAGAAAAGTAAATAGAGCTACAAGAGCAATGGTAAAACCAACCAAAAAAAATAGCGGAAACATAAATGTAAGCTTATGTATATCCCATTCTTTTCTTAAGATTGCATTAATTTGAGTCATTACTTCCCCCCACTTTTTCGATGAATATATCGGCGATTCCCGGGCGAGCGTAAGACGCACCCTCAAGCAAAATTTCCGAGGGCAAGACAGCGCTTACATTGCCCAAATGGCTCATCACCACCTTGGGCTTATGTGTTTCAAGAGCAGCTCTTTCAGATGCCGGCACAGTTGCGATATGATATTTATCTTTCAGAGCTTCAATATCGTCGTAGAGAATCTTTTTCCCCTCGTCTATGATGAGGATATCCTGCAAGATATTTTCTATCTCTTCAACCTGATGCGTGGAGATGAAGATGGTCTTGGTTTCATCAAAGAAATCCGCCAAGATAGTATTAAAAAACTCTTTTCTGAATACTATATCCAGCCCCAAAGTAGGCTCGTCCAAGAAGAGATATTGAACGTCTAAGGATAGCGTGAGAAGCAAGTAGAGCTTGGTTTTCATGCCCTTGGAAAGCTTGCTGATCTTTTTTCGTAAAGGCAGCCCGCTCTCAGAGATGAGCCTGCGCCCGCGCTCGTCATTAAAGCGGTAATTGATACGGCGAACGTAGTCAAAACTCTGCTGAACGGTTAGCCTGTCGTCCAACCCGCTGATGTCCGGGATGAAAGCAACTTTGTCAAAAACGCGGTGATCGCGATGATAGACCTTTTCGCCATCCAAACTCACTGTGCCCTTGTATTTTAGAAAGCCGAGCATGCAGCGCATGAGCGTGGATTTTCCGGCACCGTTTTTGCCTAAGAGCCCAACGATACGCCCTTGCGGTAGGTCAAAAGAAACATCATCTAAGGCAAGAAACCTACCATAACTCTTGCTCAGATTTTGAACGTTGAAAGAGAGAACAGGGTTTTCTAAATAGTCAATCATCTTGCTCATCATTTTCTCCATAAATTCTTAATATTAAATTCATTAGTTCTATTTGAGGCATCTCATAGCTCTTTGCAAGCCTGAGTGCGGGTTCCAAAGTATCTTTCTTGAAATTTTTATAACGGTTTTTGATTATGAGCTCGCGCGCGCCCTCAGATATGAATACCCCTATCCCCCGCTTTTGGAATAGTATGCCTTCTTGGACGAGCGCGTTTACGGCATTTCCGGCTGTGATGGGATTGATCCGATATTCCGCTGACATGAGGCGCAATGATTTCAGCTTTTCGCCTTCCTTAAGCGCACCGGCCAAAATCTGCTCTTCAATCTTTTGCCTCAGCTGCAGATATATCGGTATATCGTCTTTAAAAATACTCATCTTTACCTCTGTTTATTTTACGGGAAGCTCCTTGGTGTTGTAGTCAACTATATCACTACCACATTGCTGTCAAGTTATTTTTTGAGAATCGTCTTGTCTAATCTCCTCTATCTCCTTATGTATCAGGCTTCTTCCCCATAAGGTTCTCGTGGTTTTCCGCTTATGATGTGCTCATGGCTATGACCATATCATGACCACATCATGACCAGAACCCTGTAAGGAAGCAGTGGATGACCCGTCCTGAAAATGGTTGACTCATTACTACATGATAAAGGAATTGACTCATGAAAAGAAGAAAGCCCTATGTTAGATACAGCGAAGCGTTTAAACGCACGGTTGTAGAAGAAGTCGAAACAGG
>FZPS01000197.1_pt87 | contig 21786 bp, 18 predicted proteins | sample 1817821 | NCBI WGS metagenome assembly FZPS01 (sample SAMEA104158645, study PRJEB21678) | metagenome | place: Germany | collected 2015-04-21 | reverse complement strand
TTTTGTTGGTTTTGGCGTTTGTGTTGGTTCATCTGTTGGTTCTTCTGTTGGAGTTTCTGTTGGTTCTTCTGTTGGAGTCTCTGTTGGCTCCTCTGTTGGCTCCTCAGTTGGTGTTTCTGTTGGCTCCTCAGTTGGTGTTTCTGTTGGCTCTTCTGTTGGAGTTTCTGTTGGCTCCTCAGTTGGAGTTTCTGTTGGTTCTTCTGTTGGAGTCTCTGTTGGCTCCTCAGTTGGTGTTTCTGTTGGCTCTTCTGTTGGAGTTTCTGTTGGCTCTTCTGTTGGAGTTTCTGTTGGCTCCTCAGTTGGTGTTTCTGTTGGTTCTTCTGTTGGAGTCTCTGTTGGCTCCTCAGTTGGAGTTTCTGTTGGTTCTTCTGTTGGAGTCTCTGTTGGCTCCTCAGTTGGAGTTTCTGTTGGCTCTTCTGGTTTTAACAACGCTCCATCATATCTTCTCTTTCCAAGCTGTTCACGCACTTCTTTTTTAAAGTAATATATCTCCATATCATCATGACGGTTTATAGTGTTAGTTAAATAGTTGAAGAATTGATCTATATCTGTTACTCCTCTTCTCTTAAATACATCAAGGAATCCCACAACTTTATTTACTTTTTCCTTATATTCTCCAAGAAAGTTTGCGTATATTTTTACTTTGTATGGATCTACATCATCGTCCCGTACAGACGGTGTATATGAAAGAGTACTCAAAATGTCAATCATGGAAAATACCAACTTTATTCCAAAGTCGTCATATGAATCTCCTGTTATCTCCATATTAATGTCAGCAGCTATTCCTCTAAAACCTGTTGTGTCAAGGTCAAACTCAACCGCTCCAAAATGTTTTAGCAAATTAATAAAATCATCCTTGCGTGACAATGAGTAATCTGCTATTTTATTAAGAGCTTTTCCTATATCTTCTTTGGTCATATTAGGAAGTTTCTCACTAAGAAGTATAGCGTATGTCATGTAATTTTCTTTTGTTAATTCTTTTAAGTACTTTTCAAACTCTGTAATAAATTCCAAAAACGCTTCTCTTCTTTCTTCCATTGAAAGAAAAATTGTTTCTGCTATAAGACGCTCAATCGGGTCTTGTATTCTGTTTTTTATAAACCTCTTGAGATCTTCAATTGTTAAGTAGTATGAAGAGTCTGTAAGCAGAACTTCTCTCATAAATTTAGCCAAATCGTCATCTGATATTAGTTTAAGTACCAATTTGCCTCTTTCACGTATTGATAAATTTTTTGCTTCGTTTCTAAATCTGTCTAAATCTTCTTGTGTCAATTCATTAAGTAGGTCATCTTTTTCGCTTTCTGAAAGACTCATGGCTTCATTAATTAATTCCTCTAAAGTATAATCCTCATACTTGGCAAATGCACCTCCAGCCATAATTCCTACAATTAGTGTAAATACAGTGATACAAGAAAGAATGCTTTGAAACGTTTTCATAAGGTTTTTTTTCATTATTGCCCCCCCTAATTTTTAATCCTTGTTATTTTTAAACTACAAAAACTCAGTTGGGAATTGAATTTTTGTATTTTAATTACACAAATAGCACAACGTATTTTTTTTGTTTTTTAAGCTAGATGATATACATAAGTCAGAAATACAGCTTAATAAAATACTATCACAATTTACATTATATTGCAATATGATTGCCTAAAATAAATAAGTTTTTTATATTATTTTTTCACCCATTTCAACTCCACCTAATAGGTGATAGTGCAAATGAAAAACTGTCTGCCCAGCACCCTTGCCAACGTTTGTAATAAGTCTGTAGCCATCCTGGGAAATACCCAATTCATCTGCAACTTTATTTGCTGCTAAATGAATATCAACAAGTATTTGTCCATTATCTTTATTTAAATCTTTTACATTTTCAATATGTTCTTTGGGAATGATTAACACATGAACTGGAGCTGCTGGATTGATATCTTTTATAGCTATTACTTTATCATTTTCGAGATAAATAGTAGAAGGTATTTCTTTTTTTATAATTTTACAAAAAATGCATTCACTCATTTTCTATATTCCCCTCTTTTTAAGTAAATATCTTTATGTTTATTGTTAAAAATAGTTTAATTTTATAATTATCTTAACTGATTATAAAATCTTAACTTTTCCAACAGTATTAAGTGTTAATAATTAATTTAAAGGAAGTTTAATGTATAAAAACTCCCTTTTAAATTTAGCAAACTTTAGGTATAAGATTCCGTTAAGTAAATTATATAAAAGTATTTATTGGATGTCAAGAACTAAACTATTGCTTCTATCCATCTTTTCGCTATCACCTTTAAAACAGCGGCTACAGGTACAGAAATCAACATTCCAACAATGCCGAAAAACTCTCCTCCAACAAGCACCGCAAGTATTGTTGTCACTGGATGAAGTCCAACTCTTCCTTCAATTATTCTGGGGGAAATAAAAATATTTTCTATCTGCTGTATTATTACAACAATAACAGCCGTCCACAAAGCTTTTAAAGGTGAATCAATTAGGGCAACTGCTATTGCAGGTATGGCACCTATAACAGGTCCAAAATATGGTATTATATTGAAAATCCCTGCTATCATTCCTAATATTAAAGGATATTTTAATTTAATAATAAAAAACCCTATGGTTATCATAATACCTACTATTAATGCAGTTAACACCTGACCTTGAATAAAATTTGAAAGAACTACATTTATCTCCCTGCAGCAGCCTATCACCCCATTTCTCCATTTTCTTGGTATCAAGGACAAACCGCCATCTCTAAAACTTTTGGCATCTTTAATTAAATAATAGGCTATTACCATTGCAATTATAAGGTCTAAAGCAACAGTTGCAGTTTTTGCAATTCCCCAAAGATAATTCTTTAACGTATCCATGGCTACCCTTTCAGCAAAATAAGTGCCATTGTTAATCTCTTTGAATATTGATTCTTTTATATCCGAAGGCCATTTACTTGTCTTTATGTTCCTTATAAATGTGTTAAAATTATCTCTAAGTTCCATGGCTATATCTGGAAGTGTATTCATCAATTCTTTTGTGTTATTTATCAAATGAGGAAGTATAAATATAATTGATGCTGTAATAACACCAAAGCTTACAAAATATATAATTAAAATAGACCAGGTTCTTGATATTTTTTTTTCTTCCAACCATAAAACTATGGGATAAATCAAATAGGCAATTATTACAGCCAAAAGTACAGGGGTCATTATCCTTAATAATTTTATCCTGTATCTATAAGCAATGTATAAAAAAAATATAAAAATCAGTGCAAATAAAATGTATACCAATATTTTTCGTCTAGAAGACATTCTTTTAGAACTCCCCCCTACCTTGAAGTCTTTTTTAGTTTACTTAAAAATTCAATATAACTCTAAAAGCATTTTAGAATAGTTAAAGACTGGATTTCTCCAGTCTTTACAAGGATTTGAGAGTATTTATCGAAATAAATCAATCACGTCTCCAATAATGGAGCCGGATTTTCTCATAAGCTCAGCACTAGTTTTTTTAATTTTTCTTCTTGACTTTCCATTCATCATATCTGAATTCATCACCATACTTACAGATGCTCCTATAATGCTTCCCATAATTAAACCTTTTGTAAAACCGTTTCTCATGTAATCACCTCTCTTTTGTAATATTCCCTATGTTTTATTAATTATTCCTTTTATTCCTTTGCCTGTTTCCATCATTTCTTCAACAGCTGCTTTCTCAACTAAAATATTTTCTTTTCCAAATTCCACCTTACCCAATAAAGGCAATAAATTTCTGCCCTTTACAATATCCTGTATCAATCCGTCGGAAACTTCTACACCATCCAATGTATTTTTTTCAAAATCAAATAAGATATCTTTAACAACTCCAATATCTTCTCCATATTTAGTATATATTTTAAATCCAATTATTGTGCCTTTCTTTTTAATTCCAAGTTTGTCCTTTGCTTTTTTAAATGTAATTACCTTTTTTTCATTTTCAATTATCATTGCATCTTTGCCTAGACTTATGACATCTTCTTTAAGCACTATCTTTTTTTTAATTTCGCAGCTATTCTTTTCAATTTCAAAAGCTACAATTTTTTTATTTTCAGGACAAAAAACAATATCTTTTATAATACCTGTTTTTTTTCCACTAGCAGCACATATAACTGGTAAGCCTATAACCTCACTGTATCTTAGCACTTGTCACCTCTTAAATAATATAATTTTTTTCAAATAATATTTATAATTTATTATTTCAATAATATTTAAAATAATACGCATGTTGTTGTTTGACTAAAATTACATATTCGTATAGAATTTATTCGTTATATAATTTAAATGATTTAAAAAATAGATATTTGTGAGGCAGGTGTAAAAATGTTAAATTCTAGAATTTATAGTGAAAAAATCGGCGTTCTTGCGCCCCATATACTATTGCCGGAATCAGGCACAGATATGGAAGCATGGTCAGTAGTTGCATGTGATCAGTATACTTCTGAGCCAGAGTATTGGCTGGAAGTTGAGAAAAAAGCCAAAGGTAAACCCTCAACACTTCATTTAATATTTCCTGAAGTCTATCTAGAAGAAGATGATAGTGAGGATAGAATAAAAAAAATCAATGACACAATGAAGGAATATATTGACAAAAATATTTTAATATCTCACGGTCCTTGCATGATTTTTGTTGATAGAAAAACATCCCATGCAGAATCCAGAAAAGGTCTTATTTTAGCAATAGACCTTGAAAAATACGACTACAACAAAGGATCCCAAACTCTTGTAAGAGCCACTGAAGGCACAGTTATAGACCGTCTTCCTCCAAGAATAAAAATCAGGAAAAATGCTACATTAGAGCTTCCTCATGTAATGGTTCTTATTGATGACCCTGAAAAAACCGTGATAGAACCCCTTGCAGAGAAAGTGGATAATTTTGAAAAAGTATATGATTTTGAACTTATGGCATCTGGTGGACATATAAAAGGGTATAAAATTGATGATGAAGAAGTTCTTTCAAACATCATCAGTGCATTGGAAAAACTTTCAGACTCTTCAGCTTTTAAATCCAAATATCAGGTTGGGGATGATAAAGGTGTTCTTCTTTTCGCTGTTGGTGATGGGAACCACTCTTTGGCATCTGCAAAAGGTCATTGGGAAATTATAAAGAAGAACTTATCAGAAGATGAACTTAAAAACCATCCGGCAAGATTTGCTTTGGTTGAAATATCTAATGTTCATGATGAAGGTATAACTTTTGAACCTATTCATAGGGTTTTATTTAATATTGATGCCAAAGACATTTTTGACAGGATGAAGAATTTTTTTAATAATTCGGAAATTACTTTTGAAAAGTTAGACTCTTTAGATATGGTTAATAAAAAAATTGAAGAATCTTCCCAAAATTCTTCAGTTCACACCTTTGGATTTGTTACATCTGAGGGATATGGTGTAATTAAAGTAAAAAACCCTAGTCATAACATAGAAACAGGAACCCTTCAGAGCTTTTTAGATAGTTTTATTGAACAAAATGAAAAAACCAGAATTGACTATATACATGGTGATGATGTTGTAACAAAACTTGGTTCTAAAGAAGGCAATATAGGCTTTTATCTGCCTGCAATGAGTAAACACGATTTGTTTAAAACAGTGATACTAGAAGGTGTTCTACCTAGAAAATCATTCTCCATGGGAGAAGCAGAAGAAAAAAGGTTTTACCTGGAATGCCGTAAAATAGTTTAGAGGTTGAAGCTGTGGCACTGAAAAATCAGTGCCACAGCCAACTTCTCACATCTCACTTCCCACATCCAACTTCCCTCTTCTCACCTTTCTTGCTAAATCATCAAACAACGTATAAATAATCGGTATAATTAAAAGAGTGAGCAGTGTGGAAAGTGCTAGACCAAACATCACTACAGTAGCAAGTGGAGCCTGTATTTCTGCTCCTTCCCCCCTACCTAAAGCAAGGGGTACCAGCCCTAAAATTGTTGTTAAAGTGGTCATAAGTATAGGTCTTAACCTTGTCGGTCCTGCTTTTAGTATTGCTTCATTTCTTTCCATTCCACTTTCCCTTAGATTGTTTATATAGTCAACTAAAAGTATTGCATTGTTTACCACTATACCTGCAAGCATTATAACACCTATAAATGACGCTACATTTAAAGTCCTTCCAGTGATAAACAGTCCAAGTGCCGCACCTGAAAAAGCAAGAGGTACTGAAAACATTATTATAAATGGCTGGGAAAGTGATTCAAACTGAGCTGCCATTACCATGTATATCAGTAAAACCGACAGCAGCAATGCCTTTCCAAGACTTTCAAAAGATTCCACTATCTGTTCGTTTTCCCCACCTATCTGGGTATAGTATCCATCAGGCAGATTTAGCTCATTTAACTTTTCCTGTATTTCATCATTTACACTTCCCACATCTCTTCCAAAAAGGTCTGCACTAACTGTAACATACCTGGTTTGATTTCTCCTGGTTATATTTACAGGACCTTCTTCTAGTTTTATTTCCACAACCTCTCCTAAAGGAACATTGATGCCAAGAGGACTTAACACACTGATGTTATTAAGACTTTGGTAAGTTTTGTTAACTTCGTCAGGAAATTTCAACCTCACATCAATTTCGTTCCCGCCAATTCTATAACGGGTAGCCACCTGACCTTGGAGGGAAGTACTGATTGCAGAAGCAACCTGTATAGTTGAAAGCCCGTACAAAGAAGCCTTATCCCTGTTGACATAAACCCCGGCTTCAAGTCTTCCTTTTGAAACACTGGTCTCTACCTGTCTGGTTCCTTCAACACTTTCTATAATTTCCTTCACTTCATAAGCTATCTTGTTTAGTTCATTTAAATCATCCCCATATATCTGTACTGCAATAGGGCTTCCCATCATAGACAGCATATCCATTCCCGCATCTCTTACTGTAATATCCGCCCCTGGAATCTTTTCCACTTCTTTTCGTACCATTTCCACTATCTCACTTGTACTCTTAGAGCGGTCTGAAAGAGGTTTTAATGTAACGTCAACGGAGGCACTACTTGATTCTGTCCCCATAGACATAACATTGCTGGAACTTCCTCCCACAGTGGTAAATACAATTTCTACTTCAGGGATTTTGTCAACTATCTCTTCAACTTTTTTTACCACTTCATCTGTCTCTTCAAGAAGAATCCCATCACCCATATCTATACTTACAGTTAATAACCCCTGGTCTGTACTTGGAATAAACTCTGTTCCTATAAAGAAAACAGTTGCAATAGAGGCTCCTGAAATAATAATTGTCAAAATAATGGTAATAAGCCTTGAATTAAGTACACCTTTTAGCACCACTCTGTAAATGTCGTCCAGCCCATTAATTGCTCTGTCCCATACGTTAATTATCTTGGATAAAAGAGAGTTTCTTCCTTCTTTTTCACTTGATACATTCAGCATTTTTGAACTTAGCATTGGCACTATGGTCAAAGCTACAGCCAAAGAAGCAAGAAGTGAAAAAGTAACAGTAAGAGCCATTTCTTTAAAAACTTCTGATGCTATCCCCTCTGTAAATACTATGGGAACAAACACAACTACCGTTGTTAGAGTTGATGCAATTATTGCCCCTCCAACTTCCTTTGTACCTGTTAATGCAGCCTCAATCCTGCCTTTTCCTTCTTTTCTATGTCTGTAAATGCTCTCTAGTACAACAATGGCGTTATCCACCATCATTCCAACACCCAGAGCAAGACCACCCATTGAAATCATGTTTAATGTTGTATTTGATATATAAAGAAGAACAAAGGTCGATATTACAGATATTGGAATAGATATTGCAATTACCAGGGTAGGTCTTAGGTTTTTCAGAAATAAAAACAAAATAAGCATAGCAAGAAGAGCACCCATTATTCCATTTTGTATAACCTCGCCTATAGCCTGCTCAACAAATATCCCCTGGTCAAAAGCAAGTTCTATATTTACATCTGCATTTTCCTTAATAATGTCATTAATTTCTTTTTTTATAAGTTTTGTAACTTCAAGGGTATTTGCTGTTGCCTCTTTTTGTATTGTCAGACCAATACTGTCTTCACCATCCATTCTGTTTATAGAAGACTTATCTTTATACCCCTCTTCCACCTTTGCAATATCTCTTATGTAAATAACACTACCTTGGGGCAAAACTATTGGTATATTTTCTATTTCTTTAATAGAATTAAATTCTCCCTTGCTTCTAACGTTAAGGTTTCTGTCACCATGTTCCACAACACCTGAAGGCAAATTTATATTTTCCATTTGAAGAGTGGATGCAATCTGGTTAATTGACAATTTATAATTTTCCATTTTTGTTTTGTCCATATTGACAATTATCTCTTGTGTAAGTCCCCCACTAAGACTAACAGATGCCACTCCTTCAATTCTCTCTAAGCGGTTTTTTATGTTGTTTTCTACAAAACTTTTAAGTTCCACTTCACTTTTATTTGCAGCTGAAACCCCTATCTGAGCTATTGGCAGCATGTCAGGATTTATTTTAATAACCATGGGATTTGATGCCCCATCGGGTAAAAATTCCTTAACCATGTCAATTCTCTCTCTCATATCTAAAGCAGTAAAATCCATATCTGTCCCATCATTAAACTCAACAATTACAATGGAAGAACCCTCTGATGACTGAGAGCTTACACTTTTCATATTGCTAACCGTTGATACGGCACTTTCAATTGGCCTTGTTACAAAATTTTCTACTTCTTCAGATCCTACTCCCTCATAATCAGTCATAATAACAGCCATGGGAATATTCATGCTAGGTAAAAGATCCATAGGTGACTTTATAAATGACACCACTCCAAATACAACTATCATGAGCATAACCATTATAATGGTTACAGGTCTTCTTACAGACAGTTCTGAAATATTCACAAAAAATCACTCCGTTTCCTGGTCGTTTGCTGTCACAATTACTTTAGAATTATCACTAAGAAAGTTTTGACCCTTTACAACAATTTGGTCACCTTCTTTTATATCTCCATCTATTTCCATAAGCTTTTGATTTGATATGCCTGTTAAAACTTCCTTTTTAACAGCCCTGCCTTCTTCTACAACATAAACAAAGTTCTTTCCACTTTCACTTATAACACTTTCAATTGGAACTGCTATTACATTTTCTTTTGCCTCAACAGCTATTTCCACTTTAGCTGACATACCGCCTTTAATGGATTTGCCTTCATTTGGCACTTCAATTCTTGTACGATATGATTGAGTCATTGGATCTACATTAGGACTAATACTTATAACTTTTCCTAAAAAAGGCTCCTTTTGTACGGATTCTATATAAACCGGGTACTCATCATCCACCCTTATTTTATTCACTATATTTTCCACAATATTAACTTCTACAACAACAGTAGAAATATCTACCACTGTAGCTGCCGGAACAGCACCTGATGTAATTTCCCCTTCATTTACATTTAATACTGAAATATATCCGTCCGCCGGTGAAGTAACAACTGTATTTTCAAGCTGTGTCTTAGCAAGATTATATGCAGCTTCCGCCTGCTTTAACTGTGCTAGTGCTGTTTCTGTATTTTCTTTATTAATTCTTGAGTCTGTCAATTCTAAGGCAGTTTTTGCAGTTTCATACTGTTCCTTTGCAAGTTCATATCCTGATTTTGCCCTGTCAAGGTCTTGTTTTGACGCCATTCCGTTTTCATGCAGTATTTTTACATCATCATACATTTTTTGTGCATCATTTAAATTAATTTCAGCACTTTTAAAGGCTGACTCTAACTGAGTCATTTGAAGCTCTATAGCCCCGCCTTCTGCTCTTTTGACATTTGCCTTTGCCACATTAACAGCTGCTTCTGCCTGGGCAAGCTGCAATTTAATTTCTTTATCATCAATTGTAAAAAGCGTCTGTCCCTCTGTTACTTCTTCTCCTAAACTTACATAGACTTCCAAAACTTTTCCTGGAAGTTTAGGTATAACATTCACTTCCTTTATAGGCTTTGCCTGCCCTACCACCGTCTGCGTTTCTTCTATATTTGTTCTTTTAACATAATCCACACTTACTGATGTGGATTTTTCCTCTTCAATTTTATCCTCGTTTGATGCCGAAGAGCTGCATCCCACTGCCATTAACAAAGCAAAAGCGGCAAGCACCGCCAAAATCCTCTGTTTCATAAAAATCCTCCTTGTACTGTTTCTAATTTTTAACTAATTGTCATTTCTAACTTTTGAAAACATGTCTGTGATTTCTTCTATCATATCATTTAAACGCTCTATTTCTTTATCTTCAAAAACAGATAGTTTATCCAAAAGATGGTTTATAAATTTATTCATTTCAGCATCTAAAAAATCTCCCCCCATTTTTGTAAGTTTAAGGGTAGTTACCCTTTTATCTCCTTCAAAAGTTCCCTTTTCAATAAAACCCTCATTTATCATTTTTTCTGCTAAAACAGACATATTAGGTTTTGAAACCATTATTTTTTTCGCATAATAATTCATCGGCTTTCCGCCTTCAATTTTTAAGTAATATAAAAGTTTCATTTGAAGTTTTGTTACTCCGCAATTTGGAAAATCCCTGAATAGAGTCCTGTAAAGCATGGGTAAAAGAGTTATGTAGTTTTCTATCAAAAGTCTCCTGCTCATTTTCTTCCCCCTTTGTTTTAAATATACTCTTTTGTTTTTAAAAAAAGTCTGCTTTTTTGAATGGTTATGAATCATAACTATTTTTATTATTATAATATACCATATTCTTTTTGTAAGGTCAATCATAAAAAATATCCACCCTTGCGGGATATAGATTAATATTATAAACTATTTAAAGTAAGCGATAAAATCCAATGATGATTTTTTTTAGTTGATTTTTGAAATTAAAATTTAGGAGGTTTTTTCATTGAGCGCAAAATTAATGGAGTTTTTGAAAGAAAAGGAGCAACAACTTGTAGAATACATAAAAAGTAGTGATGTACAAAAATACTTTAGACCAAAACATATATATGATGCAGTAACAAGCTATGTATATAGAAGTGCAAAACGCTTAAGACCTGCTGTCCTTATAATGTCATGTGGTTGTTTAGGAGGAGAAGAACGAATTGCAATACCTGCAGCTGCTGCTGTTGAACTTTTTCACACCTGGACCCTGGTTCATGACGATATAATTGACAATGACAGTTTAAGAAGGGGAGAACCTACAGCACACCGTCTAATGGAAAGTGCAGGTAAAACTGATTTAAATTTAAGTGGCAGCTTAGCTGAGGACTATGGAAGAGATATTGCTATTTTAGCTGGGGATATACAACATGCCTGGTCAGTAAACTTTCTCATAGAAACAACCACCAAAATGGGGGTAGATCCATATATTACACTGGAAATAATTAAATATATGGAATCATATGCTATTGGCAATCTCATTTATGGAGAAACAGTTGATGTGCAAATGGGAATGACAAGCAGCAAAGATACTATGAAATTTACCCAAGATGATGTAATAGACATGCTTTGGGGAAAAACTGGAGTGTTATATGGTTTTTCTGCACTAGCAGGGGCAATGATTGGTAAAGGAACATCCCAGATTAATGACCCTCAGGTTACAGCAGTAAAAGATTTTGCAACCAACTGCGGAATTGCATTCCAGCTTCAGGATGATATATTAGGCATTACCGGAGATGAAAAACTACTTGGAAAACCTATTGGTTCTGATATTAGAGAAGGCAAAAAGACAACAATAGTTTTAGAATCTCTTAAAAATGCAAATGAAGAACAAAAAATTCTTATACTTAATGTATTAGGAAACAAAGATGCCAGTGAAAATGATGTTGAAAAAGTAAAAAGTCTTTTTCATGAATTAAATGGAATAGAACATACCAAAGCACTGGCACAAAAATATATAGAAAAAGCCTTTCCTAACCTTGATGCTGTGGAAGAGTCAAAATATAAGGAGCTTCTTCTTAGCTGGGCTGATTTTATGATTAATAGAAATTTGTAATTTTAATAAAAAGTGGGGCATACATCCCCACTTTTATCTTTTTATTTATCCAATTTATTTTATTTATCTGATTCATTTGCCTAATTTATTTATCCAATCTTACTCATATCGTATGGAGTTTCCTGGTAAACATAATAATTTAACCAATTTGAAAAAAGAAGATTAGCATGACCTCTCCATTTTACTATTGGCATATTATCAGGGTTATCATCAGGAAAGTAATTTTTAGGCATTTTAATGTCAAGTCCTCTTTGTATATCCCTATCATATTCAGTTTTCAAAGTTAAAGCATCATACTCAGGATGGCCTGTTACAAATACTCTGCGTCCATCTTTTGATGCAACTAAATAAACACCTGCTTCTTCAGATTCAGCCAATATTTCCAGCTCACTAATTTTTTTAATATCTTCTCCTCTGATCTCAGTATGTCTTGAATGAGGTACATAAAAACTTTCGTCAAAACCCCTTGTCAATTTCACATTCTTTTTTGTGATTTTATGATTAAAAATCCCAAACATTTTTTCGTTTAAAGGATACTTTTCAATATCATAGTGATAATACAGGGCTGCTTGCGCTCCCCAACATATGTGAAGAGTTGACATTACATTGCGTTTTGTCCACTCCATAATGGTCTTAAGCTCTTCCCAGTAGTCCACCTCTTCAAAGGCCAAATGCTCAACAGGTGCACCAGTTATAATCATTCCATCAAACTTTTGGTCCTCTATCAAGTCAAACGTCTTGTAGAACTGAATAAGATGTTCTTCAGGTGTGTTTTTAGATTTATGAGTTTTAGGCTGTAAAAGCACTATGTCAACCTGAAGGGGAGTATTACCCAAAAGTCTTAATAGTTGAGTTTCCGTTATTATTTTTTTAGGCATAAGATTTAAAATACATATTTTAAGCGGTCTTATATCCTGGTGAAAAGCTCTGTTCTCCCCCATAACAAAAATATTCTCATTAACTAAAATGTCAAAAGCCGGTAAATCATCCGGTATTTTAATCGGCATATTTCATCATCCATTCTATATATCATTAATTGCAATACTATAAATAATACTATATATCGTCAAAGTCAGTCAATGTTTTTTTGTAAAAGCTTATTGCTTAGTATGATTTATTCTAATCCTAAAGTATTCCGGAGACTTAATATATAATTAAAACACTGTTCTGTATCTCCCACTACTTCGCCCTTTTCTTTTCTTATAGAATAATTTTTTTTGGTATCTCCAAAGGAAATATAATTTTTATGTGCTGCATATTGATCTTTGTATTCATAATATTTTATTTCAAAATCCTTGTTATCCTGTTGGGGCCATTTTACAGAATATACCCTTACCCACTGGTGGTCAATAAAGTTCTGCTTTTTTAGATATTTTACCATAGAATTAAAAAGCATCACAGTGCCATTTTCTTTATATTCTGCATCCTCAACTTCCTCTATATTGCTTCCTTCTTCTGTAATCTCTGTGTTTTTTGTGTTTTCTGTGTCTTTTGCATTTTCTGTGTCTTTTGCATTTTCTGTGTCTTTTGCATTTTCTGTGTCTTTTGCATTTTCTGTGTCTTTTGCATTTTCTGTGTCTTCTCTACTTTGTTCATCTTTCTTATCTTCTGTATTATTTTGGCTTAGCAAAGTTTCTATAATTTCTCTTTGGTCTTCCAATTCAATCCAATAAAGACCTTTTTTCTTTGATAATTCATTAAATGTTTCATCAGATAAATAACTTGCCGCCTTTAAATAATGACTTATGGCTTTAGACATTTCCTTTAATAATCGTCTATCCTTCTCTTCAATCATTCTTCTTCACCTTTACCTTCTAAGATTTAATATGAAATTAATATACCAGACAAATACATAAAATTCAAGTAACCTTAAACTTTTAAATCTTTCATTGCAATTTTTTTCTAACCTTTTATTTATTCTATATTTTATGATATAATTAATTAATGAAAAGTAAATGTTTTTTACTTGTGGAGGACTTATCTATGCAAATATTAAAATACAAATTAGAAGCATATGTACCTTTTGATAACGATAGTATAGAAAAATTTCTTTTTCTATGTGAAGAAACCATAAATAATTTAACTTCCGATAAAGAAATTATTTTCAAACTTAAAAGCGCTACTCATGAACTCTTGATTAACTCTTTAGAACATGGATATGGTAAAACTTCTGGGAAGGTTTCTTTCTTAATGGAAAAAACAGACAACTCAATTACTCTGGAAATGACAGATGAAGGTTCAGGTTTAAATCCTTTATCCTTAGATTTTGAAAAACAGTGCAGCGACTTAGATAGCACAAGTGACAGAGGCTGGGGACTTATGATACTTAAAAAGCTATCAGATAATATGGTGATTACACCAAATAAACCTAAAGGGACTAAAGTCTCAATTTCCATATCCACTTAGTATTTTCTAGCATAAAAAAATCTATAAACTAACTTTTTTAGCTTCAAAAAGTTCTGTTACTTTGTTTCTTTTGTTGTAATTAACTAAAATTATTATTGGGTTTTCTTTTAACTCAAAATTTTCTAAAACATCAAAATTAAATGATTCAAAATGCACAGCCCTGATTATTTTTTTAGCAGGTTCATTTAAATATTCAGGAAGATATTTTTTTATATTCCCACTATCTTTTAAAAATTCAAAAATTCTTTCTTTAAGCTTTGGAATCTGAATTTTTTCTATACCTTCTGGGTAATTACTGGTTTTATGAGATACTATAAAATCAAATTTTAAAAGTTCACATATTAAATTCTTATTTATATTAATATTTAAACTGTCTATAAACTTTAAAAGCACAGTATAAAGTTCCCTGCTTGAAATTGAACGCATAAATAAACCTTCTTTTTCATAAAACAAAGATAACTCTTCATAAAATTCAAAAGGTGAATTAAAAAAGTTCTCGATAATATAGTGGATGCTTTTAGAAAATCTCCCAGAGTTATAATATCTATCAACCATCTTTTCTATTTTTTTTAGTTTTAATAATTGTTCAAATGTCAAAGCATTATTCCCCAAAACTTCATACGGTGGATAATCCCTGTATAAATAATTATGTTTTTCATAGTTTTTACGTATTCCAGAACCTTTGAGCATTTTTAAAAAACCCAGCTGCAGTTTATGGGGCTTTAAATTATACACTTCATTAAAAGAATTTTTAAATGAATTATAATCCTCATAAGGCAGTCCTGCAATAAGGTCTAAATGTATGTGTATGTTTTTTAAATCCATAAGCAGCTTGGTATAATGAAATACCTTTTTTATATTTGTTTTTCTGTTTACCTCTTGTAATGTCTGGGAATTGGTGGACTGTACACCAATTTCAAATTGTATTATACCTTCTGGGGCTTTTGCTAATAGTTTTATCATATCATCGTCAAACAAATCCCCGGCAGCTTCAAAGTGAAAACATGTATCTACAGAGTTTTCTATAACAAACCTAAATATTTCCATAGCCCTCTTTTTGTGGCAGTTAAATGTCCTGTCTACAAACTTAACAAGTTTTATCCCTGCATCTAAAAAAGTTTTAAGTTCCCTTTTTACCCTATCAATGGAAAAATATCTAATCCCCTTAAAAGTAGATGATATACAATAAGAACATGAAAAAGGACATCCCCTTGAAGATTCATAGTAAATAATCTTGTCCCCTACTGATTTAAGCATTTCCTCTGTATATGGAGTTGGTATTTTGTCAAGTTCCTCAATTAAACCTATACTTTCTTGTGAAATTATCCTACCATTTTCCCTGTAAGTTATTCCGTTTATGTCTTCTACTTTTATTTGATTTTCAAAATACTGCAATAACTGCCTAAACCTCACTTCTCCCTCGCCAGATACTACATAATCAACACAATCATTATCCTTTAAAACCCCTTCCGGGTCATGTGAAACTTCTGGTCCCCCCAGAACAATTTTTATATCAGGAGCTATTTTCTTTAAATTAGCAGCAATTTTTAAAACATGTCCAATATTCCATATATAACAAGAAAAAGCTGCTACATCACATTTTTTAAAATAAATATTTCCAAGAATATCATCTATATTGTCATTTATAGAAAATTCCGCTACTTCTACATCTTCAAAATAATTTCTGCAACTTGCCCATAGATACCAACATGCAAGGGATGAATGTATATATTTTGCATTAATTGCTATTAAAAGTGCCTTCATTTCTTTTAAACTCCGTTTTTTTATTTTTTATCTATTGTATTAACTATAATTTTAAACCATATATTTTTACTTTTATTTCACCTTTTATTTCACCTTTAATTTTATTCCACTTTTAACTCTAACACCTGAAACACTAAGTGTCAATCATTTGAGTTTTTCTTAATTAAAGAAAACCATGTATTTAATATTTCACCAAAATAGTCATTGTATTTTTTAGCTGGCACTTCATCACCTGTCTTTATACCTGTTTTAGCAATCAGCTTGCCATCAATGGAAAATCTGATTTCCCCTACTTCAATATCTTTAAATACAGGAGCATTTATAGTTTTTTTCAAATACACTGTTTTTTGTAATTTTTCTTTTTCAGACAAAGTTAGAGGAATATTAATATCTTTCATGATTATTGCGGAAACTTTATTTTCTTTGCCTCTATATACATTTACACTCCCCTCTGCTTCTCCTGCTTTAGCTAAATTGTAAATTTTATAATTAGAAAAGGCAAAATCTAAAATATCTTTACTGCTTTGGGCTCTGGCACTTCTACTTGGGCAATTTAATACAACAGATATTATTCTCCAGCCTTCTTTTGTGGCTGATGTTACAAGACATCTTCCTGCCTTCCCAGTATAGCCGGTTTTAACCCCATCGGCACCAGGATATATAGAAAGCATCTCATTTGTTGTATACAGGTCTCTATTTGTTATATGCATACTTTGAGTTCCTGCCATTTTAGAAAAAACAGGATTTTTTAATGCATAACGCGTAATTTTTGCTAATTCATATGCAGTGGAATAATGACCGGTGGCATCTAATCCATGGGGATTTTTAAATGCTGTATCTTTAAGTCCCAAGTCTTTGGCCTTTTTATTCATTATCTTTACAAAATCTTCCACCGACCCTCCAATATGTTCTGCCACAGCTATAGCCGCATCATTTCCTGACTTAATAAGCATTCCATATAAAAGTTCTTTTAAGGATAATTCCTCCCCTGCTTGAAGATTTATTACCGACCCGCCTATTGAAGCAGCTCTTTTACTCACTTTAACTTTGTCATCAAGATTTCCATTTTCAATAGCAACAATAGCTGTCATTATTTTGGTTGTACTTGCCATGGCTCTTCTTGAATGTGCATTTTTTTCATATAAAATCCTTCCACTTACCGTATCTAAAACAATTGCTGCACTGGCACTTATTTTAGGAGGTTCTCTGTCACTGTAAGTATTAGTTTCAATGTTAATTACTTCTTTTAAAGGCTCATTTTCATCAAAATCATCACCTTGCACATAGATAAATTGCTGCACTAAAATCAAAATAAATAAAAAAATACTTATAACTGTTTTTTTTGTCAAAATACCACATCCTATATTTAAATAATTAACCATATAAATATATGAAAGTAATACAAACTTTATAAGTATTCTATAAAAGAAAAAATTCTTTCAGACTGTTATTAAGATGCCTTCTAAAATTACCGATATAAATAATAAGTGGGGGGATCTATGTATGAAACAATCTACTATACATCGAAACAAGTATATAATAATATTTTCTAAAGACAATGAAGTATACCTTGAAGCAATAAAACCTGGACTTTCTCTGGAGCAATTCGATAAAATAATTTCGTCATACCCTTATATTACTATAAAAAACCACGTAATTGTAAGAAACGCTATAAACACCGCCCCAACTCCCCCTTTATTAATAGGTAAAATGGAAGAACAGTTAGAGTTGACAATTAGTGATAACGGATTAAAAGCATGGATAACCTTTCGTTTATTGGAAGAAGAACTGGATTTTTCAAATCGGGATCAACTAATAAAAAAGATATACTCTTTTCTAAATGAAAAGGGGATTGTTTATGGTGTTAAACAAGAAATGCTTTTTCAGGAATTAAAGAACAACATCCCTTATTTAATTGCTGAAGGGATACCACCTCAACATGGGGAAGACTGCAAAATTAAAATGTATAGAGTGGATCCACCTAAGCCTGAAATTAGAGAAGACGGAAGTGTAAACCACTATAATTTAAAATTAATTAACAAAGTTAAAGCAGGTGACTGGCTAGGAGAAAGAATTGATGCCACCAAAGGCACTCCTGGAAGAAGCGTCTTTGGAACTGATATACCAGCAGCAGACGGCAAAAACTTTCCATTAAAATATGACAGAAAAACCGTTTATGAAGTTTATCAGGATAACACAACCCTTCTTTTTTCTAAAGTAAACGGAGCCGTTAATTACAAAGATGACGGTTCAATTTTTGTTTCTAATCATCTTGTAATTAATGGTGATGTGGATTTTAAAACTGGAAATATAAAATTTGACGGATGTGTCACCATAATGGGAATTGTTGCTGATGCTTTTTATGTTGAAGCCACAAAAGATATCGAAATAAATGGTGCTTTAGGTCTTGGCAATATAAAGGGAATAACAAGCCTTGAAGGTAATATTTACATTAGAGGAGGCGTTGCTGCCAAAAAACATGTGGAAATAAAAGCTAAAAAAGATGTTTTTATTAAGTTTCTTGATAATGTAACAGTAAGATGTGAAGGTGCCGCACATATAGGTTTTTACTGCATAAACAGCAATGTATATGCTAAAGAAGTATATGTTGAGTCTTTTAGAGGAAATATAATAGGCGGACGTATTTATTCCCAAATGAAAATTTCTGTTCCCATATTAGGGTCAGTACTTGAAAAAAGAACTGTTTTAAAATTAGAGGGTTTTGATAGGCAAAAACTTTTATCTCAAATAGAAGAGATAGAAGAAAAAATAAACCAGTTAAAAACTATTCAATCTAATATAAGAAAAACTTTAATGAAAATGGAGACAGTTAAAACTCTTACTCCCCAAGAAACAGCTCAATATAATAGTAAACTTAAACAATTTATATCCATTAAAGATAAATTAACTCATTTAGAAGAAAGTAAAAAAAACATATCTAAATATTTAAATATAAAAGGTGAAGGTGAAATTGTAATTTCTAAAAGAATACATCCAAATTGCCAAATTTCTATTAAAAATCATGAAATTGAAATAAAAAATTCCCGCTTACACACAACTTTCGTTTTTAAAGATGGGGAAATATTAGAGCTTTAAGTATTTTATGATAATATGCAAAGTTGCCAATCTCATTTAATGCTTGGTATATAAACGCGTATAATTCATAAAATATTTTTGTGCCAATTTTTAAGTTGACGTAAAAAATCTTTAGTAAAACTTTCTACTTATAATAGATATTATTTTTGAAAAAATAAGACTAAGGAGGTGATAGTAATGGCAAATAACAATAGAAGTAAAACTCAGTTTGAAAATATGAAATATGAAATAGCCAAAGAAGTTGGCGTTAACTTAAAACAAGGTTATAATGGTGACTTAACTTCAAGAGAAGCTGGTAAAATAGGTGGAAACATTGTTAAAAAAGTATTCCAAAGCTATACTGGAAACAGTTACCCTACTGAACGTTTAGGAGACACTTCAAGATAAGTAATAAATTGAATTGCAGAATAAAAGCTCGGAGCCGTTTGGCATCGGGCTTTTATCTTTTATATAGGATATTAAGGTTTAGGACTTGCCTTTATAGGTATATTTTGATAAAATGTTAGTAAGATTTAAGTTTTTAACGCATCTATTTTTTACATACCTACTGTAATGGTAATTTTACATCTCAGAAAATCAAATTATTTTAAATTTTAATTAAATGTATTTATATAAAATTGCAAGGTCTATTGTTAACCTACTATCAATAATAACTTAAGTATCTTAGATATAACAAGCATTATATATCAATGTGTTATTACTTTATACTTTTCAATAAAATGGTGATCAAATGATTAATAATGGGCTTTTTGATGGAAAATACAAAATAATAGATATACTTGGAAAAGGCGGCATGAGTACTGTTTACTTAGCTGAAAATGTCCGGCTTGGCACACTGTGGGCAATCAAAGAAATATCTAAACAACATAATTCAAAAATAGATATTTATGTAGAACCTAATATTTTAAAAAAATTAAATCATCCTGCCCTTCCAAGAATTTTTGATATTATTGAAAATAATGAAAATTTTTATATAATTATGGACTATATCGACGGCTGCAATTTAAGTGAAGAATTAAAGCGGTGCGGAAAATTTCCTGAAGATACTGTAATTGACTGGGCTATTCAAATATGTGATGTGCTAATATATCTCCACTCTTTTAAACCTAATCCTATAATATACAGGGATATGAAACCTTCAAATATCATGTTAACACAAGATGGCAAAATAAAGCTAATAGATTTTGGAATAGCCAGAGAGTACAAAATATCCGCTATAACTGACACTGTATACATAGGAACTAAGGGATATGCAGCACCTGAACAATACGGCAGCGGTCAAACAAATGAAAGAACAGATATATATAGCTTAGGAATTACTCTATACCATTTTCTAACTGGTATAGGTCCTAATGACCCTCCTTATCAAATAAAACCCATAAGATGTTTTGATCAAAGTCTTTCAAGAGAATTAGAAAGAATAATTGATAAATGCACCCGTCAAGACCCTGATGAAAGATTTCAGTCAGCTAATGAACTTTTAGATGCACTTATTTCCATTAACTATAATGGTGTTAAAAAAAATAATTCTTTTTCAAGTAAAACCTCAAAAGATAGTAATGACGCCCCTAAAAAGAAAAAATGGATTTTAAATCCCTTTCAAACCAAATCAAAACAACAAGAAAAATATGCTTCAATAAATGAATTAAATAAGTATTTTAAAAATATAAGTAAAAACACAAGCAAAGTTATTACAATTACCGGGCACAGAGGCTCAGGGGTAACCAGCTCTGTTGTTAATTTAGCCAGCACAGCTGCAAAGCAAGGCTTTAACACAATAATAGTTGATATGGACATTGAATATAGAAGTACAAATATGTATTTTAATTCATTTCATGAGAAAACAAAAAAAGATGAGGAAATAAATGCTTCTCTTATAAGAACTCTTGCAAAACCAGAAAATTTTATGACCACTGCTTTTAATATTAAAAGCAATTTATGGCTGACTTCATTGGGATATAATTTTTGTGATGCAAAACTTATTGATAAGTTTTTTAACAGTCTAAAGCTTATTGGCATGTTGTCTGTTCTTAGGAGCAAATTTAATCTAATAATTTTAGATATGCCTTTAGATATACTAAAAAATTTTAACGAAGTGCTTATGCATATAGATGTATTTGGTTTGTGTGTTTCAAATAATCTTTATTCAGTCCTTAGTTCTTTAAGAAATATGGAAGTGGTTCTTGAAAAAGAACATATATCATATATAAATGTAAAATCCAAATTGTTAATAACTAAATACAATAATAGATCCAGATTTCACGAAAAAATATTTACTCAAGAAAAGGTTTGTGAACTTATTACTTCTGGTTTAAGCGAGAACTTTACAAATCAAATATCTTCAGCAGGCATTATTCCCTTCAGTCATGAATTTGATTTACAAATTGAAAAAAACACCCCGGTAATAAACACAGTAAAAGATTTTGAAGAAGCATTTGGAAATATATTATTAAGGCTAATTAAATAAAGAGAAAGCAACAGTTATTCTTTATAATTAAATTAATCAACTTTCGCACATAGTTAATGTGCAGTGAACATTGAAAAATCAATAGTTTTGGGCAATAAAGAAGTTCAAGAAACCTCTTATATGTGATATAATAGAAG
>FZPS01000049.1_pt331 | contig 21810 bp, 18 predicted proteins | sample 1817821 | NCBI WGS metagenome assembly FZPS01 (sample SAMEA104158645, study PRJEB21678) | metagenome | place: Germany | collected 2015-04-21 | reverse complement strand
GGTTTGGCACAAGCCATGATTGGTAGTCCCGAAGTATTAATTTTGGACGAGCCCACCGTAGGATTAGATCCAAAACAAATCATCGAGATCCGAAACTTGATTAAGGGATTAGGGAAGCAGCATACCATCATTTTAAGTTCTCATATTTTGTCAGAAGTTAGTGCTGTTTGTGATCGTGTAATGATTATAGATAAAGGAAAGATTGTGGCTAGTGATTCACCTGATAACTTATCAAGACGAATGAGTCAAAGTAATCGTCTGATTCTTCGAATCCAAGGCCCAAAACAAGATATTTTAGATACCATTAAAGAGATTGAAGGAGTTAAATTTGTAGAAGTTCAGCGAGTTCGAGAACAAGGTACATTTGATATTTTAGTAGAGGCTCATGATGAGGTAGATGTTCGTGAGGCTTTGTTTTATGCTATGAGTGAAAAAAGATATCCTATTTTGATGATGAAATCCATGGATTTGACCTTAGAGGATATTTTCTTACAAGTTACAAGTCAGCAAAAAGGAGGGGCAACATATGTTAGCGATCTTCAGTAAAGAATTTCGATCTTATTTTACCTCTGCTACAGGATATATTTTTATGAGCTTTTTTCTCATTATGTCAGGGATCTATTTTGCTATTATGAATTTAATGTCAGGAAATCCAAATTATAATATCGTATTAAATAGTATTACAATGATTCTATTAATTGGAGTTCCCATTATTACCATGCGTCTCCTATCAGAAGAAACAAAACAAAAAACCGACCAATTAGTACTAACCTCTCCCTTACGTTTATCAGGGATTGTACTTGGAAAATATTTTGCAGCATTGGCTTTATTTGCTGTAACATTATTAATTACAGGAATACAACCTGTGATTATCAGCCTTTTTGGTTCTCTACCTGTAGGAGAAGTATTGGGAGGATATATAGGCTACTTTTTATTAGGAGCTTGTTTTATTGCCATTGGCTTATTTATCTCTTCTCTTACGGATAATCAAGTAGTAGCAGCATTGGTTACTTTTGCCACCTTGTTACTCTTATTATTAATGGATGGAATTAAACAAGCATTACCGAAAGATCGGACTTCTTCCATTATTTTTGTAGGCATACTTGTGATTGCTTTAGCCGTTTTGATTTATTTTTCCATTCGCAATATTTATGTTAGCATTGGAATTGGAATGATAGGATTTGTAGCAATGGGCATTGCGTATGTATTGGATAAAACATTATATGACGGAATTATGATTCGATTTTTTGATTGGTTTTCTCTATTGCGTAGATACGATAGCTTTGCCATGGGAATTTTTGATTTAAGTGCAGTGATTTACTATGTTACTTTTGCTGCTGCCTTTCTATTTCTAACCATTCAGATGATCGAAAAAAGACGATGGAGTTAAGGGGAGGAAATCATGAAGCGTATAAATATTAAACAGTCATTTCATAATAAAAAGTTTAAGTATGGAGGATATGCTACCTTAGTCACCATCATCTTTATTGCTATTTTAGTAGTAATTAATTTAGTTGTAGAACAAATGGGGATTAAAGTAGATTTAACTCGCAATGAATTATATTCTTTATCACAACAAACCTATGATATTTTGAATGATTTACAAGAAGATGTTACCATTTATGGATTGTATGAAACAGGAAGAGAACAAACTATGGTTACAGAAATCTTAGAGCGATATGCCAATCGTTCTAAAAAAGTACACATTGAATATAAAGATCCTATCCTATATCCTCAATTTGCCATGCAGTATGACAAAGAAGGCAAGGGTGTTGGAGTCGGTAGTATTATTGTAGAAAGTGGAAATAAGTTTAAAGTAATTAGTCAATATGATTTAGTGAACTATAATTACAATCCTTATGATCCAACGCAAGCGCAGGCTGAATCCTTAGCCATTGAGCAAAGAGTTACAGCTGCCATTGATTATGTAACTAGCGATAAAAATCCTATGATTTATACTTTAGTGGGTCATAATGAAGACCAACTTCCTTTTATCGTAAAAGAACAATTAGAACGAGAAAATTATACACTGGAAGAGCTTAACTTACTCACATCAGATAAAGAATTAGGACAAGACGATACATTATTTATAGCTACTCCTAAAAGAGATATTACACAAGAAGAGGATGAGAAAGTTCGCCAGTTTTTAGAAAAAGGTGGAAGAGCCATTTTCTTATTGGATTTTGTAGAAGAAGACCTACCTATTTTTGAAGATCTTCTTAAAAGTTATGGTGTTGCTCTTGAAAAAGGAATTGTTATCGAAGGAGATGCTCAACATCGATACCAAAATCCCCTTCATTTATGGCCTAAGCAAGAATCTCATGAAATATTAGATTCTTTGCGCTCAGCAAAAGTTCCAGTGATTATTCCCGTAGCCCAAGGACTTAGAATAGAAGAAGTAAGAAGGCGAAGCATTGAAGTAGAACCTTTATTAGTTACTTCTGATCAGTCATGGGCAAAAACCAATCCAAATGCAACGACCATTGAAAAAGAAGCACAGGATTTAGAAGGCCCCTTTAATATCGCTGTTGCTATTACAGAAAATCAATATGAAAATAATGAACAAATTACAACGAAAATAGTTGTTGTTAGTAATGCTCAGTTTGTTAACTCTCAAATGGCTGCCATTGGATCTTTTGGAAACTTAGATTTTCTAATGAATAGCGTAAATTGGTTACAAGACCAAAAACAAAATATTACCATTCGACCGAAGAGCTTAGCCGTTCAACCTCTAACCATTACAGGACTTGAACAACTGATCTATTCAGGAATCGTAGTGATCTTTATTCCTCTTGTAGTGTTAGTAGCAGGCTTAATTGTTTGGTTGAGGAGGAGACATCGATGAAAAAATCCCATACTCTTATTTTATTAGGTCTCTTGCTTGTAGCTTTGATTGGGACATCTATTTATTTAACAAAGCGTCCTCCTAAAGAGGATGTACCAGCAGAAGTCAATGAGGGAAAAATAGCCTTATCCCAACATGATCGTGAAGACGCGGTTAAGATGATTTTAGAAAGCAAAGGAAACACATTACTTTTTGAAAGAGGAGAAGACGGATGGATTGTTAATGGTGATTCTTCTATCACTTTAGATGAGAGTAGTGTAAAGGATTTGGAATATAGCTTTAGCAATATGTATTCAGAACAAATTGTGGAAGAAAATCCACAGGATTTAGATAAATATGGACTTCAAAAACCATTAGCAATCGCCACAGTTATTTTAAAAGACGGAACAGAAAAAGTTTTCTATGTGGGGAATCAAACGCCAGCTAAAAACACATATTATTTGATGGTAAAAGAAGATCCCAAAGTATATACGGTGTGGATGAATCATGGAAATCATTTTACTGCTTCTTTAGAAGATTTTAGAGATCGTTCACTACCTAATGTTGACACTCAACAGTTGAGTTATTTTAAATTAGAACGACAAGAACAACCTACCATAGAAATTGCTTTAAATGAAGAAGAAAGTGAAGCCAAGGCTTATGGTGTTGGCATTTGGAACATGTTACAACCCTACCGTCAGATTCATACCATCAATACAGAAGAATTTAGCAAGCAATTAGAAAAAATTCCTTCTTTTAAAGTTCAAGATTTTATTGAGGATCACCCTCAAGATTTAAAAAAATATGGATTAGATCAGCCTTCTATGATCTTACAAATGAAAGATATGGAAGAGGGAGAAGTTCATCTTCTCTTTGGTAACGAGTATGATAACGATAATCTTTATTTTAAATTAGCAGATAGACCAGCCGTTTATGGAATGAAAAAAAGTTCTTTAGAAATTTTATATACCTTGGAACCTTTTGCAGTGGTAGACAAATTTGCTTATATTGTAAATATTGATTTTGTAGATCAGATTCAAATTCAAACCAAAGACAAAGATTATTCCATCCAGTTAAAAAGAGAAATTAAAAAGGCACAAGAAGAAGGAAAAGAAGACGAAACCATAACCACTTATTTTATTAATAACAAAGAGGTGGAAGAAAAGCCATTTAAAGAATTGTATCAATCATTAATTGGAATTATGGTTGATGCTGAAAATAAAGAAACTTTGGAAGAAAGTCCAGAAGTAAGCATGGCATTTACCCTCAATGTAGATCCTAAACAAGTAGTTGTTGATTATGTGCCATACAATCGAGATTTTTATGCTGTATTTCGTGATGGAACATCCGAGTTTTTAGCGTCCAAAGGTCAAGTAACAAAAATACTCACAAGATTAGAAGAACTTTCAAAATAGAAAGGTTAGAAGCTGAAGATAGGAAAAAATATCTTTAGCTTCTTTATTTTTATATAAAAAACCCTTGACTAATTATTCTCTTGAGTGTATAATTATACAATAAAGAAAGAGAACATAAATAAAGGGAGAGAATACAATGAAAAGAAAAATAAGTATGATGATCATGATGCTCTTATGTATAGGTTTATTAAGTGCCTGTGGAAATTCGCAAGAAACAAAAAAAGGAGATAGTAAGACATTGATCTTAGGAACCAATGCAGACTTTCCTCCTTTTGAATTTAGAGAAGGAGAAGAAGTAGTAGGATTTGATATTGATTTAGGAAAGTACATTGCAGAACAGATGGGAGTACAACTTCAAATTGAAGACATGGCTTTTGATGGTTTAGTTCCCGCTTTACAGGCAGGAAAAATAGATTTTATTTTAGCAGGATTAACAGTAGAGCCAGAAAAAGAAAAAAATGCAGATTTTTCCGATCCTTATTTTACTGCAAGTCAAATGATTTTAGTTCATAAAGACAATAATGAAATTAAAGACTCAAATAATTTAGTAAATAAAAAAATAGGCGTTCAATTAGGGACAACGGGAGATAGTTTAGCTCAAGAGATTGAAGGAGCTGAAGTGGTTCAATTCCCTGCTCCTTATGCTGCAGTGCTAGAATTACAAAACAAAAAAATAGATGCCATTATTTTGGACCTTGAACCTTGTAAACGATTTTTAGAACAAAATGAAGATATTAAAATGTTAGAAGAAGAATTGACCCAAGAAGAATATGCAGCAGCAGTTCAAAAAGGTGACAAAGAACTATTAGACCAGATCAATGCAGCATTAAAAAAGGCTAAAGAAGACGGAACCTATGATCAATTATTAAAAAAATATTTTGAAGACTAATTCCATGACTATTAATAAAAAAAGTAAAAGGTTAGCAAGAAATGCTGCTAACCTTTTACTTTTGCTAAAAAACTTGGTATAATAAGACCTATAGGATTTGTACAGATGGGGTGAAAAAATGACAATTAGTGAGATTTTTTTAGGGAAACAAAGATATATGTATTTAGTAAAGGGGTTATGGTTTTCTCTAGGTGTAACTGCTTTATCAGCAGTTATTGGTTTAATGATCGGAATTTTTGTATCTCTTCTTCGAATTTCTAATTTTCAACCGTTTTCTTTTATTTCCAATCCAAGATTAAAAAAGTTATCTGCTTTTAATCCTTTATCTTTTATAGCAAAAGCATATGTTATGATTATTCGCGGAACCCCAGCTTTGGTACAGTTATTACTGATGTATTATGTGGTATTTGGTTCCATGGCAGCTCCCAAAATTATCATTGCTGGGATTGCTTTTGGAATTAATAGTGGTGCTTATATTGCAGAAATTATTCGAGCAGGGATTCAAGGCTTGGATAAAGGACAGGCAGAAGCAGCTCGATCTTTGGGAATGTCTTATGGGATGACAATGTACCACATTATTATTCCACAAGCAGTTAAGACCATACTACCCGCTCTTGTCAGTGAATTTATTGTACTTTTAAAAGAAACATCCATTGTCGGTTGGATCGGAGCTGCAGACTTAATGCGAGGAGCGGACAATATCCGCGCCCAAACTTTCCGAGCCTTTGAACCTTTATTTGCGGTTGCCCTTATTTATTTACTATTAACTTCAGTCTTTACATATTTTATGGGGATTGTGGAAAGGAAGATGAAGGTCAGTGATTAAAATTCAAAACCTGCATAAACAATTTGGTAATTTAAAAGTATTACAGGGAATTGATGAAGAAATCAAAAAAGGAGAAGTAGTCGTTGTCATTGGACCCAGTGGTTCAGGAAAATCGACTTTATTACGCTGCATTAACCGTATGGAAGAACCTACCCAAGGTCACATATGGATTGAAGGGGTCGATATCATGGATCCCAAAACAGACATTAATAAAATTAGACAAAAAGTAGGTATGGTTTTTCAGCATTTCAATTTATTTCCCCATATGACCGTTCTTCAAAATATCACATTAGCACCGATGAAATTAAAGCATCAATCAAAAAAGGAAGCAGAAGAACGAGCCTATCAATTATTGGATAAGGTTGGGCTCCAAGAAAAAGCTTTAGAATATCCTAATAAATTATCAGGCGGACAAAAACAGAGGATTGCCATTGCAAGAGCTTTAGCCATGGAGCCGGACATTATGTTATTTGATGAGCCTACTTCAGCTTTAGATCCAGAGATGGTCAAAGAAGTATTAGAAGTCATGAAAGAGTTAGCCCAAGAAGGAATGACCATGGTGGTTGTTACCCATGAGATGGGATTTGCAAAAGAAGTAGGAAGTCGTTTGTTTTTTATGGATGAAGGAAAAATTATTGAAAAGGGCGAACCTAAAGAAGTATTTAATCATCCCAAGGAAGAACGGACCAAACTCTTTTTTAGCAAAGTCTTATAAAATAATTAGCCAGAATAAAAAGGATTTTTAGTTTTTTTAGCGAATATATAATTATAGGATAAATCCAAAAGGATCTTCCTTTTTTACACATTTGAAAGGAGTCGATCGATATGCGTTATACGATTACAGGTAAAAACATTGAAGTAACAGAAGCACTAAAAAATCGAGTCATTGATAAATTATCCAAATTAGATAAGTTTTTAGTAGACGACTTAGAAGCACAAGTAACTATGAGTGTAGAAAAATTAAGGCATATTATTGAGGTCACCATTCCTATTAAGGGTAGTATTTTACGAGCGGAAGTTGAAGATATTGATATGTATGCTGCTATTGATTCCGTTGTAGATGTATTAGAGCGACAACTATTAAAACATAAAAATAAATTAAGAGCCAAATACCGTCATACGGATACTTTTCAAGATGCTTTTGTATCAGGGACTATGTTTGCAGAAGAAGATGGAGAAAAAGAACCAGCCATTAAGATTCAAAGAGTAAAACGTTTTGATATGAAACCGATGCATGCAGAAGACGCCTGTTTAGAAATGGACTTGTTAGGTCATAACTTTTTTGTTTTTCGTAATGCAGAGACCGATGATATTAATGTAGTTTACAAAAGAAAAAATGGAACTTATGGCTTAATAGAACCTGAGTTTTAAAAAATAGAATTCATGAAATAAATATTATGTACAAAATGTATAAAAAGAGACGATTAATTAAGAATCGTCTCTTTTTATATGAATAAAAAAGAAGAGAAGAGTGAATTTCTTGAATAGTTTCGTATAAAATGGTAAAATAAAAAAATAGCAAATAATATCACTATACAATAGGGAGATAGGTGGCTATAATAGAAGATAGTGAAAAATGACCATTAAAATAAGAGAAGTAGAAGGTGAGTAAATGTTAGGTTTTTTAGAAAAGTTATTTGGCAGTCACAGTGAAAGAGAGATCAAAAGAATAGAGCCTATCGTAGATGAAATAGAAGCCTTAGCACCAACGATGGAAACCTTATCCGATGAAGAACTTAGAGCAAAAACAAATGAATTTAAAAACCGTTTAGAGCAGGGAGAAACATTAGATGATATTCTTCCAGAAGCCTTCGCTGTTGTTCGAGAAGCAGGTACCCGTGTTTTAGGCATGCGTCATTATCGTGTACAATTGATTGGTGGAATTATTTTACACCAAGGACGTATTGCAGAGATGAAAACAGGAGAAGGAAAAACCTTAGTGGCTACCCTTCCAGCCTATTTAAATGCTTTAGAAGGAAAAGGGGTTCATATTATTACAGTCAATGACTATTTAGCCAAACGGGACGCAGAATGGATGGGGCAAATTTACGAATTTTTAGGCTTAACCGTAGGCGTTATTGTAAATGGGATGGAAAATGAAGAAAGAAGACAGGCCTATCAATGTGATATTACATTCGGAACCAACAATGAATATGGTTTTGATTACCTTAGAGATAATATGGTGATTTATAAAGAAGAAATGGTACAACGAGAATTACACTATGCCATCATTGACGAAGTGGACTCTGTATTGATTGATGAGGCTCGAACCCCTTTGATTATTTCAGGAAGCAGTGGAAAATCAACTCAGCTATATAAGGCGGCAGACATTTTAGCACGACGTTTGAAAAAAGGTCGGGTATTAAATGAAATTAATAAAATGAGTGCTTTAATGGGAGAAGAAATCCAAGAAGAAGGGGATTTTGTTGTTGATGAAAAGGCAAAAACAGTTACTTTAACAGAAGAAGGAATTCAAAAAGCGGAACAATTTTTTGGATTAAGTAATTGGGCAGATCCTGAAAATATGGAATATCAGCATCATATGAACATTGCTTTAAAAGCACATTATTTAATGCATCGGGATCAAGATTACGTCATACAAGAAGGAGAAATTGTCATTGTCGATGAATTTACAGGACGATTAATGCCAGGAAGACGCTATTCTGATGGCCTCCATCAAGCCATTGAAGCGAAAGAAGGAGTGGAAGTTCAAAGAGAAAGCAAAACCCTAGCCACCATTACCTTTCAAAATTATTTTAATAAGTATCATAAAAAAGCAGGAATGACAGGAACCGCATTAACAGAAGAAGAAGAGTTTCGAGAAATTTATGGAATGGATGTTATTGTTATTCCTACCAATAAGCCTGTGATCCGGGAGGATCATCCTGATGTAGTGTATAAAAACCAAAAAGTAAAATTTCAAGCAGTGGTAAAAGATATTGTAGAGTCCCATAAAAAAGGGCAACCTGTTTTAGTCGGTACCATTGCCATTGATACTTCAGAAGAATTAAGTAAAATGCTTCGGAGAGAAGGAATTCCTCACCAGGTTTTAAATGCAAAATACCATGAAAGAGAAGCAGAGATCGTAGCCTTAGCAGGACAAAAAGGAGCTGTAACCATTGCAACCAACATGGCTGGACGAGGAACTGATATTAAACTTGGAGAAGGTGTTACTGAATTAGGAGGACTTAAAATCATTGGTACCGAACGTCATGAATCAAGGCGAATTGATAACCAGTTACGGGGTCGTTCAGGAAGACAAGGAGATCCAGGGGAATCTCGATTTTACATTTCCTTTGAAGATGATCTGATGCGTTTATTTGGTTCGGAACGAATGGCTGTTATTGTAAAAGGGATGCCTGATGATGAACCCATTGAGCACAAAATGCTGACAAAAGCCATTGAGAATGCTCAGAAAAAAGTGGAAGGAAACAACTTTTCCATTCGAAAGCATTTACTAGAATATGATAAAGTAATGAATGAGCAAAGAGAAATTATTTATGGCGAACGAAGAAAAGTGCTAGAAGGAGAAAATTTAAAAGATCATATTATAAAGATGATCGAAGCCATTATTCATCATGGAATCGAGAGATATACAGGAGAGCATCAGTATATTGATGATTGGGATATGGAGGGATTAAAAGAATATATTACAAAAATTATTCCCCTTCCTAATTTTGAAATCAAATCAGAAGAGCGAGAAGAAATTACCAAAGAAAGCCTAGAACAAAAGATTATCGATCAAGCATTGGCTTTATATGAACAAAAAGAAGAAGAAATAGGACAAGAATCCATGCGAGAAATCGAGCGAGTCATTTTGCTTCGAGTCATTGATCAAAAGTGGATGGATCATATTGATAATATGGATCAAATGAGACAAGGAATTGGATTACGTGCTTATGCACAACGGGATCCTTTAGTAGAATATCAATTTATTGGTTATGATATGTTTGAAGAAATGAGTGAAAACATTCAAGAAGATACAGTACGGCATCTTTATCATGTACAAGTGGCCCATCAACCTGAAAGGGAAAGAGTAGCCCAAGTGACATCTACCAATCGAGGGGAAGAAAGTGTAGCCAAGACCCCTTATCGTAGAAAAAAAGAGAAAATAGGACGAAACGATCCTTGTTCTTGTGGAAGTGGACGAAAATACAAACATTGTTGTGGACGGAATGCATAAGACAGATTAGTTGTAGATAGGGAGTGATTTAAAGTGTTAGAAGTAGAGCAATATGGTCAGGATTTAATTCCTTATGCCCAAAAAATCAAGGAAATGGGGGATTCACTTTGACATTGCAGGTGTCAAAGAAAAAATTAGGCAGTTGGAAAGCAAAACTACGAAACCTAATTTTTGGGATGAACCAGAGCAATCTCAAAAAATACTACAAGAAATAAAAAATCTTAAAAATAAAGTAGAAGAATATGAAAATGTCGTCCAACAATATGAGGAAATACAAACATTAATTGAAATGGTATTGGAAGAACAAGATATAGAAATGATATCGGATGTACGAGAAGGTGTTGAAAGTTTTATGAACCAATATGAACAATTTCGTATTGGAACCTTACTATCAGGAGAATATGATCATAAAAATGCCATTTTAACTCTCCATGCAGGGGCTGGAGGGACAGAAGCTTGTGATTGGGCAGGTATGTTATTACGAATGTATATGCGATGGGCAGAGCAAAAGGGATATAAAGTAGAAACCTTAGATTATTTACCAGGAGAAGAAGCAGGAGTAAAATCCGTTACCATTCAGATTAGTGGAGAAAATGCCTTCGGGTATTTAAAATCAGAAAAAGGAGTACATCGTCTAGTTCGCATTTCACCTTTTGATGCTTCTGGTAGACGGCATACATCCTTTGCTTCTTGTGATGTGTTACCAGAGATCGATGATGATGTGGATATTGAAATCCAACCAGATGAAATTCGCATTGATACTTATCGTTCAAGTGGAGCTGGTGGACAGCATGTTAATACGACAGATTCGGCCGTAAGGATTACTCATGTGCCTACCAATATTGTAGTACAATGCCAAAATGAGCGTTCCCAACATAAAAACAAAGACCGAGCCATGAAAATGTTAAAAGCAAAATTATTTGAACTAAAGCAACAAGAACAAATAGAAAAAATTGAAGGGATACGAGGAGAAGTAAAAGAAATTGGTTGGGGAAACCAAATTCGATCCTACGTATTTCATCCCTATAGTCTTGTAAAAGATCACCGTACTGAACAGGAAACAGGAAATGTTAATGCAGTTATGGATGGAAATTTAGATGGATTCATTAATGCCTATTTACGCTGGATTCATCAAAATGAAACATAAAGAAGTCTACCATAAGAACAAAAGAGGAGGGGATAGTGTGGCTGTTCAACAACAAGTTATTTTCAAGTTAGACCAAGAAGAATATGGATTAGACATTATGAAAGTCCATGGAATTGAAAAGCATCAACCCATTGTAAAGGTACCTAATACACCAGATTATGTTGAAGGGATTATTAACCTTAGAGGTGAGGTTCATCCTATTTATAACTTGCGAAAACGATTCAATCTTGCCCCAAAAGCAGTGGATGACAGTACCAAAATTATTATTGTAAATTCCAATGAAATGATGGTTGGTTTCATGGTAGATTCTGTAACAGAAATTGTACAAATTGAAGAAGAACAAATTGATCCACCGCCCAAGCTAATTACAGGGATTCATAGCAAATACATTGGTGGAGTGGCTAAACTACAAGATCGTATGGTTATTTTATTAGATATTGATTTAATCCTTAGCGAAGAAGAACAAAAGGGAATTCAAACCGTGTTACAAGAAAAAGTAACAGCAGAATCCGAAGATTCTGCATTATAAAAACATCTAAAATCTAAAATAGGTAAAAAAGCGTAGATTGGGATTCTACGCTTTTTTAATATAAAGCAAAAATAATGAAGAAGGTGTTGTTTTAAAAAGGATTACAAGGTAAACTAGAAGAGAGAAGATATTAAAAGGAGGATTTTATATGCTACAACTAGAAACAGTCACGTTAAGTTCTCTAGAAAAAATTTTTCTAGAAAAAGAATTATCTGTATCCAGCACTTTACAAAAAGGAAGCATGTTTCAAAATGAAATTTATTCTTTTCAGGTAGCCTATAAGCTAAGCCCAGAAAATACTTGGGGAAGAACCCATGTAAAGGTAGATGTAGAATCAGAAATAAAGGATTATATTCAAGTAAAATCTGTTGGTTTAGTCCCCTCAGAGCTTCCTTGTTATCCCATAATCGATGATAATTATATGCGAACTGAACCTGGACTTTTCCCAGATCCTTTGTATGACCTATGGGAACGTTCCCTTTTTATCACATCTCAATATTGGCGGTCTCTTTGGATTACAGTAAAACCCTCACAAAAAGTTTTACCAGGTACATATCCAATAAAAATTATATTCAAAAACGAAGAAGAAATTTTAAGTTCTGTGATTTTTGAAATTACCATTTTAGCTGGAAAGCTGCCAAAGCAAAAATTAATTCATACTGAATGGTTTCATGCCGATTGTATTGCCGATTATTATAAAGTAGAAGTGTTTAGTGAAAAACATTGGGATCTCATTGAAAAGTTTATTAAAATAGCTGTCGAGCACGGGATCAATATGATCCTTACTCCTGTGTTTACGCCTCCCTTAGATACAGCCATAGGAGGGGAAAGAACAACCGTACAGTTAGTAGAAGTAACTCGAGAAGGAAACCATTATACATTTGATTTCAGCAAGTTAAAAAGATGGGTAGAGATGTGTCTGCGCTGCGAAATTGAATATTTTGAAATCGCTCATTTATTTACACAATGGGGTGCTAAACATGCACCTAAAATCATGGGGTATGAACAAGGTCAATACAAAAAACTATTTGGATGGGAGACTGATGCAGCAGGTGAAGAATACCAAACATTTTTACAACAATTTTTGACCCAACTGGTAAGGTTCATTGAAGAACATGATTTGAAGGAACGTTGTTATTTCCATATTTCTGATGAACCACGTCAAGACCATTTAGAAAATTATAAAAAAGCATTGGAAGGAATTGCCCATATTTTAAAGGATTACCCTATTATCGATGCCCTATCTGATTATGATTTTTATCAGCATCAATTAGTAAAGATGCCTATTCCGGCGAATAGTTCCATCGAACCTTTCTTGGAAAATCAAGTTCCGAATCTATGGACTTATTATTGCTGTGGACAATATGCAGAAGTTAGTAATCGATTTTTTTCTATGCCATCAGCAAGAAATCGAATCATAGGAACCCAATTATATAAGTACAATATTGTAGGCTTTTTACATTGGGGATATAACTTTTGGAATGCACAATATTCAGCTTTTAAGATCAATCCCTTTCAAGTAACAGATAGTGATCGTGCCTTTCCTTCAGGAGATCCCTTCTTAGTATATCCAGGTGAGGAGGGTCCTATTCCTTCCATTCGGCTTCTTGTATTGAATGAAGCATTACAGGATTTACGTGCCATGGAATATCTCGAAATTTTAAAAGGTAAGGAGTTTGTAATACGTTTGATAGAAGAAGAACTCCAAGAACCGTTGACATTTAAAAAATATCCTAAAGATGCCCACTATCTTTTAAACTTGCGTGAAAAAATCAATCATGCTATTGTAGAAAATCAATAAACAACGGAATTTTTAGTAAGCCGTATATCACTCTCCTGCTTCGACTGTCTTTGAGTGTATATACGGCTTTTCTCGTTTATTCTATTGAAACCATAGAGATATACAAATAAAAGCAACAAAAAAAGCATGAATTGTTGGAAAAAGTTATGAAAAGTATAGAATATAAAAAAAGATGCACATTACTATTGAATTTTTTCATATTCTATGATATATTCTTTCTATCAAAAACAAATGTCTATGATGTGAATACAAGGAGAAGGATATGGGAGAGAAAAAAAAGTATTATATCGTGGATAAAAATGTGTTACCAGAGGTTTTTTTAAAAGTCGTAGAAGCTAAAAAACTTTTAGAGATGGGGCAAATACTTACAGTGCAGGAAGCTGCAGAAAAAGTAGGAATTAGTAGAAGCTCTTTTTATAAATATAAGGATGCTGTTTTTCCTTTTTATGAAAATACTCGAGGCAAAACCATTACATTAGCATTACAATTAGAGGATGAACCTGGTTTACTCTCTTATGTATTAAATGTAATTGCTCAAACGGGTGCTAACATTTTAACGATTAATCAAAACATTCCCATTAACGGGATTGCCAATGTCACCATTAGTATAGAGACTTTTCCCATGTCAGAAGATATTGAAGATCTAATTGAAAAAGTAGAAGCTTCTCAAGGAGTGCGTCATATAAAAATTATTGCGAGGGAGTGAGTGGTATGGTTCAAATCGCTGTATTAGGATATGGCACTGTTGGATCTGGAGTTTTAGAGGTTTTACAGACCAATGGAGAAAGTATCAACAAAAGAGCGGGGAAAGAAATTAAAGTAAAATATGTACTGGATCGAAGAGAATTTCCTGGAGACCCTGTGTCTTCTATTTTAGTTCATGATATTGAACCAATTTTAAAGGATCCGGAAGTCAAAGTTATTGTTGAGGTAATGGGAGGCGTAGAGCCAGCTTATACCTTTGTTAAAAGAGCCTTATTGGATGGTAAGAGTGTGGTCACTTCCAATAAAGAACTAGTAGCCAAACATGGAGCAGAACTTTTACAAATTGCAAAAGAAAAAGATATTAATTTTTTATTTGAAGCTAGTGTAGGTGGAGGAATTCCTATTATCCGCCCATTAAATCAATCCCTTACTGCTGATGAAATTTATGAGATTACTGGAATTTTAAATGGAACCACTAATTTTATTCTTACCAAAATGAAAGAAGAAGGTCTTTCATTTGAAACAGTATTAAAAGAGGCTCAAGACCTAGGATATGCAGAAAGAAATCCAGAGGCTGATGTGGAAGGACATGATGCTTGCCGTAAAATTGCTATATTGTCTTCGTTAGCTTTTGGTATGCATGTGGATTATGAAGATATTTATACAGAAGGAATTACACAGATTTCACAGGCGGATATGGCATATGCGGCTAAGATGGATCGAGAGATTAAACTGGTAGCCACTAGCAAAAAACAAGAAAAAGAAGTTTGGGCTCGCGTATCTCCCGTTTTACTCCGAATGGATCATCCACTATCTACGGTTCATGGAGTATTTAATGCTATTTTTGTAAAAGGAAATGTAATCGGGGATGTAATGTTTTATGGAAAAGGGGCAGGGAAGTTGCCTACAGCGAGTGCAGTTGTTGCTGATATTGTGGATGCAGTAAAACATTTAAATCGAAACATTATGTCTTTTTGGAGCACACAAAAAATGGAGTTGCTAGACATCAGTTATGCCCCTACACAATATTTTATCCGTATTGGTTATACAGATCTATCACTAGCGATTGGGCAAGTAGAAAAAGTATTTGGTAAAATTCATATTATACAACTGGATGAATATGATGATGAATTTGGTTTTATTACCAATGAAGAAACCGAAGGGGCTTTGAAAGAAAAAATAGCTCTTTTATCCAATAGCCCTGGAGTGTATGAAATTCGAAATAAAATTCGAGTAGAACAAGAATAGAAAACGAGCAGAAATCAGGTGTAAAAATTATGTTTACAGTGAAGGTACCTGCAACTACCGCCAATATGGGACCAGGATTTGATTGTATTGGAATGTCTTTAGATCTATACAATACAATTACGGTAGAGGAAATACCTCAAGGATTAGAAATTATTATCAAAAACCCTCAGGATATAGAAATCCCTACAGATGAAACAAATTTAATCTATCAAACCATTGTTCAATTTTATCAAAGCATTGGGAAAACGGTACCTGGTATTCGACTGGTACAAGAAGATCACATTCCCTGTACAAGAGGACTAGGGAGTAGTGCTGCCTGCATTGCTGCAGGCCTTCTTATTGCCAATAAGTTGGCGGGCACAAATTATTCAAAAGAAAAATTAGCCAAACTAGGGGCCATTATAGAAGGACATCCGGATAACATTGTTCCAGCCTTTTTAGGAGGGATGGTTACAGCGGTTTTAGATAAGGATGAATTGCACTATATTAAGATTCCTCTTCCATCCCAGCTTTCTTTTGCCTTACTAGTACCAGATTTTCCACTTTTAACAGAAAAAGCAAGACAAGTTATACCTAAAAGTCTTTCTTTAGAAGATGGAATTTATAATGCATCAAGAACTGCATTATTAGTTGCATCCATGATGAGTGGAGAAATTCAGCATTTGCAAGTAGCTATGGAAGATCGATTTCATCAGCCCTATCGGATTCCCTTAGTTCCTCATATGGAAGATATTTTTGAAAAAGCCTTATCCTTAGGAGCGAAAGGGGTATTCTTAAGTGGGGCAGGTCCCACTTTGATTGCCGTAATTGAAGAAGAAATGAATTTTAAGAAAAAAATAACTTCTTTTTTACAGCAGTTACCTAGGCGATGGGATATAAAAATAGTAAAACCTTCCCAACAAGGGGCACAAATTCAGGAGTTTCATTAAAAAAGGACTTTAATAGAAAGAGGGGAAAAGAGGATGAAATATATAGTTGTTTTGGGGGATGGGATGGCTGATAAACCCCTTGATGCATTAGGAGGGCAAACCCCTCTTCAGAAGGCTCACAAGCCGATGATGGATTGGCTTGCCAAGCACGGGGAAGTAGGACTTTTACAGACCATTCCTAAAGGATTAGAACCAGGAAGTGATACGGCTAATTTAAGCGTATTAGGGTATGACCCTAGGTTATATTATACAGGACGATCTCCCTTAGAGGCAGTTAGTATGGGAGTTTCCCTAGAAGAGGAAGATATTACTTTTCGGTGTAACCTTGTTACATTATCAGAAGAAGAACCATATGAACAAAAAAGAGTTTTAGATCATAGCGCTGATGAAATCAGTACAGCAGAAGCAGAACAATTGATCACAGCGATTCAGCAGCAATTTCAAACCGAATTCATGAAGTTTTATTCTGGGATTAGTTATCGGCATTTACTGGTGTGGAAGGGAGGGTCTTTGGATCTTCAGTTAACTCCACCCCATGATATTTTAGAAAAAAGGATCCAAAACTATCTTCCACAAGGAGAAAATGCCCAGATTCTTTTTGAAATGATGAAAAAAAGTTATGCCATATTGCACCATCACCCAGTGAATCAAAGAAGAATAAAAAAAGGATTACGCCCAGCCAATTCCCTTTGGTTTTGGGGAGAAGGAAAGAAACCCAATTTACCGTCTTTTGAACAAAAATATCATTGTAAGGGATCTGTTATTTCAGCGGTAGATTTAATCAAAGGCATTGCCATTAGTAGTGGACTTCACTCCGTTCAAGTACAAGGAGCAACGGGGAATATCGATACCAATTATGAAGGAAAAGCCCAAGCAACATTACAAGAATTAAAAAGAGGGCAAGATTTTGTCTATATCCATATTGAGGCACCAGATGAATGTGGACATCGGCAAGAAATAGACAATAAAGTAAAAGCCATTGAGTATATTGATGCTCAGATTGTAACTCCTATTAAAGAAACTTTGGATAAAGAGGGACAACCGTATCGAATTTTAATTTTACCCGATCACCCCACTCCTTTATCTTTACGAACCCATACGGATGACCCAGTACCGTATGTACTCTATGATAGTACATTACATCAATACGATGAAACACTTCAGTATGATGAATATACAGCGAAGAAAACAGGAATCTTTCATCATCAAGGTCATCTTTTTATGAATACTTTTATTTCACAACATTGTTGCAAGGAGGGATACTTGTGTTAATTGTAAAAAAATTTGGTGGAAGTTCTGTAGCCAATGCAGAAAAAATTTTCAATGTAGCCAAGCGGCTAGGAAAGAGTTATGATGAGGGAAATGAAATCGTTGTTGTTTTATCGGCTCAAGGAGATACAACGGATGAATTAATTGCTAAAGCAAAAGAAATCAATAGCAAACCATCTCGAAGGGAAATGGATATGCTCCTTTCAACAGGAGAACAACAATCTGTTGCATTAATGTCCATGGCATTAGAAAAACTAGGCTACCCTGCTATTTCTTTAAATGCGTATCAGGTAGGAATGTATACCACTTCAACCTATAGCAATGCTCGTTTAAAAAATATCAATATAGACCGGGTACAAAGTGAATTAGAAAGAAAAAACATTGTATTAATTACTGGTTTTCAAGGTATGAATCGTTTTGATGATATTACAACATTAGGTCGTGGTGGCTCTGATACTACAGCAGTAGCATTGGCAGCAGCACTAAAAGCAGATCGATGTGAAATCTATACCGATGTAGATGGAATTTATACCGCTGATCCAAGAGTTGTAAAAAATGCCCGAAAACTATCAGAAGTAACCTATGATGAAATGTTAGAATTAGCTTCTTTAGGAGCAAGGGTGCTTCACAATCGTTCTGTAGAATTAGCTAAAAAATACCATGTAGAATTAGTTGTACGATCAAGTTTAAATTATGAAGAAGGAACTGTAGTGAAGGAGGTCTGTCATATGGAAAAAATGTTAGTCAGTGGAGTAGCAACAGACAAGGATGTATCTCGAATTTCAGTAATAGGGGTTAGTGATGAACCAGGAAGAGCCTTTAGCTTATTTGGATTATTAGCAAAACATAAAATAAATGTAGATATTATCTTGCAATCCGTAGGAAGAAGTGGAACAAAAGATATTACCTTTACCGTAGCTCGGGATCATTTAGAAGAAGCTTTAGAACTATTAGAAGCAAATAAAGAAAGATTAACCATCAAAGAGATTGTACATGATGAAAATGTGGCAAAAGTTTCTGTTGTAGGAGCAGGTATGGTCAGTAATCCAGGAGTGGCTGCTAAAATGTTTGAAGCCTTATATGATGCCCATATTAATATTCAAATGATTTCTACCTCAGAAATAAAAATATCCGTTCTTATTGAAGAAGACAAAGCAGAAACAGCTATGAATGCCATTCATGATAAGTTTCAATTAGGAAATGTAAATTTAAGAAGATAAGGTAACAATAAAAATTCCTTGAGACACATGTCCAAATCCTCTATAATAAAAGATGATTCTTTTAAAGAAAAGAGGAAAAGATATGAATATAGCTAAGGAACTTCAAAATGAATTTCAATTACAAGCCTTTCAGGTAGAGAATACGATACAATTAATTGATGAAGGAAATACGATTCCTTTTATTGCTCGATATCGAAAAGAAAAAACAGGTTCATTGAATGATGTTATTTTACGAGAATTTGCCCAACGTCTACAATATTTACGAACTTTGGAAGAAAAAAAAGAGCAAATTTTAGTCACCATTAAAGAACAAGGAAAACTAACGCCTGCGATTCAAGATCAATTGGCAAAAGCCGTTACGTTAGTAGAACTAGAAGATATTTATCGACCTTTTCGTCCAAAGCGAAGAACACGGGCCACCATTGCCAAAGAAAAAGGGTTGGAACCTCTTGCACAAATTCTTTGGGGGCAAAAGGAAAAAATCAACTTACAAGAAGTAGCTCAACCGTATATTGATCCCCAAAAAGAAGTGATGAATACAGAAGAAGCCTTACAGGGAGCCCAAGATATTATAGCGGAGCAAGTTTCTGATGAACCTTCCTATCGTCAGTACATTCGAAAGGTAACGTTGCAAGAAGGAATTCTTAGCACAAAAGCGAAAGATGATAAAATGGCATCGGTTTATGAAATGTATTATGATTATGAAGAACCATTAAAAAAGATTCCAGGGCACCGTATTTTAGCCATAAATCGAGGAGAAAAAGAAAAAATTTTAAACGTAAAAATCGAAGCTCCTGTGGAAAAAATAATGGGATATTTAGAACATCATGTGATTCAAACAGGGCAGGAAGAAATTATTCGGTTGTTACAAGCAACCATTGCAGATAGTTACAAACGTTTGATTGCCCCTGCCATCGAACGAGAAATTAGAAATGAATTAACAGAGAAAGCAGAAGAAGGGGCAATAAAAGTTTTTTCTGCCAACCTTCAACAACTTTTATTGCAACCACCCATTATAGGGGAAGTTGTATTAGGAGTTGATCCAGCTTATCGAACAGGCTGTAAGGTAGCAGTCGTAGATGAGATCGGAAAAGTCTTGGAAACAGCAGTGGTTTATCCTACTCCTCCTCAACAAAAGATAGAAGAAAGCAAAAGAATTTTGGGCCAAATGATTGAAAAGTATAAAGTTACTGTAATTGCCATAGGAAATGGAACAGCATCTAGAGAGACAGAACAATTTATTGCTGAACTTATTCAAGAATTGCCCAATAAAGTTTACTATGTTATTGTCAATGAAGCGGGAGCTTCTGTATATTCTGCATCCGCTTTAGGTACAGAAGAATTTCCAGACTTTGATGTATCTCTTCGTAGTGCTGTATCCATTGCAAGACGATTACAAGACCCATTAGCAGAATTAGTAAAAATTGATCCTAAGTCCATTGGGGTAGGACAATACCAACATGATATGAATCAAAAACGATTAGAAGAAACATTACAAGGAGTCGTTGAAAATTCAGTTAATCAAGTCGGTGTTGATGTTAATATGGCTTCTTTTTCCTTGCTTCAATATGTAGCAGGGATTACCAAATCCGTGGCAAAGAACATTGTTGCCTATCGAGAAGAAAAAGGGATATTTACAAAACGAGAAGAATTATTACAAGTTCCCCAATTAGGTCCAAAAGCCTTTGAACAATGTGCAGGTTTTTTGCGAATACGAGAAGGAAAAAATATTTTAGACAATACAGGGGTTCATCCCGAATCCTATGAGGTCGTTAAAAAATTATTGCAACAATTGGGATATACTTTAAAAGATATTCAGAATCATACAGTAAGATCCATCAAAGATCAGGTTGGATCCATTTCTGAATTGGCTACCCAGCTGGACGTAGGAGAGGAAACCCTTACAGATATTTTGCAAGAACTAGCTAAACCAGGGCGGGATCCACGAGAAGAAATGCCACAACCTATTTTGCGACAAGATATTTTAGAATTAGAAGATTTAAAAGAAGGTATGATTTTAGAAGGAACCGTTCGAAATGTAATTGATTTTGGAGCTTTTGTGGATATAGGGGTGCACCAAGATGGGCTAGTGCATATATCCGAATTGTCGGATCGATATGTCAGACATCCTTTAGAAGTCGTAGCTGTAGGAGATATTGTTAAAGTTCGTATCATTAGCATTGATGTTCCTAAAAAACGAATTGGACTTAGTATGAAGATATAATGTTAATATATTGACAGAAAAGAAAAAAACATTTATACTAATAATACAAACTAAATAAGAAATTCTTCGGGGCAGGGTGAAATTCCCGACCGGCGGTAATAGTCCGCGAACAATCAGTAATGATTGTTGATTTGGTGTAATTCCAAAACCGACAGTAAAGTCTGGATGAGAGAAGAGAAAATCAACATAGGGGCTTATTGATACCTATCATAAGGGATAGGAGACAAGACTCTGTGTGGTAAAGCAAAGCCAATCCACAACCTGAAGAATTTCAGGTTGTTTTTATATGCAAAAAATAAGAGAAGAGGGATGAAAATGATTCAAAATTCAAGCAACCTGAAAAAAAATATCTTTGATACCAGTTCCATGGTGAAAATTGGGATGTTATCAGGGCTAGGTATGGCACTGATGCTTTTAGATTTTCCACTTCCTATTTTCCCATCGTTTTTAAAATTGGATTTAAGTGATGCTCCAGCAGTCATAGGAACATTTGCTATGGGTCCAGTAGCAGGAGTTTTTATTGAGTTACTTAAAAATTTACTTAAGATTGTAGTAAAAAATAACACAGGAGGGGTTGGTGAATTAGCCAATTTCTTAGTAG
>FZPS01000229.1_pt232 | contig 21816 bp, 17 predicted proteins | sample 1817821 | NCBI WGS metagenome assembly FZPS01 (sample SAMEA104158645, study PRJEB21678) | metagenome | place: Germany | collected 2015-04-21 | reverse complement strand
GTGCGCCAGTTGCCGCCCCAGCCGTAGCAGTTGCGGTTTCGGCCGCGCCGGTAGCTTGGCCGGTTGCCTGGTTGGGAGTGCTCATTCGTCCTCCTTAACGCTTACGAGTAGGTCCCCGGTTTTCACACTTTGGCCTGCGTTTACGTGGATTTCGGTGACGGTTCCGTCGGCTTGGGCGTAGATGTATTTCTCCATCTTCATGGACTCCAGGACGACGACCAGGTCGCCCTCGGCGATGTGTGCGCCGGGTTCAACAGCTACGCGAACGACGGTTGCCTGGATGGGTGAAACCGCGTCGGCACCCTCGGGGGCTTTGGCTGTGGCACCGTTTCCGTTGGCGCGGCGGCCGCGAAGTTTCTGCTTCGGCTTTTCGATGTCCGGGACGCCAGCTTTGCCAGTGGCCTGCGCGGCAGCCTGGGCGGTCGCGATGATGCCGGCCGGAAGTTTCAGGTGCATGCGCTTGCCGGCCACTTCGATGACGAAGGACTTGACCTCGTTGGCCGGCGTGACCTCGGACTGAACGGGACCGAGGCTCTGCTTGACCTCGCCCAGAATTCCCTCGTTTTCCATCCACTTCGTAGTGACGGCAAACCGGCGCGGCTTCGGCGGAATCAGGCGGCGCTTGCCGGGGGCGCCATCGCGGCCTCGCCGGTCGGGAATCGCAGTGGCGTCCTCGGAAACGTCGGGACCGATGAAGTCTTCGTGGTTCAAAATGTGGCTAATAAGCGGCGCGGACGTTGGCACTCCATCGACAGAAAATTCGACGAGGGCGCGGCGGGCACGCGCTAGCGCGGTGGCGCGGTCGGGTCCGGTGACGATCAGTTTGGCGATGAGGGAATCGAAGTCAGCTCCGATGACATCGCAGGCGCGGACGAATGAGTCGACTCGCACGCCCAGACCGCCCGGCCAGGAAATGCCGGTGATCGTGCCGGTTGCGGGCATCAGGTCGTCGGCTGGGTTCTCCGAGGTCAGGCGAAGTTCGATTGAGTGACCGCGCGGCGCGACTTCCGGGGTGAGTTCAAGCCCGTTTGCAATGCGCAGCTGCTCGCGAACCAGGTCGATGCCCGCAACTTCTTCTGAAACGGTGTGCTCAACCTGGAGACGCGGATTCACCTCAAGGAAGTACGCAGCCCCGTCCTCGTCGACTAAAAATTCGCAAGTTCCAACGCCCACGTAATCGACGGCGTTGAAGAGGGCGGCTGACCACTGTTCGAGGGCGCGATCGACTTCGGCGGGCAGGTGCGGGGCGGGAGCTTCTTCAATGACTTTTTGGTTGCGGCGCTGCACGGAGCAGTCGCGCGTGGTGACGACGCGGAAGTTTCCGGCGCGGTCGCGCATGCACTGGGTTTCGACGTGGCGGGCGCGTTCGACAAGTTTTTCGACGAACGTTGTGGAGAAGTCAGTGTCGGCGGGCAGGTCGCTGAAGTGGCAGCGCACTTCATCGGCGGAGTCCAGGCGCGTGATGCCGCGGCCGCCTCCGGAATCGGATTTTTTCAGCACGATCGGGTAGCCGTGTGCCTCACCAAAATCAAGGACCTGATCAACGCCCTCAATCGAATCTGAAATTCCAGGGATCGTGCCGACGCCATTTTCTTCTGCGATTTGGCGGGCCTGGATTTTGTCGCCCAGGGAGCGGATTGCCTGCGGGGACGGTCCAACCCAGGTTAGGCCCGCGTCTTCGACGGCCTGTGCGAAGTCTGCATCTTCTGCCAGGAATCCGTAGCCGGGGTGGATGGTATCCGCTCCGGAGCGGTGTGCTGCGGCCAGCACGGCTGTGGGATTCATGTACGTATCCGCGGCTGTGGATCCGCGCAGGCTGTAGGCCTCATCCGCGAGGTCGCACGCCAGCGTGTGAACGTCCTGTTCGGCGTAAACGGCGATGGTGTGCACCCCCATTTCGCGAGCGGTACGAATCACGCGCACGGCGATTTCGCCGCGGTTTGCGATTAGCAGGGTTTGGATCGGAGTCATCGAGCCTCCTTTGGGCTGTATGCGGGTAGGGCCACGTCGCCGCACGTAATGGTTTGGAGCGATTCGCCAGTGGAAACAATCAGGCCGGCCCGGTCATCGACGTCGACGATGACCGCGTCCGTGCGAGTTCCATCGGCGTGCGTGATGCTGGTCGGCTGGCCTTTGCCGATAAGCCTGCTGGAGTAAGCATCCCTCCACGCCTCTGACCCCTGGCCAAGCAGGGCGTGCAGGTGCGCGATGATTGCCACCAAAACTTGATCGTGCGTGGCAGTCACAGGCACGTATCCGGCGTTGGGCCCCGCGGCCGAATCTGTTGGCGCCAGGTTTAATCCAATTCCGATTACGAGGGCGTGGCTGGCTTCCCGATTGGTGGAAGTGCCCAGGTGTTCAGCGAGTATCCCCGCAACCTTCCGGCCTTCCACAATCACGTCGTTTGGCCATTTCAGGCCGATGTTTCCACAGGTGTCGCCGCACAGGTCGTCTAGTGCACGCACGATTGCAAGGCCTGTCAGCGCGGTTATCCAGTCGAGCTTTTCATCTGGCACGCGCACGAACAGCGATGCCAGCAGTGCGTTGGAAGCGTCAACCCACGTGCGTCCATAACGCCCTCGTCCCCTGGTTTGATGGTCGGCAGTCAAAAGCGTCCATGAAGGCAGGTGAGGGTCCGACGCAAAGCGACGCGCAATCGCGGAGTTCGTGGAGTCAACAGCGGGCACGTGGGTTCGCGAAGCGACGATTTCCCACGCAACCTCCACGTCTCTTTCGAGGTGTGGCGCAACGCCTGTTTTGCGCGCGGTCGCATGGGGTGAGGTTCGCGAAAATGCTCGCGAGGGAACTCCCATCGATTCGTCCAATCTGCCGGTGGTCAACTGTGCAACTATCTTTAAGGCAGTCAAAATTGGACTCAAATACATTTGTGTATATGAACCGATTTTCCGCGCAAAATAAGCGAAATCGAAGGCATGAAAAAGGGTCCGCATGCTGGCGGACCCGAGTTTTCTAGGCGGCGCGTGAGCGACCGCAGTCGTATCGCTTCTCGCGAATACACATGGTCTGTGAGGCGACCGCGCTGGGCTTGTTGCGGACCGCGCTTTGCTCGCGGTTGTATCGGCGGCTGGCCGAGGCGCGTGAGCGACCGCTCCTATTCGTTGATTGACTCTGACGCGGCGTAAAGCAGCAGCAGGATCATTTCCACGATGTCGCGCGCGGGCGAATCGGCGACCGATGGCGAATCCGGAATCTCTTCGGCATCGATCGTCACCATGGCGGGACCCACGAGTCGCGACTTTGTCTTTTCAGACCGGTACTTCGCAGTCATTCGCAGGGCGTCAACCCCCGCGGCTCGTAACACCAGCCCGATAACCGCGTGCGTGACAGCATGCATTTTCCGCGTCGGCCTGCGCCCAGCAGCAGCAAAAATAGCTTCCAGGACAGCGGTTAGCGCGCGAATGAATTCATCGTTGAGGTCGAGAAGGCGCGCTCCCCATTCCGAGTCACGCACGGACCTGGTTAACAGCTCCGAGTGAAGCACGTACAGGGACCGGTTCACTCCGATTGCGTCGAGGGCCTCGAAGAGTAGGTCTTCCATGACTGCGCGGTCTTTGCCGTCGTGTTCACCGTGTTCGCGCCACTCGTCGACTTTGGCGTTTAGGCGGTCAATGAGGTCGGTGTACTCGTCTTCCGCGAGCGCAGCCAACAGAGTATCTTTCGCAGAGAAATTAGAATAAAACGCCCCGCGGCTGAATCCTGCGCGCGTGCAAACATTGTCGAGTGTAAACCTTTCGATACCTTCATAAATGATGATGTGACGGGTAGCTTCGATTAGCTTGTCCTGCGTCTCAAACCTGCTGCTCATCGCGTCCTCCCGCCTTTCATGAAGTTCGAATGGTTCATCTCATGTGATCATATTTCACAATTCGCGGCAGAGCCGTTCCAAAACCCACACCACTCGCCTCTTCCGAGGCGTGCCCTTGCGATGCGTGACCAACCCTCCCCTCGACTCCCCGGTCCCCCTGCTCGTAGCCCGATCCGGCCCCCGGTCCCCTTGACCGTAGCTCTCGACCCGCGCCCCACTGCAACTTCTCCCAGTAGACCTGCACGTTATTTCATCCGTTGTGTGCCGAATTTCACGTGTGGCCAATTCCGCCCTCGAATGACTAAAGGCCCTGTACTACGCGGGATTCGCGCATACGTTGGCATTAAAGCCCCTTTGCCTGAATTGGAGAAAGAACGATGTCGTCGATCTCTGAAACGATTGATTCCCTTGTGCAGCGGGCTCTTGGAGCCCTGGACGAGTTCACCACGTTTGATCAGGACACTGTGAACCTGGTCGTCGAGGCCGCCGCGAAGGCCGCGCGCGATGCGCACGCCTCTCTTGCTCACCTGGCTGTGGAAGAAACTGGGCGCGGCAACTTTGAGGATAAGACTGTTAAGAACATTTTCGCCGCCGAACACGTCACCGCTTACATGCGCGATCTTAAGACTGTTGGCGTTATCTCGGAGGACCAGTTCACCGGCATCACCGAAATCGCCGAGCCGGTTGGCGTGGTTGCCGGCCTCACGCCCGTCACGAATCCGACCTCGACGACAATCTTCAAATCCCTAATGTGCCTAAAGACGCGCAACCCGATCATTTTCGCGTTCCACCCAAACGCGCAGAAATGTTCCGTGGAAGCCGCGCGAATCGTCTACGAAGCCGCCCTCGAAGCTGGCGCCCCCAAGCACTGCATCCAGTGGATCGAAAAACCGTCCATGGATGCGACCAACACGTTAATGAATCACGAGGGCGTGGCTGTCATCCTCGCTACCGGAGGCAACGCGATGGTTCGATCCGCGTACTCGTGCGGTAAACCTGCGCTTGGCGTCGGGGCGGGAAACGTGCCCGCCTACATTCATCCGTCGGCGGATTTGGATCGCGCGGTGTACGACGTGGTTGCTTCGAAGTCCTTTGATAACGGCATGATCTGTGCGTCAGAGCAGGCTGTAATCCTGGATAAGCAGGTTAAAGCTGACGCCTTGAAAAAATTCGAGGCACTTGGCTGCTACATCGTATCCAAGCAGGAAAAGGCCAAGCTGGAAAAGCTCCTGTTCGGTGCCGAAGCGTTCACCGAGGAGTGCGCGACCGCCAAGCTGAACGGCAGGATCGTAGGCCACCCCGCTTACAGCATCGCCCGCGAAGCGGGTTTCGAAGTTCCCAAAGAAACCAAGGCGCTACTTGCTGAGTGTTCCGAAGTGTCTTACTCCGAGCCCTTGACTCGCGAAAAACTGAGCCCCGTCCTCGCGGTATTAACTGCCAAGGACGCTGACGAAGGAATCGAACTGGCGGCACAAATGGTTGAACAGGACGGGCTGGGCCACACGGCTGCAATTCACTGTCGGGATCAGGAAGTGATCGCAAAATTTGGAGGTCGTGTGCACGCGGTGCGGCTCGTGGAGAACGCGCCGACTTCACAGGGCGCGATCGGCGGCCTGTTTAACGCGTTCATTCCTTCGCTGACGCTGGGATGCGGGTCGTATGGGCGCAACTCGGTTTCAAACAACGTGAGCGCCGTGAATTTGATCAATATTAAGAGGATTGGGCGGAGGAACACTGTGATTACTCCATTCCAGGTGCCGTCGAAGATCTACCAGGGTGCGGGCGCGCTTCGCCAGCTGGCAACGCTGCCGGACCTGGGGAAGGTGACTATTTTTACGGATAGGGCGACGCTGAACTCGAACGCGGTGGGCACACTTCTGACGCTGCTGCACACGCGTAAGGAGCGCAGCTCGATTCAGATCATTGACGACGTGCCGCGCACACCAACCGTTGAGTTCTTACAAAAGACCGCGGGTGAAACCGCCGGGTTTAACCCGGATACGATTCTGGCATTTGGCCCGACCGCGACGATCAACGCGGCGAAGTTTGTGCGCGTGGCGCTGGTTATCCCCCAGTCGAACATGGAGGACATTTGCGCGAACCAGATCAGTTTGCCGTCGCGCATTTTGGATCCGCAGCTGATTTGCGTGCCGACCACGTCTGGTGGACAGGCAGCGCTTTCCGCGAAGGCTTCGATAACTGATCAGGAAACCGGCCTGGAGCGTCTAATCTCATCGTCGGCCTACCTACCCTGCGTTTCGATTCTGGATCCGGAACTTGCGCAGTGGCAGCCCGACGTCCTTGCCGCCCGCGGGTTTGAGACGATCTCGCAGGCGACCGAGGCGATCTTCTCGATCCACGCGACCGACTACACTGACGCGCTGGCGCTGCACGGCCTGGAGCTCGCGTTCCGTCACCTACCCGAAGCCGTTAACGCCAAGGAGGACAGCGCGGCTCGTGAACGCAGCCGCGCGGAAGCTATTTCCGCCGGTTCGCTCACGTCGACGGCACTTGGCAACACGAGCCTGGGCCTAGCCGACGCGATCGCTCAAACCTTTGCCCAGTTTTCCGGGACACCGCGCCAGCAACTGCTACCCGCGATCTTGCCGAACGTGGTTCGGTTCAACGGCTCACTGCCGCGCAAACTGGTCACCTGGCCGAACTACGAAACGTTCCAGGTTCCGCAGCGTTGCGAAGAAATCACGCGTCACCTCAATATCAAGGTGGGTTCCGAGGGCGCAGTTGAGGCCTACGCAAAGGCGCTGGAGGACTTGCGCGACCAGCTTGGACTCACCCCAAGGCTTCGTGACATGGGCATGACCGAATCAACGTTCACGCACAAGCGCGAGGACCTGGTTTCGCTGGCATTCGACTACCAGTCACACTCGGGCAACCCGCAGACCGCCCGTTTGGAAGACATTCGCGACCTGCTAACCGCGTGTTTCCGCGGCGAAAAGTGGAGCCGCTAAACAATGCCGCGGCGCTGGACGTCCGGCGCCGCGCGTAGTCGCTACATGTGTTTCTCGCGCGGGCAGGTCGCCTACCGCGCTTTGCTTTGACGCGCCATGAAGCCACACAAAAGCGGACCCCGGTCGGGGTCCGCCCATCAGCCGCGCAATAATCGGTTATCGGATCGCTTGCTCGGTTGTTGCGTCGAAGAAGTGGATTTCGTCTGCTTGCGGGCGTACGTGGATGATGTCGCCCGGCTCGGGGCGCGCCTTGCGGTGCAGTAGGACTGCGATGCGTTCGGGAGTGGTCGTCACTCCGTTGGCTTCAACCATTTCGCCGTACAGGAACGATTGGGATCCAAGTAGCTCCATGTGGTTGGCACGAACCGCAATTCCGCCCTCGGAAGGTGAAACGACGTCCCACGATTCTGGACGAACGCCGATGACGATATTGCTACCGGCTTTTTCGGCGACGTGGCGCGGAAGGTCGATGACGTAGCTGCCGAGCAGTGCGTGTCCGGCGTCGACGGGCGCGTGGAACAGCGTGATTGAGGGCGAACCGATGAACCCGGCCACGAAAGCGTTGTTCGGTTGCGCGTATAGGCGCTCTGGCGTGTCGACCTGCTGTAGTTTGCCGTCGCGCATGACGGCGACGCGGTCGCCCATCGTCATTGCTTCAACCTGGTCGTGGGTGACGTAAACGGTGGTTACTCCCAGGCTACGCTGCAGGTTCGCGATTTCGCCGCGCATGGTGACGCGCAGTTTGGCGTCCAGGTTGGAAAGTGTCTCGTCCATGCAGAACACGGTGGGTTTGCGAACGATTGCGCGTCCCATTGCGACGCGCTGACGCTGACCGCCAGAAAGTGCGGAGGGCTTGCGCTCTAGGAGTTCGTCGAGCTCCAGCATTTTCGCGGCCCACTGCACGCGGTCTTTAATTTCGCTCTTGTTGACCTTCATGTTTTCAAGCGCGAAGGCCATGTTTTGCGCGACTGTCATGTTTGGGTACAGGGCGTAGGACTGAAACACCATGGCAACGTCACGCGAGCGCGGGCGCACGCCAGTCATGTCCTTGTCGCCGATTAGGATGCGACCTTCGGTGGTTGGTTCCAAGCCTGCAACCATTCGAAGTGAGGTCGACTTTCCGCACCCGGATGGTCCAACCAGGACGACGCATTCGCCGTCTTCAATGTGGAGGTTGAGGGCGTCAACAGCTGGCTTGTTTGCACCGGAGAAGGTGCGGGTTGCAGATTCAAAAGTCACACTAGCCACGGGTTTTCCTTTGTTTACTACCAGTCCTTGTTTGGCGTTCTGAGTGTTGGCCGCGCCCCACACCACGCGGGGTTGAGGCGCGGCCGGCAGATTCCTGTTTGGATCTGCTTGTTGAAGACTGCCTCAGAACGGCGTCAGCTCTTGATAGTTACTTGAGCTTCGGCTTGATGTCAGAGTCGATGATTGCCTGCTGCTCTTCATCGATCTGCTTGAAGGCTTCTGCGACGTCAGCTCCCTGAGCGATCTTGTCCAGGGCTGCGCCGATGCGCATGCCGCCACCGGAAACGAAGACACGGCCGGCGTCCTGCTTCTTGGTGAACTCGAGCTGGTCAACAGCAGTCTTGAAGTTCGGGTTTTCTTCGAAGTAGGCCTGTGCTTCCGGCGTTTCCTTAGCCGAGGTGCGGACCGGCATGTAGCCGGTGGACTGGGAGAACTTCACAGTGTTGTCCGCGTTGGTTAGGAATGCGAGGAACTTAGCGGCGGCCTCCTTCTTTTCAGACTTTGCGGAGATTCCGATGCCAGCACCACCGGTCGGGCATCCGGGAACGCCCTCGGGGGTAGGTAGGAAAGCGGTGCCAACGTTGATCTTGCCGTCTTCGGAAACGGCGTTTAGCGATCCGGTGGATTCCAGCATCGCGGCGCCCTGGCCGGATACGAACGGTGCGGTGGCTTCCTTAACGGCCTTGAAGTAGCCCTGTTCGAACTGGGACTGGAGGAACTCGCCGGCCTTAACGGTTTCGGGCGAGGACATGTTCATCGTGAAGTCGTTGGAGTAGGATCCACCCATTGACCAAACCATGCCCTGGAAGTACCAGTCCATGTACAGCGAGCCGTCCGGGATTACCAGCGGGGTGACGTCCGGGTTGGCTTCAGCGAGCTTCGGTGCGAAGTCGGTGTTCCATTCATCCCAGGTCTTCGGGCCGCGGTCGGGTAGGCCAGCTGCCTGCCACATGTCCTTGTTGTAGTAGAACAGCGGCGTTGAACGTGCGTAGGGGACGGCGAAGTGCTGGCCGTCGATTACGTATTCGTCGTAGAGGCTTGGTACGTAGTCGGCGGTGTCTGCGCCAACTTCGTCCATGAGGTCGTCCAGCGGTGCTAGCTGTTCGTTCAGCGCGAAGTTGAACCAGGTGACGTCGGATGCGACGACGAGGTCGGGCACCTGTCCGCCGGATAGCGCGGCGTTGTACTTCTGAGCGACTTCTTCGTAGTTCTTACCCGCGTCGGTCAGCTTGACCTTGATGTCGGGGTTTTCGGCCTCGAAGGCTGCGATGAATTCTTCTTCTAGTGCCTTGGAGGATCCGGGGTGGTTCGACCAGAACTCGATGGTGGTTACGCCGTCTGCTGATGCGGCGTCTCCGCCTTTGTTGTCGGCGGGGGCGCTACCCGTTCCGGCGCAGCCTGCCAGGCCGAGCGCAACTGCGGTTAGGCCGGCAAGGCCAATGCGTCGAATGTTCATTTTCTACCTTTCACGCGTGTTGTCAGGTGATTTTTCTTATTTTCGAGGGCGGGGCTGGGCGTCTGCCCGGTTGGGGTTACCCCTTTGTGGGGTCGCCCCGTGGGGCTGGCTACCCGGTTGGGCGGTCCTTCTTGGGCCGCTTTGTGGGGGTTCGTTTTCCGTTTGGGCGGCCCTGTTTGGGCCTCCCGGCGGGGTTCGTTGCCCGTTGGGGCGGTCCTGTTTGGGCCTCCCGGCGGGGCTGGGTTACCCCTTGACCGCCCCAGAGGTAAGTCCCTTGATCATGTTTTTCTGTAGGAGTAGGAAAACGATGAGGACGGGGATCACCGCTAGTACGGTTCCGGCCATGACGGGGCCCCAGTTGGTGAGGCCTTCGTTGTTCTGCAGGAAGGTAAGACCAATCTGCAGTGGCGCGGTTGATTCGTCGTCTGACATTAGGAATGGCCAGAGGTATTCATTCCAGTCGTTGACGATAGTGATGAGGGCGAACGCGGATAGCGTTGGCCAAGACATTGGGAGGACGATGCGGAACAGTAGTTTTACTGGTCCAGCCGCGTCCATACGGGCTGCTTCGATGACTTCGGTGGGAAGTGACATGAAGTGGTTTCGCATTAGGAACGTTCCGAAGGCTGTGCCCGCTAGGGGCAGGATGATGCCGGTGAACGTGTTTCGCAGCCCCATGGTTGCAATCAACGAGTAGTTGGAGATCACGGTGATTTGGTTGGGAACCATGAGGGAAGCGATGACGATCATGAAGACCAGGTTGCGTCCGGGGAACCTAAGCAGTGCGAGCGCGTAGGCGGACGCAACGCCTAGTGCGATTTTTACTGCTGACAGGACGACGGTGATGATGATCGAGTTGCGCAGGTACATGCCGAACGAGAGGTCGTCTCGGACAGTCCTGAAGTTGTCCAGCGTCCACGGGTTTGGCCAGTAGTTAGCCGGGTGGGTGTAAATGTCGCCCGGTGTTTTGAACGCTGCGATGACGATCCAGTAGATGGGGATCAGGATGATTGCCAAAGAGATCGCCATGGCGACGTATCCAACGACTTTGAAGCCCCAGTGCTGACCCACGTAGTTGAGTTCTTGGTGGGCGTCGTCCGTTTTCTTGTCTTTTGGCCGCATGAGTGGCATTCGGAAGGCGGTCACTTTTCACCTCGTTGCATGTAGCGCACCTGAATCATGGTTACTACCAGCAGGACTAGGAACAGGATGGTTGCGACGGTTGCGCCGTATCCTGCGCGGGTGTTCACGAATGTTTCTTGGTAGACCTGGTAGACCATCGTGGTCGTTCCAGTTCCTTGCGGTCCGCCGCGGGTCATGACGTTGATGATGTCGAAAACCTGCATGGAGTTGAGCAGTACCGTGATCGACAGGAAGAAGGTCGTGGGGCGTAGTTGTGGCAGGAGGACGCGGGTGAGGCGCCGCCATGCAGAAGTGCCGTCGATTTCAGCGGCTTCGTCTAGGTCTTTGCGGCGTCCTTGGAGGGCGGCGAGGTAGATGACGAAGCTGTATCCCAGGTTTTTCCAGATGTAGGTGAGGGTCACCATGAAGAGGGCCCACTTTGGTCGCTGGTAGAAGTCTGGGGATAGCAGACCGAGGCGTCCCAGTACGTCTGAGATGAGGCCGAAGGAAGGGTCGAAGACGAATTGGAAGGCAACGCCGATAGCTGCGCCGGAGATGATGTAGGGCGCGAAGACGACGGAGCGTACGAAGTTTCGTCCTTTGAGTTTTTGGTCAAGGACGAGGGCCAGTCCGAGTCCGAGTAGGAGCGATCCGATGACGGTCGCGGCCGTGAAGATCACCGTGTTGGAAACGACTGTCCAGGTGTTGGGGTGTGTCCACCATTCCCGGTAGTTTGCGAAGCCGATGTATTCCGCGGTTGGTGAGGAAATGTTCCAGTTTGTGAAGGAAAGGCGGATGTTGTCGGCTAGGGGCCGGTAGGTGAAGACACCGAGCAGGATGAGATTGGGAACTAGTAAAACGGCTGCTAGCCACCACTCGTTCCGGTCGGGCCGGTCGGAGCGTTTTTGCAGGGTTTCACGTCGTTCTTTTGCAGACGTAATCGACCACATGCCTGTGACTGTAGAGCCTAAAAGTTAACGCAATATGTCGTATGTGGAAAAACTATTCACTTCCTAAGTTGCCAAAAGCACCACTTAAGACGGGAGGTTACAACATGGTGGATGTTAAAGCTGTTTAGTTACAGCTGGTTTAACGTATGTCAACCTTTTACGACCACCACCTGTTTGATGGCGGTTACAGCTTCAACCAGGTCTGCTTGGTCTTCGATGACTTGGTCGATGTCTTTGTAGGCTCCGGGAATCTCATCCAGGACGCCCTTATCTTTGCGTGATTCAACGCCTTCAGTTTGTTTAGCTAGGTCCATGACACTGAATTTTCGTCTGGCTGCGCGGCGGCTCATGACTCGGCCGGCCCCGTGGGATGCCGAGTAGTACGACTGTGGGTTCCCCAATCCGCGCACAATGTAGCTGCGCGTCCCCATAGACCCGGGGATGATGCCCATCTCGCCCTCGTGGGCTGAAATCGCGCCCTTTCTGGTGACGAGCATTTTCTTGCCGTCTATTTCTTCTTCGGCGACATAGTTGTGGTGACAGAGGATGGGATCTTCGAATTCGATGGGGTCGCCGTTTCGTACGCCGGTCCACCAGCTTTGCATTGCGTTTTGTACCAGCGCGAGCATGACTTTCCGGTTCTCAAACGCGTACTGCTGTGCCCAGTGCAGGTCGTGCAGGTAGGTGTCCATTTCCGGGGTGTCGTTTAGGAACACGGACATGTCCTTGTTTTCGAGGTCCTTGTTGTGCGGAAGCTTCTTGGCGACGCCGATGTGGTGCTCCGCGATGCGCGACCCTACGTTTCGCGAGCCGGAGTGCAGCATGATCCAAACTTCGTCCTCTTTGGACACGCAGATTTCGATGAAGTGGTTGCCTCCGCCGAGCGTTCCAACTTGGGTTTTCACGCGGTGCAGATAGTCAGCTTTGAAGGGTAGTTTTTCGTATCGTTTCCACAGATCTTCGAGGACGGAGCCGTCCACACCTATATCTTCGGGGTTGACCGGCTTCTTGTGGGAATGGAAGCCGACGGGAATGGCCTCCTCTATCTCGGTTCGCAGGCCGAGCAAATCATCGGGGAGCTGGTCCGCAGTCAGGGATGTCCGCACAGCCGCCATGCCGCAGCCGATGTCGACGCCTACAGCCGCGGGAGCGATTGCGTCTTCCATTGCGATTACGGATCCGACGGTGGCGCCCATCCCGAAGTGAACGTCGGGCATGATGCGGATGCCGTACATCCACGGAAGGTCCGCCATGGAGCGGATCTGGTCCATTGCCTGGCTTTCGACCTCGCGCGGATCCGCCCACATGAGTGTGGACGCGCGCGTGCCCTTCAGCTCGATCGGGAATCTAGACAATGTTGCCCCCTCCGTTGCGGTCAATAACGACTTCAGCGTTCGTTGCTTACAGTCTTCATGCTACGAAACGGCGGGGACATTTATTGTCTGGCACTATAGAACGACCGCTTTAACGCGATCCGTTAAGCCAGATACAAGCGAAGTATTGATACACATCGAGGCCGGTGCACGTTCGATATTTCAGGGTTCAAGCGCAGCAATCGACGTCACGTGCACTCCATCCTTGCGTTGGTAAGACATGCCGCTACCCGTGATGATGAGGGGAACCGTGGGGCCATCTATAAGTTCGCTGAACCTCAATAAGTTTTCAGCAGCTTGGTCAACGACTTCAGGAGTGTGACCGAGTTTCACCTCAACAAGCAACACAACGCCATCAATTTCGACGAGCGCATCCACCTCCTGCTGATTCTGAAGCCGAGCATGGTAAACAGGATTCGCAGTTAGGACCCGCAATTCGTGCACTACGAAAGACTCGAAAAGTTGCCCCGCGTAATTAAGATCGCTAAGCAACGCGTCCGGCCCTGTTCCCATTGCTGCCATCGCGAGCGCTGGGTCAGTCAAGTGTCGCTTGGGCGCCTTGCGAAGCGGAGTTCGCGATCGTAGTTTTTGAGTCCACGCGGGCTGGTCCTCGCCAACAAAAATTCGAGCGAGCGAGTCCAAGTAGTCAGAAACCGTTTCCCTATTTACGTCCGCGTCGCTGGCTATGGTGGACACGCTCATTTCCGTACCTACTCCCCGAGCGAACGATCGCAGGACTGCCATGACGCGCATAGGATCTCGGCGCATTCCATCAGGGGTGTTGATGTCGACCTCTGCGATTGTACGCAGATAATCCCTGTTGTTTTCGCGAGCCTGTTCTAAGGTGAGGCCAAGATTCCCCGGCCATCCTCCACGGCACATACGTTCAAAGAGGTCCTGAATAGACCGGTCATCGGATGTGGTAGCGAAGCATTCACCGGCGACGAGCCCAGACAAAGACACACCACCTGTGGCTTCACCGGATTCGAACATACTCATTGTCCGCATAGTTAGACGCGCAAAGCGACCGGCACCAGAGTGGCGCGCCACAGATTCACTAGGCGCAGTGGACCCCGTGAATATGAACTGTCCCTTAGAAGGCCGCTCATCGATCAAACGCCGGGCCACGTCCCACAGAATGGGTTGTATCTGCCATTCGTCAACAAGTCGTGGCGTTTCACCATCGAGGACGAGGGCGGGATCCAGGTTTACGGCAATAGCAACGTTTGGATCGGTATCAACCTGAACCTCACTATTTGAAGCCTGGCGTGAGGTTTCCGTCTTTCCACAACCCTTTGGCCCTTCGACAAGCACCGCACCTGCACGTTGGAGGGCCGAATCCAGGAGCTCATCGGCCACTCTTGGAATGTAATTTGCCATGCCAAACCTGCCCACCCGTCACTTTCACGGACTTTTACCCGACACTTTCAAGCCATTCTATCCGACACTTTCACGGGCTTTTATCCGACACTTTCAAGTTTTCGTACCAGAAACGCTCGAAAATCGAAGCAGGGAGCGCTTACAGGAACCTATCCAGCAGCGGGAGGGCGCGCGATGTCCCGGCATACACATGAATGTCGGCGATGTCGTCGGCTCGCGTTGGTCCGCGGTTGATGATCGCGACAGGCTTGTCCGCCCGGGCCGCTTGCCGCACCAGACGCAAAACAGATGAAACCGCGAGCGTACTTCCAGCCACCATCAGCCCATCGGATTCGTCAACAATCGCGCGGGATTCTTCCCAGTCTTCAGGCTTGACTCGCCCTCCGAAAAATACGACGTCTGCCTGCAGGATGCCGCCGCAAACGGGGCAATCGATCATCTTGAAATCGGCAGTGTCGTTGATGGCGGCGTCCGCGTCGGGGGTGATTTCGACGTCGCGGATGTGGCGCTCTTCCCAGTCGGGATTGAGCTCGGAGAGTTTCCAATGTAACGCCTGCCTACTCATCGTGTGACCGCAGTTGCTACAGATAACGCGGTCGCCGCGGCCGTGCATGTGCACGACGCGCTTCGATCCCGCGACCACGTGCAGCATGTCAATGTTTTGCGTGATGATGCCGGTGACTTTTCCGCGCTGTTCCAAGTGCGCGAGTGCATAATGCCCCGCATTCGGCGCCGCCTGAAACGGGTGCTGCCAACCGATGTGGTTACGCGCCCAGTAGTGAGTGCGATAGTCCTCATCGGCCATATACTGCTGAATCGTCATCGGGTTGCGAGCCGGCGCCCCCGGAGATCGATAATCCGGCAGTCCCGAATCCGTCGAAATTCCAGCTCCCGAGATGACAGCAAATTTCTTATTTTTCAGGAGGGCGACGACGGGTTTAAGTGCCTCAACAAGATCTTCCGGTTCAGGGCGGGCAGCGTCCGCGGGAGGCGCCTCAATGTTCTTAATCTTCAGGTTAGGCGCGTTGCCACTGGGGAAATAGTCATCAATCGAGTTCGCCATGGCTCCATCATAGGGGCGGTGTCAAGGGGGCGCTTAGGCAGGTTTTGTCATACAGAAAGTATCCCGGACTCCACGTTTGATCAAATAGGCGTAGCATTCGAGCATTAGACGCTTTGGCTTTGGAAGAAGAAATAACGACGATAGTGCTTGGTTAGTTCAAGTCGACGAACCCTATGTCGAAGAGAGGTCGTAATGGGAGATAGCACGAATCAAGAAGCTTTGGAGAATACCTGCTGGAATTTGATGCCGCTTACTCCCGAGTACTCCCAATCCGAGCATGGGGTATATGTGTAGGCACTTGAAAATGCTCTCCAAAATGAAGGCATCCATAACATCGCGCTGTCAGGTAGCTACGGTGTTGGTAAGAGCAGTATTTTGCAAGAATTCGCAAGGCTATACCCGAAGCGAGTCGTCGAGCTTTCCCTCTCTACTCTCGCACCGGTAAAGGAATCGAAGCTCGATGAGTCGATACCTAAACAAGCGACTACGCCAACTAATCGCATTCAACAAGAGATTGTGAAGCAGTTGCTTTACCGGGAAAAACCTGGCCGTATGCCGGCTTCGCGGTTCAATCGGATTGAGGGTTTTCAGCTATTTAGAGCGGCTATTAATTCTGCACTTTTTGGTCTCATAGTTGCGGTCATGTTTCTCCTTGCCGGGTGGACTGCGCAAATCAGGTCTACCTTCACGTCACTAAGAGCTCTGGGAAACTGGACGCACCTGTTGGTTTGGGTTTTAGCAACTAGCATGATTCTGATATTTCAATGGTTGCTATACGGAAAACTGCACGTCAAGCAGCTTTCAGCAGGGGCAGCAACGGTCACCTTAGACGAGAATTCAGTTTCTTATTTTGATCAATACTTGGACGAGATCATCTATTTTTTCGAAGTTTCGAAATGTGATGTGGTGGTATTCGAGGACATCGACCGATTCGACGATTCACACATTTTCGAAACTCTGCACGCACTCAGCACGCTGCTCAATGAGTCGCCTCAGATAGACAGCACAGTTCGCTTTATTTATGCAATAAAAGACAGTATTTTCGACCATTCCGAACTTGCGAATGGGAATAACAATCCTAAGGAAAACTCAAATAACTCAGAGGACCCTGCACACGCAGAGATTGTTCGTGCGAACCGGACAAAGTTCTTTGATCTCATTATTCCGGTGGTTCCTTTTATCACTCATCGTAGCGCTAGAGATCTAGCGGCCCAGTTGCTGATCGAGATCGAGCACGACGTGGAACCGTAACTATTTGATCTTGCGTTTCAATTTGTACCAGATATGCGCTTGTTGAAAAATACTGTCAATGAGTTTGTTGTTTTTCGAGATCGGATTTTCTCTGGCGACGGTAGAAATCTTGATTTGGATGAGACAAAGCTGTTCGCGATGATGCTCTACAAAGGCACACACTTGAAAGATTTTGAAGACATTAAATCTGGGAACAGCAGACTTGACGAGCTCTATGAGATTAGTCGCCAACTAGTATCAACGAATATCAAGCACCTTCAGATGAGGCGCCGGGAGCTCCAGAATCAACTCACGCAGATTAATGAAATCGATTCCCGTAGTGCCGAATTAGCAAAGCGCATATCAAAATACGTCAATCGGATTGCGACCTTAACTAATTATGAGAGGGACGGAAAGGGCGTGTTCAGGCTAGATAACGAGACTATCGAAGATATTGAGAGCGCGCAGTTCTGGACAAGCTTCATGAACGCTCCAGACGATCCGGTACTTGAATGGAGACCCCATCATCGTTCCACTGAGAGCTTTAAACTCCCTAGAAGTTACATCTTGGCGGAGTTCGGTGATCCATTAGACACAGACAATTGGGACCGAGCAGATCAGATACGGCTACAAGAACAGATTAGGAAGAAGGTCGAAGAAGTCTATTACCTGCAAGGTGCTGACTTTCAACAATTGCTTGCCGCCCAGAGTTTCTCGTAGCCTACAAAGGTTACGACCAATCATTTGCTTCTATAGTTGAGGACATCTTTGGCGCTGGACTCGCGTGTCAGCTATTGCAGGCAGGCCATATTGACCGGAATTTCACGCTATACACGTCCACGTTCCATGGTGATCGGGTAAGCCCTGCAGCGACGAATTTCATCATCCACCACGTCGACCGGGACCTTATGGATCCATACTTTGAGCTGACCTCGGACGATGTAGATGCTATCGTGCGAGAACGAGGAATCAACGCGCTCAAAGAGCCTGCACTCTACAACATTGCAATCCTTGACCGTCTCCTTGAAACCAACTTAGAAGTAGCCGACATAATGATTGGATCCCTAGATCCTCTTGGAGAGCGACAAAGGGAGTTTCTTCAAGCCTATTTAACACGCGGTAAGACACCTATTCTTTTCGTGTCAAGAATTACGGTTTTATCAAAGAACGCGTTTCTCTTTCTAGTAAATGAAACAGAAGCCGACGAAATATTACTCCTGAATGCAATCAACGTAGCACTGATGCACATGCCATCTTCTGAGCAAAAGGTAGATTCAAATGTGTCCCACTATCTTCTTGACAAGTACTCAAGGCTTTTAATTCTCACGGATAGTGACGATTCCGCTCAGATAGAGAAGGTTGCGGATCTATTTACTAAGGCTGAAATCAAGGTACCCAGTTTAGAGCCACTCTCTGCGGATGCTCGTAAAATATTCGTGTCACTCAATCTCTACGAAGTCACCTACGAGAACCTCAGTATTGCGCTCGGCAATAACGAGAACCTAGCGCTGGATGTAATCCAAGCGACCGACGACACGGTCTACAGCTATGTGACTGAGCATCTTGGAATCTATTTGGAAGCAATCGATGGATTTTCCTCGACGATACGTGACTGCGCTGAATTCATTCCTTTGCTCGAAGATCTATTCAGGGAAGAGGATTCGTCCTTTCTGGCTCATGCTTCAGTTATAGTAAAGAACGCCTCACCAGAATGCAAAGTATCCAATCTAAGTGATATCTCCGAGTTCTATTGGCCAGTCTTGGCAACTGACCACAGATTTCCCGCAACGTTTAAGAATGTGAGCCTCTACATAGGAAAGCGAGGTATTGATCAAGAGCTCGGCTCACTGATAATGACAGCAAGGGAGATAATTGAGCTTGAAGACGTTGAAGAAGACGAGAAGTCCAAGATGGCCATCGAGATTCTCAATGCACAAAACGTAGAGGCGCTAGGAGCGCCGGATCTGCGAGTCAATCTTGTTGCGAGCTTGGATCTGAAATATTACTTGGACGTAAGTTGATTCCTACAGAAAATGGGGAACTTTTTGCGTCACTCCTAAGGAACAACATCATTCAAGACAACGCAGATTCTTACAAGCGCCTCGCCGCAACTGATTGGAACACGCGAAGATCTTATATTCGTGAGTCCTCAGACTTTATTAGTTACATGACGCCAGAGTTACTGAAGTCAGACCTGTCGACTCTCTTGACCGATGACGAGGTCAACAACGCAATAAAACGAGATATCGTTGAGCATTCTTCCGAGTACGTCTCCGACGCTGAATCGCAGGCAATTATTGAAATTGCGCATCTTGCTGTTCAATTCAAGATCACAATCCCGCTGGAAGTCCTAGAGGTGATGGCCGAAGCGTCAGCTCCGCCGCAAGATCTTGTCGTTCTCTTGCAACCTCATCTTGGAGCTACTCCAATAGAATCGCTGAACAGGATTCTCAATAAAATGGGTGACAACTATTCACAGTTGACATTTGAAGGGCGCGAACAAGTCCTAATTTCGAACACACCCGAAGACAAGGCACTCCTTGAGCACTTGGAAATTGTCAGTGCATATAGGGAGGAAGGTTCCGTATTACGAGTGTTTAAGAGACACAAACCGAGGCCGAGCTCTCGTTAAAGTCTCCCTGCCAGAGATGCAGACAGAGTTGATGAACGTAGTTTCTTCAACATCCCCAAACTCTGATTGAGAAGCGATTGCGCGGACCTTAGACTCCTAAAATGCTGTTCCAAAGTAGCTACGATTTCTTCCTGTTCCTCTAGTGGAGGCAGGGGAACAGCCATTTCGAGTAACACCTGGCGAGAGATACCAGGGAACAGGCCAACCGCTCGACTCTGAAGCAACGCAATATTAACTTCCATGACGAATCTCAAAAACTCGACGTTGAGCAGGTAATGCGGATCTAGAGCCATGATTTGTCGGCTCAAGTTCAATTCCGGTTCACGCTGTACATATAGCTTGCCTATGGTCCCCTTCACTGAGATCAGCAAAGCGCCATTACGAGATAGTACTTTAGGATGCTCGATCCATCGTTCGATGAACAGTTGATCTTCGTGAATGTTACTGGCACCCATTACGTAGGGAACCCCCACACCTTCAGCATTGCAATGTGCCAAAGGCTCGTCACGACCAGAAATTAGGTTTGAAATTGATCCTAACCTGACCCAATGCCATTCTTTTGGAACCTCGAAAGGCTGCTCCTTCTCAGGGACCAGAGCACCCTCAGGGATATTGTAAAAGTCTTCAATCAGCGGCAGCTTCTTGTTTCTAACCGAGGACTTTTCCAGCTTCGCCTCAGATTCGTCCAAACTGTTCTCAGAGGTTATTACCTCACGAGGCACTTCGTGGTTCTCTCGCCAAAATTTTGTCAGGTTTCCACTCACGGCCGCGCGGACCAGATTATTCATCTGCGCATCAGCAATACCCAGAACATTTTCAGTTCGCTCAAGTGCATTATCGATCTGAGCTAACCGGTCTTCCAATCTAGCAACTATCCCCTCCTGTTCCTCCAACGGAGGTAGAGGTACTGGTGCATTCTCGAAGTCTTGGGCTTTGACAGAAGGGGAATTATCTCCCCTCATCTTGTTAGTTATTAGGGTTATGAAAGTGTCTGCGCGCAACCAATTAAACAAGAAAACAGAACTAACTATGCTTGCGGGAGAACAGACATAAAATCCTGTGCTAGCTATTGCTTTTGAGAATTCTGGCGGTACGAGGGCAATATTCCGAAGGTAGGGTCTTACCAACGAAAAGAGAACATCGCCATCATGAACAGCTCTACTTGCTCGGCTAGGCGCACGTCTACTTTCTAGTTCGGAAGGCCTCAAAATTACTTGATTCTTATTATCAATAGAAGCGATATCTATGTATGTAAAGCTGTCCCCCTTAGGATTTCGACGCTCCATAGCATGCAAAATTGCGCCGAGCCTAACCCACTTCCAGTGTTCTGGGATCTCATACGGCTCTTCTTCTAAGGGAACCAAAGCCTTTTCGGGAATATTGTCGAAATCTTCAATCAGCGGAAATGCACGCTTGCGGGCCATTACTCACCATCATCCTGCTGCAGATCTACGGCGAGCGAACGCAACAAATCTACTGCTTCCTCGAGCAAATCCGCCGCTTCATTCGCTTGTTCAGCTGGATCGTATGTCGACCAATCAATCTGCTCTGCCTCAATCTTCATGAGGCCCAGATCAAGGGTGTCTCCCTTTTCGCGAATTTCCCCTCTGGTGAAATGACTCCACCGTTCATCGTCAACTGCAGATCGATCATCTGAGCTGTAAGCGGCTTCGAAATAGACAAAATGATTCTTCGTTAACGGAGTCCGTTTGCCGAAGGACGGCATATTGGTACGCAGATCGTAATACCAAACTTCTTTTGTATTGTCGTTATCCAACTTACCACGCTCAAAAAACAAGACATTAGTCTTGACACCCTGGGCGTAAAAAATACCCGTGGGCAGACGCAAGATGGTGTGCAGATTGCACTTATTCATCAAGTCTTCACGAATACGCCTACCATCTCCATCCGCGAACAACACGTTGTCCGGCAACACAACCGCAGCCCGACCACCCGGCTTCAAACTACGGTAAATGTGTTGCAGGAAGTTCAACTGCTTGTTCGATGTTGGGAACGTCAAGTCGTCACGGGTAGCTCGCTCACCGCCACGCTTAGTTCCAAACGGTGGGTTCGTCAGAACTACATCAAAACCCTTCACATTCTTACCAAGAGGAGAGAGCGTATCGCCCAACGTGATAGGAGATTCAATGTCATGCAGCATCGCATTCATCAATGCCAACCGGTGCGTATCCGAAACCAGTTCAATCCCCGTGAAGGCTTCTTTGACCTGGAACGTCGCCTCGTCCTGACTCAATTCGAACAAATCGTCAGTAGCTTCCCTGACGTGCTCGCTAGCAGCGATCATGAAACCAAAAGTGCCACAGGCCGGGTCGCACAACCAGTCACGATGGATACAAGACCCCAGTGAGGAGTGGCGCTATCGGATAGCGCCGATACCGGCTATGAACTGGGAATTCGTACCAGTGCCGTCGTTTGGAGATGAAGCGTCCGGGGTTTTGTTCCTACCTGTTTTTGAGAGGATTGGAATATGCCGAAGAGGTATTCACAAGATTTTAAGGACCGTGCGGTGCGGATGGTCGCCGATCGCCTTGCTGATGACCGGTCGT
>FZPS01000062.1_pt4308 | contig 21858 bp, 23 predicted proteins | sample 1817821 | NCBI WGS metagenome assembly FZPS01 (sample SAMEA104158645, study PRJEB21678) | metagenome | place: Germany | collected 2015-04-21 | reverse complement strand
GTATATTATATTTTTTTTGATATTGGAGTTGAGCAAATGAAATTCCAGGACTTTAAAGGCGGAGTGCATCCTCCCCAGTCAAAAAACACTATGGAATGTGCAACTATCAAAATGGACATTCCAGAAAAAGTTGTTCTTCCGATGCAACAGCATATAGGTGCCCCATGTAAGGCAGTGGTAAAAAAAGGCGATACTGTTAAAGTGGGGCAAGTAATAGGAACTTCCGACGCTTATGTTTCAGTTCCTGTTCATTCCAGTGTATCGGGAACTGTAACTGCTGTTACCGAACGGATTATTTCCGGCAGCAGACCTGTAGTATGTGTCGAAATTAAGCCGGACGGGCTTCAGGAAATCTCGGAGGATGTTAAGGCACCTGTTGTGGAAAGTAAAGAAAGTTTTTTAAAAGCAATCAGGGATTCAGGATTAACAGGCCTTGGCGGAGCGGGATTCCCGGCTCACGTGAAACTTAATCCACCAAAAGATTTAGCAATTGATACGCTTATTATCAACGGGGCGGAGTGTGAACCTTATATTACCTCTGATTACCGTGTATGTATGGAAAATACAGAGAATATAATTGAGGGCATAGACTATGTTCTTCAATGGACGGGCATACCAAGGGCTTTAATAGGAATTGAAGACAATAAGCCTGAAGCAATAAAGAAACTTAAAAGTGCAGTTAAAAAAACAAAGAGCATTTCTGTACATAGCTTAAAAACCCGATACCCCCAAGGTGCAGAAAAAATGCTTATAAAAACCTTGACAGGACGTGAAGTTCCTCCAGGAAAACTCCCGTCTGAAGTCGGTTGTCTTGTAATGAATGTTGCCAGTGTTGCATTTGTTGCCGAATACTTAAAAACAGGAATGCCATTAATCAAAAAACGTGTTACAGTAGACGGTTCATCGGTAAAAACACCAATGAATCTTGAAGTATTAATAGGCACCCCGGTGGGTGATGTCTTTGAGTTTAGCGGCGGATTTGCATCAGAACCTGTAAAGATTATTATGGGCGGTCCTATGATGGGAGTTTCATTATACTCAGATGAGCTGCCGGTAATGAAATACACAAACGCTTTGCTTGCTCTTAACGAAAAAGACGGAAAGATTCCGGAAGAAAATGTGTGTATCAGATGCGGACGCTGCGTCAGTGTTTGCCCTATGAATTTATTGCCCTTCGATATTGATAGATTAGTTAAGGCCAATCAATATGATGACCTTGATAAGTATAATGTTACAGACTGTATTGAATGCGGATCCTGCGCTTATGTATGTCCATCCAAAAGGATGCTGACTCAGTCCCTCAGGCTGGGGAAGGATATCCTGCGCAGAAAGGAAAAGAAGTGATTAATAATACATTTTTTCGGGACAGAAATGTTCAGTGAAAATTACAATGAGGGGGAATTATTTTGGAAAACATGTTATATGTGAACTCTTCTCCACATATAAGGAGTGAGGTCACTACCCAAAGGCTGATGCTGGATGTTATTATAGCGCTAATTCCCGCAGCCTTTGCAGGAATATATTTCTTTGGATTTAGAGCGGCACTTCTTATAGCTGTAACTGTTATATCAAGTGTAGGTTTTGAATATTTGATACGAAAAGTGTTAAAAAGAAACAATACCATCGGTGATTTAAGCGCTGCTGTTACAGGGTTCATTCTGGCGTTGAATCTGCCGCCGGAACTGCCTTTTTGGATGGCCATTGTCGGTTCATTTTTTGCCATAGTTATTGTAAAGCAGCTATTCGGAGGATTGGGATATAATTTTCTAAACCCTGCTTTGGCTGCCCGTGCATTTCTTATTGTTTCCTACGGAGCAAGAATGACCACATGGACCAGGCCGTTTACAACAGCTGCAGATATTGACTCAGTCTCATTGGCAACAGCTGCAGATATTGATGCAGTCTCGTTCGCAACCCCTCTGGGTGCCCTTAAGGAAGGAAGTAACCTGCCTGAGCTTATGGATATGTTTCTCGGTAATATCGGCGGATCATTAGGTGAAACATCAGCGCTTGCACTTATTATTGGCGGGATTTATCTTATTGCCCGAAGTGTTATATCGTGGCATATTCCTGTTATATATATTGGAACGGTAGGTTTGTTAGCGTGGATAATGGGGCCGAATGGTATTTTTACAGGAAATCCGTTATTTCACATATTAGCCGGAGGGCTTATGCTTGGAGCCATATTTATGGCTACTGATTACACCACAAGCCCTATGACAAAAAAAGGTACTATTATTTATGCAATCGGTTGCGGCGTTTTAACGATGCTTTTCAGGCTATATACAAATATGCCGGAGGGTGTTTCATACGCTATTCTGCTGATGAATGTATCGGTACCGATGATTGACAGATGTACAAAACCGGCAAGATTTGGAGGGAAAGCGCATGTTTAAAGAAATTATTAAACCATCATTAATTTTATTTTTGGTATGCGCCATAATGACAGGAGCCCTCGCTTATGTAAACAGCGTAACAAAGCCCATAATTGATGAAAACAATATTATTGCCGAGCAGGAAAGTTTAAAGAATGTGTATAACGATGCTGATAATTTCCTCGACGCAAAAACTGCAGAGGAGCTTAAATCTGAAGGAATTGACGTAGGTGATAATATTGAAAAAATATATACCGCACAGAAAGATGGACAATCTGTAGGATATGTTGTGGCTGTTTTCTCCAGTGGATACGGCGGGCAGATGAAAATCCTTGTTGGAATAGATAATGATCTTAATATTGAGGGTGTATCTCTCACCAATCACAATGAAACACCAGGTTTGGGTGCAAATGCGGCGGACCCTAAATTTACAGATCAATTCCTGGGGAAAGCGCCCGAAACCACGTACAATGTGGTAAAAAGCGTTCCAAATAATGAAAATGAAATACAAGCCATAACAGCTGCTACCGTTACATCAAAAGCAGTAACAAAGGGCGTTGATGAAGCAGTTGCATTGGTTCGATTAATGGCAGGGGGTGCGTAAGATGGCTGAGAGAAAAAAGTCCTTTTCGGTTTTACTGAACGGTTTAATAAAAGAGAATCCTACATTCAGGCTTCTGCTTGGAATGTGTCCTTCTCTGGCTGTCACTACAATGGCCAAGAATGGCTTAGGTATGGGCGCTGCGGCAACATTTGTGCTGGTGGGTTCCAATCTGGTTATTTCACTGATTAGAAAAATAGTTCCCGACAAGGTAAGAATACCGGCTTATATTACTGTTATTGCCACATTCACAACCATTGTCCAGTTGCTGATGGCGGCGTTATTGCCTGAAATAAATAAACAATTAGGTATTTTTATACCACTAATTGTTGTTAATTGTATTATATTTGCCCGGGCCGAGATGTTCGCACAGAAGAACGGACCATTTCTTTCTGTATTGGATGGTTTAGGAATGGGAGCCGGTTTTACTCTTGCGATAACAATTATCGGCTCGGTCAGAGAGATTCTCGGTGCTGGCACCTGGATGGGAATACCTGTTACCGTTAATCTGTTTGAACCTGCCATTATGTTTATCCTTCCGCCGGGTGGATTTTTAGTGATGGGATTCCTGGTAGCCCTGTTTAATAAACTCACTAATAAAAAGGATAGAAATGCGGAGTGTGAAACCGGATGCGGAGTTGGTTGTCCCGGCTGCAGCAAGGCAGTAAACGGAGGTGAAGCATAATGAAAGAATTGTTTGCAATATTGATTGGCGCAATGTTAGTAGAAAATTTTGTACTGACCAAGTTTCTGGGGATATGCCCTTTTCTTGGTGTATCAAAAAAGACCTCCACTGCCCTTGGCATGAGTGGTGCAGTCGTATTTGTGCTTGTTCTGTCGCAGGCTGTAACATGGCTGGCTAATGAGTACTTGCTGGTTCCCAACAAGCTGGAGTATCTTCAAACTATAACATTTATTCTTGTAATTGCTGCTTTGGTACAATTTGTGGAGACGGTTCTGAAAAAACTTATGCCCTCGCTTTATAAGTCCCTGGGCGTATATCTTCCGCTTATCACAACCAATTGTGCTGTTCTTGGTTCGGCTTTAATTTTTGTTGAGCGTGATTATACATTTGTAGAATCAGTGGTATTTGGATTTGCGGCGGGTTTAGGTTTTACTTTGGCATTGATTTTGTTCTCCGGGGTAAGAGAGCGTTTAGAAACTGCTGATATACCCGAGGCTTTTAAAGGGATGCCAATAACACTTATTGCTGCGTCTTTGGTATCCATAACATTTATTGGGTTTGCCGGTTTAATTATTAGTTAAGAAAGGGGAGTGAAAAAATGAGTATAATAATTCCTGTTGCAGTTGTTTCAGGTCTGGGACTTGTTTTTGGACTGGGCCTTTCATATGCATCAAAAGTCTTTGAAGTGAAGGTTGACGAGAGGATTGGTGCAGTAAGAGAAATGCTCCCTGGTGCAAATTGCGGTGCATGTGGTTATTCCGGCTGTGACGGTCTGGCAGAGGCCATCGTAAATGAAGGCGTTCATGCAAGCCGTTGCCCTGTTGGAGGAATATCTGTAGTCAATGCCATTTCGGATTATATGGGTGTAGATGAGGGATCAATTGACGTCAATGTTGCCAGAGTATTATGCCAGGGCAATTGTGATAATGTTAAAATGAAATATAACTATCTGGGCATAGAGGACTGCCATGCCGCCAATGTACTGGCAGGAGGAATGGATGCATGTAATTATGGCTGTTTGGGTTTGGGTAGCTGCAAGAAAGTGTGTCAATTTGATGCGATAGTTGTAGAAAACGGATTAGCATCAATAATAGCAGAAAAATGTACAGGTTGCGGGAATTGCGTTGCTGAATGTCCGAAATCAATTATTAAATTAATTCCTGTACTGTCGGGATTCACTGTAAAATGCAATAACCATGATAAAGGCGGAGTGGCAAGGAAAAACTGTAAAGTTGGTTGTATCGGCTGTCAGAGATGCGTAAAGGTATGCCCTTCCGATGCAATTACAATGGTGGAGAATTTAGCTGTTATTGATCCTCAAAAATGCACAAACTGTGGACAATGCGCAGAAGTCTGCCCTCAAAAGTGTATAACCAATACTATAGTAAAACGTTTTTAAATTGATAACGATTAAATAAGGCGCCTGCCAGGTAACATTGAAGGGCGCCTTAATTTATTCTTGATCACTGTAAAAAGAAATTTGATCTTCTGTATTCATATAAGTTGTTGCATGAATTGAAGATGGAAATTCAAGAACCTTTCTGGCTTTTGGTACAGGTGGTACCAGGGAAAAAGGTTTTATAAGTCTCTTTATAGAAATAATCTTGTTGTTCTTATCCAAAAAAACTGCATCCAAATTATACCGCATAAAAAATGTATGGACAGAGTTACACGGGATAAGCAAGAGTCCATATTCACCTTTCTTCTTGCCCATTAAGCCCAAAAACCTGCTGCCGAAGGTATTAGCGATTCTGATGGGGATAGCCTTCCCTGCTGGTGTTAAAAAGTGCAATTTATCATTTCTTTTCACATAATCACCCAACAATAGCATAACCGCAGATATGCCAAAGGGGAATAGGGCATTTATCTTAAAACTTATAGGACTAAATCTATGGATTCAGTGTATCCTGCCTCTTTCTTGTTACTAATTAATACTTTTTCTGAAAAATTAGGATGAAACTTAATACAAGGTGACAAATCATTGGCAAAAGGCAAAAACAGCTTTAAATTTTATAATTACTATTGTATAATATCAGTGTATGTCTATTTAGAGATATCTAAAAATAAGATAGATATAGTAATACAGTTATACTTGGTGATTACCAGGAGGAAATACAATATGCAATCTAAGGAAGTTACTATCTTCAGTAAAACAGGACTTGAATCTAAAATGGCAGCACGTTTGATACAGAAGGCTTCAAGCTATGAAGCGAACATCTGGATTCAAAAAGGAGAACGAAAAGCAAATGCAAAGAGCTTGCTGGGGCTTTTATCTTTGGGAATCAGTCCCGGTGATAATATTACGATTATTACCGAAGGCAGGGACGAGTCAATTGCTTTAAGTGAGCTTGAGGCTTTTGCGAATAACGGAATGGTGGATTAATATTTGCTCTTATTCAAAGCCGGCTGAAAGCCGGCTTTTTTGTTGATATATCACCAGATGACTATTCCCATGTCCTGCCCATAAAACAGTAGCTTCTGTAAAAGGGCACAAGGCTGTAAGGAGTTGAAAAAATGTCTTCAATAGATGAAACTCTCAAGAACCTTCCCGAATTGCCGGGAGTTTATATAATGCGTGACATTGATGGAACGATAATATATGTTGGGAAAGCTAAAAATCTAAAAAACCGGGTAAAGTCTTATTTTCAAAACAGAGACGACAGGGATTCCAAAACCTCGATGCTGGTGTCAAATATTAATTCCCTGGATTATATTGTGACCCATACCGAAGAGGAGGCATTAATCCTTGAAAATACTCTGATTAAAAGGCATAAACCCAAATACAATATACTGCTTAAGGATGATAAAACTTATCCTCATATAAAAATAACAGTCCAGGATGAATTTCCCCGAATTGAGATAACCCGCAGAATTGAAAAAGATGGAGCAAAGTATTTTGGTACTTTTGTTAAGATGTCTGCTGTAAAGGACTCAATTGAGGTTTTAAGACGATTATTTCCTGTCAGAACATGCAAAAGGAACATAAACCCTGAAAAAAAACAGAGGCCTTGCCTTTATTATCATATAGGTCTGTGCTCTGCACCATGCTCCGGAAACATTTCAAAGGAAGAATATGCCGAGCTTGTTAAAAATGCTGTAGCCTTTTTGGACGGAAGGCATGATGATGTAATTGATATGCTGGAAGCGGAAATGCAAAGACTTTCGGAACAAATGAAATTTGAAAAGGCTGCTGTTATCAGGGACAGAATTAACAGCATAAAAGAGTTATATAAAAAGCAATCGGTTTACTCAACCAAGATGGACGAACGGGATGTTATTGCCCTTTATGCAGATGACTGGCACTATGCGGCCAGTGTGCTGGCCATCAGAGAAGGCAGGCTCATTGGTAAAAGAGCCTTTGTTCTTGAAGGAATGGGAGCGGCCCCTCCCGGCGAAGCAATTGTATCATTTATTATTCAATATTATGAGGTGAATCCGGAGATTCCAAAGGAAATAGCCTTGCAAACTGAGCCTGAATCAAAAGATGTATTGGTGGAGTTGCTTTCAAAAAAGCGTGGGAATAAAGTGAATCTGATTGTTCCCAAAAGAGGCGTTAAGGCAGAGCTTATAAATATGGCTGTACAAAATGCGAAGGAAGAACTGGAGTTGTATCAGAGAAACGTTCTGGCTGCACAGGCAAAATCCATGGAAGCAGTTAAAAAACTTCAGAAAACACTGGGTCTTAAGAATATGCCACGAAGAATTGAAGCATATGATGTATCAAACACCGGAAGCACAGAAATAGTTGCTTCTATGGTAGTATTTCGTGATGGCCAGGCAGACAGCCAGAGTTATAGGAGATTTAAGATGAAGGTGATAACCGAGCAAAACGATTATGGCAGTATGCAGGAGACATTAATCCGCCGCTTTAACCGATATTTGTCAGGAGCGGAGGATATGGCCTTTGGAGAATTGCCTGACCTGATACTGGTGGATGGCGGCGCGCAGCATGTCAACGCGGTAAGAGAGGTTCTGGCTGATTTAGATATAAATGTCCCGGTATGGGGTATGGCAAAGGATAACAGACACAGATCCCATCGTTTGGTGAATGGCACAACCGGCATTGAACTAAGCAGAGATAATGATATATTGAGGTTTGTGGCTTCTATTCAAAATGAGGCTCATCGATATGCGCTCCAATATAATAAAAACCTCAGGAAGAAACGCATTGAAAAGTCGGTGCTTGACGAGCTGGAAGGAGTAGGCCCGGTTCGAAAAAAAGAGCTTATTAGAGCCTTTGGTTCGGTTAAAAAGCTGAAAGAAGCCAGTATTGAGGATATTGCAAAAGTTAAGGGCATAGGCAAGAAAATGGCCGAAAAGATTAAAGATCAGCTTGAGAAGTTGTAAAGTTGCCATTCCGAAAGACACATAACCCCTCAGTGTCATTCTGAGCAAAGCGAAGAATCTTATCCCCCCTGTCATTCTGAATGGAGCGAAGCGGAATGAAGAATCTTTTGCGTTGACGTAATAAGATACTTCGACTCCGCTAACGCTGTGCTTAGGATGACATAAGGGTGTGTACTAACGCTGTCGACTGGTACAATATTTTAGACAAAAAATCTCTACTTTTTAGTTACATCTTTTTAAATTTATTGTTATAGGAGACTTGTAGTTCAATGAACTATGTGGTCTTCTATAATTATAATAATCCCAAAAATAATTCATTATCATAATATATTGATTCACAGTATAGTTTTTCACAGGGCCTATTTCTGTTTTAATTGTTTTCCAAAATGTCTCTATGAAACAGTTATCAACAGCATAATGAGGTCGTGACATAGAATGCATAATTCCATATTCTTTTAAAATGTCTTGATATGCTTTACTAATAAATTGTGGACCACGATCTGTTAGCATCATATCAGGTATACCAAAATTCTCTATTGCATCTAATAGGGTCTCAATCGCTAGTTTAGATGATATTTTTGTAGAAATTCTAAAACCTACTATTACTCTGCTATTGATTGACTTTATTCCGCAAGTATATATTGTTTTTCCTTCTACCTTTTCTTCGGTAAAGTCTGTTGACCATATTTCTTTCTTCTTTTCTTCATCTGTTAATGTTACATAGATATTATCTTTAATGTATTTCTTAGTATTTACGCTTGTATAGACGTTCTTTAATTTTTTAATTTTGTATTTTGACCAAAGCCCATTTATTTTCATTATTCTAGAAATCTTCCACTCTGAAAAGCTAATTCCCTTTCTTTCTAAAAGTACTTTAAGAGTTCTTCGGCCAAATGAGCCATGATGCTCATGAAACATATTAATCACAGGTTGCATTTCTTCCTTGGTATATGCACTCTTAGGTGGATTGTTTTTTCTGTAATAGTATGAGGATCTGCTAATTTGTAATACTTTGCATACTTTGCAAACAGGGTATTCATTTAGAAATTTAAGTGCAAAATCTATTTTGTCTGCTTGTGTCGCGCAAAGTATGCTTCGGCTTTTTTTAATATTTCATTCTCCATTTCAACCTGTTTTAGCCGTTCTTTTAGTTTCCTAACTTCATCACCGGCAAGAACAGCTTTAGATTCAAATGCAGCTTCTCCGCCTTTTTTGTACTCATTAACCCAGCGACATAAGGTTTGTCTATCAATGTCATATTTCTCGCATATTTCCTTTGTCTTGTAGATATTGTTTAATTTTTTAGATACTACATCTAACTTAAATTCTTTTGTGTATGTTCTTCTTTTACTTTTTGGCATAATGATTTCTCCTTTACCTTAGTCATTTAAAGACCTGTCCAAAAACATTATACCATTTCCCTGCGCTCAGGATGACAATAACGTGATGTGAGAGATGGGATGTGAGAAGTGAGATATTTGCTTATATTCTTTATATACATTTTCTTACCTCCAACCTCGCACCTCTCACCTCCAAATTGATGGATTCACGGAGCGGCGCATTTGACTCACTCTACAGGCACCAACTTGTTCGCATATTCTTAAGTATACGATAGCTGCGTTTTTTGTTGCCCATACCTGATTTCCAGCTCATAATCTGAATGAATCCTCCGGTTTTGTCAATAATAGGACTTGATTAAAAAATCGGAGGTTAATTATGGATAAGTATAAACGTGTTATAAGAACCGATATGGCTGATGAATCAAGGGTTGTCGGAGCAGGTACACAGACCAGGGTCCAGCATGGCGGCCTTGGTGAAGGAATAAGAATTGAAAAAGACGGTGATAATGACGTAGCAATTACCAGAGTCCATGTGGATACACCTGAGGGAGAGCAGAAGGTGGGGAAACCCATTGGAAGCTATATAACTATGGACATTCCAATGGTGAATGAAAGAAGCAGGGATTTATATGAGAAAGCCTGCCGGATGCTGGCAAGGGAATTGGAAAGACTTATTCACTTGAATAAAAATGATACGGTTTTAATTGTAGGTTTGGGAAACTGGAATGTAACAGCTGATGCTTTGGGTCCAAAAGTAGCACAGTCGGTGCTGGTGACCAGGCATATATATGAATACCTTCCAAAAGAGATAGATGAGACTGAGCGGCCTGTTTGTGCAATATCACCGGGGGTTCTCGGGATAACGGGAATCGAAACAGGCCATATCATAAAGGGGATAGTGGATAATGTAAAGCCTGCATTAGTGATTGCTATTGACGCATTGGCATCCAGAAGTATGAGCAGAGTTAATACATCAATTCAATTGGCCAATACCGGAATTGCTCCGGGGTCCGGCGTAGGAAATAAAAGAATGGCACTTAATAAAGAATCCCTTGGAGTACCGGTTGTAGCAATTGGTATACCTACAGTAGTAGACGCTGCCACCATGGCCAGCGATGTCCTGGATCTTATTATGGATGAAATGATGAAGCAGGCGGGGCAAGGTACTGAATTTTACAATATGTTGATGAATATTGACCGGGATGAAAAATATCGTATGATAATAGAGTTATTGGAGCCCTATTCCGGGAATCTGGTGGTTACACCAAAGGATACTGATGACACAATTGATTATCTGTCAAAACTAGTGGCAAATGGAATCAACATGGCATTGCATGAGAACATAGGGCCAGAAGATGTTGATAGATTTATTCAGTAACATTCTCCATGAAAAGAAACTCCGTTATCATTACCACTATTTTTTATTAAAAAATTAGTGTATTATTAGTTATACAGAAATTAATGGAGTGTCACATAATGAAAAATTCTTCTTTAAAGTTTTCTAATTACAGACCACGTTACAAAATAAAGAATACCGCACGGCTTATGGCTGTAATTCTTGTTTTCTTACTTACCATAACAGCCGTGCTTGTTATACTTGCTAAGGTAAGAGGCAACAGTGATGATAAAGATGGATTAAAGCCCGAGGAAACAATTGATGTTTCCACCCCTACACCTACACCGGAACCAACTCCTACCCCGTATCCTGTCCCGGAAGGCAAAGTCATGGAACCCTTTTTGGTAATGCTGGATCCCGGTCACGGAGATCTGGATGGCGGAACAGTTTCACCATATATTGATGGTTTGTATGAAAAGGATATTGTTCTGGATATTGCGAAAAAAGTTGAGTCTATTCTTATCGAAAAAGGGATAAACGTCATTCTTACGAGAGAAGATGACATGCGGCCGGTTCAGCATAGCGAAGAAGATCTGGTGGCACGCTGGAGTTTTGCTAACGAACAAAAAGCCTCTCTTTTTGTAAGTATTCACGTAAATGCATATGACCTGAAGTTTAAAGGGGCAGCCAGTGTCAACGGTATGGAGATTTACTATTTTGAAGACAAGCAGGAGGTCTATACCGATTTCACACAGCAACGCTTTGCGGAAATTATGAGGGATTCGATTACGGCAGCAAACGGTATCACCTTCAGATTTATGGAAGGCGAAAGAAGACTTGCAGTCGTAAGAAATACAACAATGCCGGCGGTTTTAATTGAAACAGCCTATATAACAAATAAAGAGGACAATGACAGACTGAATTCACAGGAATTCAGAGAAAAAACTGCTGGTGGAATTGCAGATGGAATTGTGGCTGCAATGGAAGAGATAGGTGTTTTCAAACATGACGGTGAAATGTATGTATTTAAGGAAACCGGAGAGTGACAATTAAATGGATATTGAAAAAAGAATAGTTGAATTAAGGGAACTTATTAACTACCATAATCACAAGTACTATATTGAAGATAATCCTGAGATTCAGGACTATGAATATGATAAACTTTACCAGGAGCTTTTGGATCTGGAGGAGGAAAACCCTCATTTGATTACAGCTGATTCGCCTACCCAGAGAGTGGGAGGACAGGCTGCAGATGCTTTTACAAAAGTTGTTCATGAAGTTAAGATGGAAAGTTTAAATGATGCCTTTTCCGAAGAAGAGCTTTATGCTTTTGACCGCCGCGTCAAAGATGCAATAGGAAACTATTCTGTTGAATATATTGTTGAGAAGAAAATTGATGGGCTTTCTGTATCTCTGGAATATGAAAACGGTTTTTTTAAGAGAGGTTCCACCCGTGGTGATGGCGTAATTGGAGAAGATGTAACAAATAATCTTAAAACTATAAGATCCATACCGTTAAAGCTCTCTATCCCCCAGGGTATGACTTTACCCTACATTGAAGTCCGGGGTGAGGTTTTTATGGCGAAGAAAGATTTCCTTGATTTAAATGAGAGACAGGAAGCAATGGAACAAAAGCTCTTTGCCAACCCCCGAAATGCGGCGGCGGGGTCTTTAAGGCAGCTGGACCCTTCAGTTACTGCATCAAGAAAACTGGACATTTTTGTTTTTAATATACAAAGGGCAGAGGGGATATCATTTAAAACTCATTCTGAAGCTCTGAATTTTTTGAAAAAGCTGGGTTTCAAAATCAGTCCGAATTTCAAAGTATGCAAAACTATTGAAGAAGTAATAAATGAAATACATAGAATCGGAGAAGAAAGAGGGAATCTGCCTTTTGAAACCGATGGCGCTGTGGTAAAAGTAGACAGTTTACCATTAAGAGAACTGTTGGGTTCTACCAGTAAAGCTCCAAGATGGGCATTAGCTTATAAATATCCTCCCGAAGAGAAAAAGACTTTGTTGAAGGACATCATTATCCAGGTAGGACGTACCGGTGCCTTAACACCAAATGCAGTATTAGAGCCGGTCAGACTTGCCGGCACTACTGTATCACGGGCTACCCTTCATAACGAAGATTATATAAAAGAAAGGGATATTCGTATAGGTGATACCGTATTGGTCAGAAAAGCCGGGGAAATTATTCCAGAGGTTTTAGGCGTGGATTTTTCGGCAAGACCCGAAAACACAGTTCCGTTTAAAATGCCTGAATATTGCCCGGTGTGCGGTGCTCCTGCCGTAAGAGAAGAACAGGAGGCTGTTACCCGCTGTACAGGCATCGAATGTCCTGCCAGACTTTTTAGAAGTGTGCTGCATTTTGTTTCCCGTGATGCCATGAATATTGAGGGTTTGGGTCCGGCTCTCATTGAGATGCTTTTAGATAAAGGTTTAATTGCCGGGATTCCTGATTTATATACTTTAAAGGATAAAAGGGAAGAATTGGTTGCTCTTGAACGGATGGGAGAGAAATCGGTGGAAAACCTGCTGCTTTCTATAGAAAAATCCAAAGAAAATGATTTAAGCAAACTGCTTTTTGGCCTCGGTGCCCGCTATATAGGCAAGAGAGCTGCTCAGCTTGCGGCTGGGTATTTCAAGACTATGGATGCCCTGATGGCTGCTGCCAGCGATGAAATTCAAAAAGTAGAGGAATTTGGCGAGAAGATGGCAAAAAGCCTGGAGAGTTTTTTAAACCAGGAGCAGACTATTCATACCATTAATCTGTTAAAAGAATACGGTGTCAATATGGAATCAAAAGTGCAGGGGCAGAAAACGGGAGCATTTACCGGTCTTACCTTTGTACTTACCGGAACATTGCCCACATATTCAAGAGCGAAGGCCACTGAACTCATTGAAAAAAGAGGCGGAAAGGTATCAGGAAGCGTTTCCAAAAAAACATCCTATGTTTTGGCAGGTGAGGGGGCAGGAAGTAAACTTGACAAGGCGGTACAACTTGGGGTTAATATTATAGATGAGGACACTTTCAAAAAAATGTGTGAAGATTAACCATAAAGCTAGAATTAGCAAATTAAGCCAATAGGCCCATACAGCTATCAAGCCAGAGGTTTTTAAGCATAGTGAGGAAATAATGATATCCCGCCCTGCAGTACAGGCCGGTGACTGATAAATAGACACCTTGATATAAAAACAGTGAGGATTTAGGAGTTTATTTGTTTTTTATGAAAGGCAGGATCTGAATGAACAGAGGCATTCGTGCCATAACATTTTTATTATTTTTTATATTTGGACTTCTGATTAATCTTCAATTCAAAGGTATTATTTTGGCTGAGCCTAAAAATGGCGCATCTGCCAAGGAACTTGCTGCACAACTTGAACTTGAAAAAAGTGAAAATGCAAAGCTGATGGAGCAGCTTGCAAATTTAGAGGCTGAACGGGATATGCTCTGGAGAAACATAGGAGATACCCTGAACAATCAGCAAATTAATGAGTTGTTAAAGATGAAGGATTATGAATATTTAAGGGCAGGTTTAACTGCAGTCAGCGGCAAAGGAGTTGTAATTACAATGGAAGATGCTCCAGCAAAGGGCGAGCTGGACATTAATGAATATATTATACATGACAACAATATAAATGATATTTTAGACGAGTTGAAGGCAAACGGTGCTCAGGCAATATCGGTAAACGGTGAACGTGTAATGCTCAACACAAGGCCTGTCTGTGCCGGCCCTACCATTATAGTCAACGAGAGCAGATATCCCCCGCCGTATGTTATAGAGGCAATCGGAGATCCGGATATTTTATATGATGCAATAGAGAATATGCCCCAGGTAGCTTTTATGCGCCTGACCAATATAAGAATAGACGTAGAAAAGCAGGAGGAAATTGTTATCAACCGATTTAGGATGTACAGCACTTTGGAAAACTTGTTAAAAGGATTGGAGGTGGTTAAATAGTGAAGATTTTCAAAACAATTTCACTTACAGCTGTATGCCTTGTTTTGGGTATTATAGTTGCATGGCAGTATAGAAGCGTTAAAATGAACCAGGTGCTGGCCCAATATGAGAAGAAAAACGTAAGCGAGATAATCGAGGAACTCCTGATAGAAAAGAACAATAATGAAAACCTAAAGCAACGGCTTCAAGAACTCCAGAGGGAGGTAGATACCTTTAAGGCCGGCGAAATGGGTGTAAAGGAAAATGTTGAAGCTCTGGAGCAACAAGTTCTGGCAGCCCGGATAAAAGCAGGGCTGGAAACCGTCAAGGGTGCAGGTCTGATAATAACAATAGAAGCCAGCGGTCTGAAAACGGTTGAAGACCGGCATATCGAAGAATTGATTAATGAACTTAAAGCAAGTGACGTTCAGGCTATTTCAGTAAATGATGAGAGAATAGTTGCAATGAGTGAGATACGAAAAGCCGGAGATTATATTATGGTAAACGGGAACCAGCTGGTCCCGCCATATACTATAAAGGCCATCGGCCATGCAGATAATATGGAAAGATCCCTGAAACTTTTAGGAGGAGTGCTTGAAAAGTTTCAATATTTTGAGTTTAAAACCTCCTTAAAAAAAGAAGAGAATGTTGTTATTCCTGCAGTGCGGGAAGAATATCTAAAAATTGACAGGCTTACCCCGGTGGTACAGTAATAATGAACAAACTGTTTTTGCCCTCTCAGTAATTTTAGCCTGTCCGCATGTAATATAATGGTGGTAGGAGATAAGAGTCATTTAATAGTAATGGCTCTTTTTATTTTGGTGATTGACGGTGGAAAAGATATACAAATATTTCAGTTTTTTTGTTTTAGGCATATTGACTATAATAACGGTATGCCTACTGGCTATACCACAGCTTCCTGATATATCGGCCTTAACTTTTTCCGAAGAATTGACAGGAGCTTTATCTGTGGAAGATTCCGACACAAAAAGAGATACTCATGCGTCGGGTATAAATGACCGGTATACAGGGCTAAGAAGCTGGGGAATTACCAGGGGTAAGAATGGTGAGCTGCCCAGGGCTGATCCGGGAGCACCCGAAATACTTGCACGGCATAATTCCATATATCTTGCTGATACGAGTAAGAAAACCATATACCTTACCTTCGATGAGGGTTATGAAAACGGGTATACAAGCAAGATTTTAGATATACTTTTTGAAAACAAAGTTAATGCAATATTCTTTATTACCGGGCCATATCTGGATAAGGAGGATGAACTGGTTCAGCGGATGCTGGATGAAGGGCATGCCATAGGCAATCATACCGTTAATCATAAGAGTCTTCCTTTATTGGATGAAAAGGGAATTGAAGATGAGGTTGTGGGACTGGACCGACGCTTTTATCAGAAATACGGTAAGAATATGATTTTTTTAAGACCGCCAAAAGGAGAGTACAGCGAAAAATCATTGGAAGTCACCTCAAACCTGGGATATATAAATGTTTTCTGGAGCTTTGCCTATGATGACTGGGCGGTGGACCGTCAAAGAGGATGGGAATATGCATTCAAAAAAGTAACTGAGAATCTTCATAATGGAGAGATTATGCTTTTGCATGCGGTGTCAAAGGATAATTGTGAGGCACTGAATTCGATTATTGAATACGCCAGATCGGCTGGGTACGAATTCGGAGACGTTTTTGAGCTGGAAAAGATTGCAAGAGGTGAGGGCTGATGAAAAGAGGTATTTACAGATTAAAAGGTGCCAGGGATAACAATAAGGAACCCGGGGAAAGCCTGGGAGAGAAACTGGCACGTCTGTTTGAGATACCGGGGGAGATATGCGGGAATCGTCCGAAAGTTACTGCAATAGGCAGGGGAGAAGTACTGATTGAAAATTTTAAGGGAATTATGGATTTTCAGAACGATATGTTAAGAATCAATACTTATAACGGAGTAATAAAAGTTACGGGGGAAGGGTTAAACATCAGGGAGATAACCAATGAGGAAATCATTATTGGCGGTAAAATTTCAAACATTGATTATGATGCCTAAAAGAGAGTTGGTTATATTATGTTTTTGGTGCATTTATGGAATTATATAAGGGGATATGTTATTATTATAGTTACCGGCAGAAGCATAGAACGCTTTATAAACATATGTTCAAGGCGTCAGATACTTTTATGGGATATAGTCAGAGACGATGCGGATTCAGCTTCAATGAAAGCGAGTATTCGGGGGTTTCGCCTGATGCGGCCGGCAGCAAAAAAATCCGGATGCAGAGTCCACATAAAGAAAAGATGCGGATTACCCTTTTTTTTGTATCGTTTTAAAAGAAGAAAGGGCTTTAAGCTGGGATTAATTATTTTTTCTGCCTGCTTAATGCTTTCGGTGTCCATCATCTGGGATATCGAAATAATTGGTTGTAAGCCGGAGATTATTCCGCAGGTTATGAATGTTTTAATTTTGGATAATATAGGAAGAGGCAGTTTCAAGCTGAAACTGAATCCCAAAAACATAGCCACCAAAATAGCTCTCAATGTTGATCAGGCAGCATGGGTCGGAGTGGAGATTAAGGGCGTAAAGCTCTTTATTACAATTAAGGACAGTATAGAGCCACCGGTTTTGATTAAAAATAATGAGTCATTTAATATTGTTGCCGAAAGAGACGGTTTGGTCAAAAGCATGGAGGTATATGCGGGCAGGCCGCTGATAAAGGAAGGAGAAACAGTTAAAAAAGGTCAGGTACTTGTATCGGGCAAACTTGAGAGTAAAAATCCGGAATTCGGAACCCGGGATGTCCATGCTCTGGGAAAGATTATTGCGAGAACATGGTATGAAGAATCCTTGCCTGTATCAATGATATACACCCGGAGACTGAAAACCGGTAACATCCATAAAACTGTTTATCTTAGATTTCTGGACAGCAGACTTAAAATTTCCGGTGGGAATTTGCCGTATGAAATGTTTGAAACCGATACAGTTGAAAAACCAATTACAGGCCCTTTTGGTCTAAAGCTGCCTATAGGCTTGACTGTTGAAAATAGTTCTGAGATAGTTGAAAAAAAAGTAGATTTGACATTGGATGAAGCAATTGACGTATCTGTCGAAACAGCAAAAGAAAACTTACGAAAACGAATTCCTGCCGACTGCATGGTTGTTGATGAGATGGTTAAACAGTATGAGGGAGAAAATGGTACAATATACATACAAGTAATATTTGAGTGTGAGGAAGATATTGCGGGCTTAGAGCCTGTACTGGAATAAAACTTATCGGAAGAAGGGCAGAAAACTTTGGATACAGTCGTTGAAAGACAATTAGCTTTACCGGAACCGGATTTTGCTTTAAACCTGTTCGGCACAAATGATAAGAATATAAAAATGATTGAAGACAGACTGGATGTTAAAATTACTGCCAGAAATGATGAATTGCATATAGCCGGCTTTGAGAGCCGGGCAGATATTGCGGTTGATATTCTGAATAAGCTAATGGTTATAGCAAAAAGCGGAGACAACATTACAGAACAAAATGTACGCTATCTTCTGGAATTAACCGAGGAGGAGCGGTTCAGCAATGAGAATATTCTGTTGGATGAAATATGTGTAACCTACAGAGGCAAACCTATTAAGTCAAAAACCTTAGGCCAGAAAAAATATGTGGAAGCTATGCGTAAAACCCCTATTGTTTTCGGCATAGGACCGGCAGGCACAGGCAAGACATTTCTCGCAGTTGCTCTTGCTGTTATGGCGTTCAGAAAAAAACTGGTAAGCCGTATTATTCTGACTCGGCCTGCAGTAGAAGCCGGTGAACGCTTAGGATTCCTTCCCGGTGACCTTCAGAATAAGGTAGATCCATATTTGCGTCCATTATACGACGCTCTTTATCAGATCATGGGTCCCGAAACCTATCATAGTAACCTTGAAAAAGGCATTATTGAAGTTGCACCTTTAGCATATATGCGGGGAAGAACACTCGATGATTCTTTTATAATCCTGGATGAGGCGCAGAATACAACACCGGAGCAGATGAAAATGTTTCTTACACGAATGGGTATAGGCTCCAGGATGGTTATCACTGGTGATATCACTCAGATAGACCTTCCGGGAGGCAGGTCGGGTCTCAATGAGGCCAGAAGAATTCTGAAAAACGTTGATGGGGTATCATTTGTGTATTTAACCGAGCGGGATGTAGTGAGGCACGAGCTTGTCCAGCGTATCATTAAAGCCTATGATAATGATTCAAAAGGGAGGGGCTTGTAATGGCAAAAAAGGTCAGGAAAAAAAAAGAGGTTAAGTTTTTTAAGCTGCTGAAAAGCAATTCATTTCAAAGGATCATTGTATTGACTCTTACCTGGCTGATATTATCGACAATAGTCGCATACGAAGCAGCTCCTGTAAAGTATAAACTGGAGGTAGGAGATATCTCCCAGTATGATATACAAGCGCCCAGAGATATTGAAAATACTATAAGGACAAGGCAAAATGCAGAAGAAAAGGCTTCAAAACTGGCACCGGTGATAATAGATATTGAAAATGCCAACAGTGATATGCTAAATGGTGCGTATGAGTATTTCGAAGGTCTGGAAAAGCTTATATCAGATATTAAAATGGACACTGAATACCAGACTCTTAATGAGAAAATACAGGAATATGACCAGGAAGGGGCATATGAGGTTCTTTTCGAACTGGACGAGCCTATATTGAGACTTATGCTGGCAGAGCAGGACGAAGAAAGTCTTCAGAATCTTAAAAATACGGTTATTAAGACAATAATTCCTGAGCTGACCAAAAAGAAACTGATGGAAGACAATCTGGCTATTGAGATATCAAGGGGGCTTGAATTTATAGGTGAGAGCCATCCGGGCATGCCTTTTAAGCCAATTGCAGCAGATGTCCTGCAGAAGGTAATCAAACCTAACAGCCGTATTGATGAAGAAGCCACAAAAGCCCAGCGTGATACGTATATCGAGAACTACATCAAGGAGAATCCTGTTATTATTTATAAGGACGAGAGAATAATAAGCAAGGATGATGTGGTAACAGAAGATAAATATGAAGTTTTAAAGGAGATCAATTACATAGACAGTGAGGGAAAGCCTGATTATCTTCTCTTTATAGCAGTTTTTATAATTATTTTGTTATTATTTATCAGTGCTTTTATGTATCTCAAAAACTTTCAGCCAAAGGTTTATTTTAATCGCAATTCAGTTTTTCTAATATGCGTTTCCATGCTTATTACAAGTTTATTTGCCTGGGTTATACGTGAATTTGTGCCTGATTTGTCTTATTTTATTATTCCGATTTTTATAGCGCCGGTATTGATAGCCATTTTCTTAGGTATAGAGTCGGCCATTACTATAAATATACTTCTTACCTTCAGCTTTTCGCTTATGGTGGGCGGAAACATTGAATTTATGATTATGTCTATATTAGGAGGCTCCTTTGCCGCCTTTTTTACTGCAAATGCCACTCAGAGAAGAAAAATATCCATGACAGGCTTTGCTTTAGGTTGCTTAAATGCATTGGTTATAATCTTGGTAGGTTTAATGGAAAAGAAGAGTCTGGAGACTCTCTTAAATGACGGAGGTCTTGCATTTGTTAACGGCCTTTTATCCATCATTCTGGCAATTGGTCTCTTGCCTTTTCTGGAGACTACCTTTAACGTGGTAACACCGTTAAAGCTCCTGGAATTAGCAGACCCTAATCACCCGCTATTAAAACGCCTTTTAATGGAGGCTCCCGGCACATACCATCATAGCCTTATGGTGGGAAATTTAGCTGAGGTAGCTACACGTGAAATTGGAGGCAATGCTCTTTTGGCAAGAGTAGGCGCATATTTCCATGATGTAGGTAAATTAAAGCGTCCATACTTTTTTAAAGAAAATCAAATGTCGGACAACCCTCATGATAAACTTACCCCAAACCTAAGCACCCTTGTTATTACATCCCATACCAAGGACGGTGAAGAACTAGCAGCTAAGTATCATTTGCCAAAAATAATCAGAAATATTATAACCCAGCATCATGGTAATACATTAGTTGCTTATTTCTATCATAAGGCATTACAAACGGATAAAACAGATGAACTCAAAGAAGAGAATTTCCGCTATGAAGGTCCGGTACCTGACACCCGAGAAGCTGCGGTAGTAATGCTGGCCGATTCGGTTGAAGCAGCTGTACGCTCTATGCCGGAAAAGACTCCCGGAAAAACCGAGGGGCTGGTGAGGAAAATTATTAAGGACAAGCTGGATGATGAACAACTAAACCGCTGCGATTTAACTTTAAAGGATCTGAGTATCATAGCCGACAGTTTCATGCAGGTCCTCAGCGGTGTTTATCATGAACGTCCCGAGTACCCTGAACTGGAAAAGAAAAAGAGCCTGGTAGAGCTTGATGACAGTATTTATAATACTCCTTAGAAAATAAAATGCCCGGAAAGGATAAAGTAAATGAAGCTGACAATATATAACCAACTGAAATCACAGGAGATATCAAGTGAAATCAGAAGACTGATTGAAAAGGCAGTTAAACTCTGTGTTAAAAAAGAGGACTTTCCATACCCTTGTGAGGCATCTGTTACATTAACAGATAATGAGAGTATAAAAGAACTGAACCTGGAATACCGTGGTATTGACAAGGCCACAGATGTACTTTCCTTTCCTTTAATTGAATATCTTAATGGTAAGCCGCAAATACAGCCGGTCGATACAGACCCGGATTCGGGACGGGTATTTTTGGGCGATATAATTATATCGGTGGAAAAAGCCTTTGAACAAGCTCAAAGCTATGGTCATTCAGTTGAGAGGGAATTATCATTTTTGGCTGTTCATGGTGTGCTGCATCTATTGGGATATGATCACGAAACTGAAGCTGATGAGAAACTTATGTTTTCTTTACAGGAAGATATATTGAACGAAATGGGGCTTTTCAGGAAATGAAGAATAAAAGTATTGACCAGAGCTTTAAGAATGCCTTTAACGGATTTTGTCAGGCCATTACTGACGAGCATAATATGAAAACACATGTAGTTGCGGCAATAATGGTTATAGCTCTGGGGATACTGTTTAATCTTGATACCCCCCGCTGGCTGGCAGTGATATTTGCAATAGGCTTGGTTTTTGCCTCTGAGTTATTCAATACTGCTATTGAATTGCTCACCGACATGGTAACAGCCGAATATTCCAAACAAGCTAAAAAAGTAAAAGACATCAGCGCAGCAGCGGTATTGGTA
>FZPS01000059.1_pt247 | contig 21870 bp, 12 predicted proteins | sample 1817821 | NCBI WGS metagenome assembly FZPS01 (sample SAMEA104158645, study PRJEB21678) | metagenome | place: Germany | collected 2015-04-21 | reverse complement strand
ATTCCGGTTTTTATTTTCATGTAATACCCGAAAAACCGATTATTGCATTTAAGGGTTTTCAGTATGGTGATAATCAAGGATTTCTTAGAAAGGACTTAAAGTTGAATTCTTTGATTCAGTTGTATGATAATGAGGGAGTTGGTTTTCAGTTAAATGCTCATATTGAGGATAGTACAAGACAAGTTGCTAATATAGAGGTTCAACAGATTGAGTTAGCCGAACTTGCTCGGGCAATTCCCTTTCTTCCTAATATTTCCGGATTATTTTCTATTGAAGCTAACACTTTTGATGTTGACAACTTCACTTTTATCTCTGCTGAGGCTTCAATTGATGAGTTGAATTATGAAAAGAATAGAATCGGGGATATCGCTTTGGGTATGAGTTGGTTTCCGGATGGAAAGGGAAATCATTACTTAGATAGTTATTTGCATCACGAAGGGAATGATGTTTTAGTGGCCGAAGGGAAAATAAATTTGATAGGGAAAGAGGAACAATTGGATGTTACAACTCAGCTCCAGCATTTTCCTTTAGTGATTCTTAACTCCTTTATTCCCGATGGATTATTGACTTTTCAAGGAGATCTGGATGGGGAGCTTGCTATAACAGGAAATACCACTAAGCCTGAGGTTAATGGTGGACTTGAATTGGATAGTGTTTCCATATATTCTCAGCATTGGGGGGTGAATTATTACTTTGATAATCGACCTTTGATGGTTGAGAAGAATCAATTAGCCTTTGATAATTTCTCCATCTATACTACGACAAAAGATAACCCGTTCCTCATTGATGGTGTATTAAGTTTTGTAGATCTATCAAACCCTGTTTTAGATGTCCAGTTAAAGGCTAAAGATTATGATTTACTGAACGCTAAGCGAACTAAAAAAAGCTTGGTCTATGGAAAAGTTGTAGTGGATGTTGATGCAAGGGTAAAAGGACTTCTTACAGAATTGGATGTGAGAGGTAATTTAAGTCTAAATAACAAGACAGATGTAACTTACGTTCTAAAAGATTCCCCTCTGACTGTTAAAGATCGATTAGGAGAATTAGTCACCTTCACTTCATTTAGTGATACTCTTTATGTAGAGGAAGATTCTGTTTCTCGTTCTTTAGGAGGCATGAGCCTACTTATGAATATTCATATTGACCCTACAGTATTATTGAAGGTGGATATCAGTGAAGATAGAAGTAGTCGTGTTAGATTAGAGGGGGGTGGAGATCTTACCTTACAATATACGCCACAAGGAGATTTAACTTTATCCGGCAGATATACATTATCGGGTGGTTTAATTCGCTACTCGTTACCGGTAATCCCTTTGGAGGATTTTAAGATTATAGCAAATAGCTATGTGGAATGGACGGGAAATCCAATGAATCCTAAATTGGATATTAAAGCTTCGGAGCGTTTACGAGCTTCGGTAGTAGACGAAAATGATAACTCACGGAAGGTGAATTTTGATCTCTCTGTCTTAATAAAGAATCGAGTGGATGACTTATCTTTAAAATTTGACATCGAGGCACCCGAAGATGGAGAGGTACAGAAGCTGTTAGCTACTATGAGCGAAGAGGAACGAATCAGGCAGGCGGTTGTTATGATGACGACAGGCCGTTTTATGGCTGCCGATGGTAAGGGTTCTTCTAGTGGGAATTTTGATATGGGAACGGCTTTAAATAGTGTATTACAAAGTCAAATAAATGCCATTTCTGATCAAATAGAAAATGTGAGTTTTAGTGTTGGTGTGGATGAGTATGATGAAACATCAGCCAGAGGAAAACATACAGATTATAGTTTTAGCTATTCTCAACGCTTCTTTAATAACAGAGTGCAAGTGGTTATTGGAGGGAAAGTTTCAACGGGAGAGAATGTGCAAAATGATGCAGAATCTTTTATTGATAATATATCCATTGAATATCGTTTGGATAACACAGCCACCCGTTATGTCCGTGTATTTCATAAAAAGAACTATGATAATATTTTAGAAGGTGAAATCATTGAAACGGGTGTGGGGTTGATCTTGCGGAGAAAAGTAGATCGATTAAGCGAACTTTTTATTTTTAAGAAAAAGAAAGACAAGGTTAAAGAAGAAAATGAACATAGATAAACGGAAAGATAAAAAATACACGCATCCTATTTACTTTCTCCTGGTTTTGTGCATCGTAGGCTTATTGGCAGCCTGTTCTACAACTAAGCACCTTCCGGAGGGAGAAGTTCTTTATGTTGGGCAGAAAAAAACTAACATCAATAATCCAACTCCCACTCCTATTGGGGAGATTGCAATTAAAGAGGTAAATGCTGCCATTAATAAGAAGCCAAACAACTCTTTGTTGGGAAGTGTTCAATATCGTTTTCCTTTACCTATAGGTCTCTGGTTTTATACTGGATTTAAGAAATATGAAAAGGGGTTTGGGAAGTGGGTTTTTAATAAATTTGCATCTACACCTATCTTGGTTTCCACAGTAAATCCGGATATACGTACTAAAATAGCTACAAATATTTTACATGATTATGGGTATTTTAGCGGGACTGCAAATTATGAGATTCTTCCCAATCCAAAGGATAGTCTAAAGGCTAAAATACAGTATTCCTTGAATATGGGAACTCCACATTTCGTTGATACTGTGTATTATGATTATGCTAAATTTAATAAAGTTACTTTAGATATACTTGAGCAGACTAGGAGAGAATCTTTAATACAAAGTGGAGATCAATTCAATGTGATTGCTTTGGATTCTGAACGTAACCGAATTAGTGGATTATTGCGAAATTTAGGCTATTACTATTTTAGACCTGGTTATCTGACTTATCAGGCCGATACAACACAGGTAAAGGATTCCATCAGTCTTAAACTGCTGCCGGTTAAAGGTTTGCCTAAGGAGGCTCAAAAGAGGTATTATATGGGGAATACAACTTTTCATCTTTATGGAAAAAATGGAGAACGGCCAAATAAGGAAATGCAATATCAGGATTTATCCATTCATTATTATGATAAGTTGAATTTGCGGCCAAAAATGTTGTATCGGTGGATCAATACCTATCAGTTTCCTTATTTCAGAAAAAGAAGAAGAAATAAAGACTGGCCCAATTATTATAGTCAATCACGTCAGGAGAAAACACAAGAGAAATTAAATGAATTGGGACTTTTTCGTTCTGTAGAACTTAAATATAGTCCACGTGATAGTGTAACGAACTCGGATACCCTTGATTTAGATATCATTACTTCATTTGATAAAATGTTAAATGCGGAGCTGGAGTTTAATTTAACCAAGAAAAGTAATGATCAAATGGGACCTGGTGCGGTGTTTTCTCTTACACGTAATAACGTATTTAAAGGAGGAGAAACGTGGAATGTGAAATTACGGGGTTCGTATGAGTGGCAGACTGGTAAAAAATCAGAAAAAAGTTCTTTGTTGAATAGCTATGAAATAGGACTTTCTACTTCCTTGGCTTTACCTAGATTACTATTTCCCACATTGCAGAAAAATGAGTATGATTTTCCAACGACGACAACATTTAAATTATATATTGATCAATTAAATAGGGCTAAGTTTTATAAAATATTATCCTTTGGAGGAAGTCTTTCTTACGATTGGAAACCTCGACTTACAACCCGACATCAGTTTACACTTTTAGACTTAAACTTTAATTTGCTTCAACATAAAACGGCCCGTTTTGACTCTATTATGAATGAAAACAGAATGTTAGCCATAAGTATGCAGAATCAATTCATTCCCAAAATGGAATATACCTATACTTATGATAATGCTCCAGTAAAAGGGTGGGTAAGAGAAAATCATGTTTGGTGGCAAACCACATTAAGTTCGTCAGGTAATCTGACCTCTTTGGTTTATAGAGCTTTTGGACAGCGTATGGATAAAGAGAATAAAGAGTTCTTTGGTGCACCTTTTGCTCAATTCTTAAAATTAAATACAGAATTAAGATATACTTGGAATTTTGCTCCCAATCAATCTCTGGCTATGCGATTCATCGGGGGTGTCATTGGTACCTATGGAAACTCCAAAGTAGCTCCTTATGCAGAACAATTCTATGTTGGAGGAGCTAATAGTATTCGTGCTTATACTGTGCGTAGCATAGGGCCGGGTAGCTATCATCCCGGAGAAAGAGGTCGATATACGTTTATCGATCAAACCGGTGACATACGTCTTGAGGCTAATATAGAATATCGTTTCCCTATTTTAGGGGATTTAAGAGGGGCCTTGTTTTTAGATGCAGGGAATGTGTGGTTAATGAGAAAAGATGAAGACAGGCCCGGTGCTCGGTTTAATTTAAAGAAACTTCCGGAGGAACTGGCATTAGGTACAGGATTTGGACTTAGATATGATTTGGATTTTTTAGTGATTCGTCTTGATTGTGGGGTAGCTATACATAATCCCTATAAAACGTCAAAAAGAGGATATTATAATATTGAACGATTTAAAGATGGTTTAGGTGTTCATTTTGCTATTGGTTATCCTTTTTGACCGAATATTTATATTCTTTTCTACATTTATAACTCGTATCTTACTATTAGTTTTATATCTTTGTGTATAAATTAATTTACATTATTACAATAAAACAACGTTATAATGAAACCAACTTTATTCGTTTTAGCTGCAGGCATGGGGAGCAGATATGGAGGACTTAAACAGTTAGATGGTTTGGGGCCTAATGGCGAAACTATTATGGACTACTCCATATATGATGCTATCCGTGCAGGATTTGGAAAAATCGTTTTTGTGATTCGTAAGGATTTTGAAAATGATTTTAAAGAAATTGTTTTGAAAAAATATGAGAATCATATTCCTACAGAATTAGTTTATCAAGATATTAATGATTTACCGGAAGGGTTCACTGCTCCTGTAGATCGTGTAAAACCATGGGGTACAAATCATGCTGTATTGATGGGTAAATCGGTTATTAACGAACCTTTTGCTGTTATTAATGCTGATGATTTTTATGGGCGTAATAGTTTTGAAGTTTTAGCTGAGGAGCTAAAGAAAATGGATGGAAAGAAAGATGAATACTGTATGGTAGGATATCGGGTAGGTAATACGCTTTCCGATAGTGGTTCTGTTGCACGTGGAGTTTGTGAAACTAATGCTGAGGGTTATTTAACTACAGTTGTTGAGCGTACATCCATTGAGCGTATTAATGGTAAGGTTCAATTTAAGGATGAAAATGAGAAAATGGTGGTCATAGAAGATAATACGCCGGTTTCCATGAATATGTGGGGTTTTACTCCGGATTATTTCAAACATTCCGAAAATTATTTTATTGATTTCTTAAAGAAAGAAATAGGGAATCCCAAATCAGAATTCTTTATTCCAATTGTAATCAATGATTTAATTCAAGAAGGAACTGCTAAGGTAAAAGTGCTTGATACTGAAAGTAAATGGTTTGGTGTTACTTATGCTGATGACAGACCTGATGTAGTTGCGAAAATTCAATCATTGATTGATGCAGGTGAGTATCCTGAGCAATTATTCTAAATATAAAATAGATCGATCTTAAAAAGAAGCCTCATTTTGGAGGCTTCTTTTTTTATATAGTTATTTTTTAAACAACAGTCTAGTTGAACTAATACGCTTGTTATTATATACGTGTAGAGTCCATATTCTACTATTTTCTTTATAGAGAATAGAGGGGAGATAAAGGTTTGTTCTATAAGAAAAAATAGATCCCAGACCGAAGGGTGGTTTAACCCAGACCGAGGGGCCTTCGATCCCAGACCCATTAGTGCTCTCTCCCAGACCGACGAAGTTAAGGAGATTAGATAGCTATAATCTGATTTTTATTATACTGAATTATATTCAAGAGGTCGGTTTGTGTTTTATCGAAAACCATTGCTCTAGGTAACCAGCAAAAATATTTATGTATCTTATGTCTATTAATTGCAAATAGTTACCTTTGATTTTAGAAATCGCTTTGCTTCAAACTTATGAAAAACAAAATAATTTTGCTCCTACTTGCTTTCTTTCCTATATTCATGGTAGCTAGTAATTCGCAGATCGACTCATTATTGCTGGTTTTAGATTCAACTATAGAAAATCGGGATTTTTATCATAAGCGCAAAGAGCAAAAGATTGATAGCCTTAAATATCTTTTGTTGAATGTGTCGAATATGGAAGAACAATATACCATGCTTACACATATCTTTGAAGAATATAATAAGTATAATCTTGATTCAGCTCTTCACATTGCAAATGAAAAATATAAACTAGCCGAATTACTTAAGAATAAGCACTATACTCGTCTGGCTGATTTGAATATCTCGGAAGTGTTAGGGCGTATGGGAATGTATAAAGAGGCATTAGATATTTTAGGCAGTATACCAAGTGATAGTCTAAATCAAGAGGTCAAAATTTATTATTATCATCTATACCATTCTTTGTACCTTTTATTAGAGGAAAATTCATTATCTCAGGAGGGTAAAAATAGTTATCATAGTTTGATCCTGAAATATAATGATTCTCTAATGCATACATTACCTCCTACAGATATTGCCCTGGCTACCATGGAAAAAGGAAAGTTGCTGTCCATAGGAAAATATAATGAAGCATTACAAGTATTGGATAGTTGTTTAACTGATCATGAGTATGATGAATCGATAGAAGGAATTCTAAATCATGAATTATCAGATGTCTATGAAAAAATGGGGGATATTGAGCAACAAAAGAAATATCTAATAATTGCTTCAATCCATGATTTAAAAAGAGGCGTAAGGAGTTATGTCGCTTTACGAAAATTAGCCGTATTGCTATATAAAGAGGGTGATCTTGAAAGGGCTAATACCTATATTAGATGTGCTATGGAAGATGCCATTGCATGTAAAGCTCGTTTTCGTACTTTAGAAATATCAGAAACCTTGCCAATAATTGCAGCTTCTTATCGTAAAAAAGAGGAACAGGATAGAAATAAATTAGTTGTATCCTTAATCCTGATCTCAATTTTATCATTTGTGCTTTGTATGAGTGTGATTTATACTTGGAAGCAATTAAATAAACTGTCTGTGGCTCGTAAAACACTTGATAAAATGTACAAGGAGGTGAAGAAAATGAATGATGAGCTAAATGAATTCAATGTGCAATTGACTGAGTCCAATTTAATCAAAGAAGAATATATTGGAACGGTTTTTAATCTTTGTTCTACATATATTAATAAGATGGAGTCTTTTAGAATCAAGATAAATCGTAAACTTAAAGCAGGGCAGGTTAAAGAAACTATTGACCAAACTAATTCTACAGATCTCGTTGCAATTGAATTAAAGGAGTTTTTCTATTTATTTGATGCTGTTTTCATGAATCTATATCCTGACTTTATTGAGGATATAAATGCTTTATTATTGGAAGATGAAAAGATCTATCCGAAAAATGAAGATATATTGTCTCCGGAGTTACGAGTCTTTGCTCTTATGAGACTCGGTATAACTAATAGTAGTAAAATTGCAAGCTTTCTACATTATTCCCCTCAGACTATTTATAACTATAAGTTGAGGGTTAAGAAAAAGTTAGCAGTGTCTCAAGAGGAATTTGCTGAAAAAATTCATATTAAATGGTAGTTTCTTTTGAGTTGAGCTCCTTTATCTGAAATGGAATTCTACTTTTCCTTGAAATAGGATTTATTTTATCTTTCTCTAAATGAGTGGATTATTCATTTTATCTAATTAAAAAATCTACTCTTTGTATCTACTCACCCTTTCAGTCCTTCTTTTTTCTCAATAAGTTTGTAATAGTATCTGGATTTTTTAAGCAGCATTTTATTTTCTGTTATTATGAAATATAACCTTAAAAAAATATCTATTATGAATTTTAATTTATTTATGAAAAGAAACTACAAGATTTCCCTGATTCTACTTCTTGGTTTTTTGCTGGTTCTTGAGCTACATGCTCAACAGTCTAATACTATTAGAATAACAGGGGTTGTTACTGATGCCACTACAAAAGATGGAGTTATCGGTGCCAGTGTAACCATTAAAGGAACTACTATTGGAGCGATAACCGATATTGATGGTAACTTTCAACTTAATGCTCCTACCGAAGGTACATTAATTGTATCTTTTATTGGATATAAGACAGAAGAAAGACAAATTGGAGCGGAACGTCATTTTAATATTGAATTGCAAGAAGACCTTGAGCTCTTAGATGAGCTTGTCGTCATTGGTTATGGCCAAGTAAAAAAAGGAGATGCTACAGGTTCATTAGCTTCTATTTCTCCTGATGAGTTAAATAAAGGGATGCAGCTGAAGGCACAGGATGCATTGGTTGGGAAGATAGCAGGTGTAAACATTGTACCCGGTTCAGGTGCTCCGGGTGATGGTGGAACGATTCGTATTCGAATGGGAGCCTCTTTGTCTGCTAACAATGACCCGTTGATGGTAATTGATGGAATTCCTGTGATGAATACCTCCATCAACTCCATAAACCCCAATGACATTGCTACTTTTACAGTATTGAAAGATGCTTCGGCAACAGCTATATATGGTTCAAGAGCTTCTAATGGAGTTATCATAATTACAACAAAAAAAGGAAGTTCGGATGGAGGTAAACCTAAGTTTAATTATAGTGCAAATTTCTCTGTCAGTGATGTAGTCGATTATGTAGATGTACTGAATACAGAGGAATTTATCTCTGAGTTCAGGGCAAATTCCGGAGCCCCTGATAATTATAAGTTAGGAAGTGCTTCAACCGATTGGCAGAAAGAAATTTATCGTGCCGCTTTTGGTACCGATCATAACTTATCCCTGACAGGTGCGGAGTTTAATATTCCATATCGTGTTTCCTTAGGATATACAAAACAGAATGGTATTGTCAAAGAGAACTCTTACGAACGTTATAATGCTAGTATTGGAATTTCTCCTAAGTTCTTTGACGACCACCTTTCACTCGATGTCAATCTAAAAGCCAGTCTTGAAAATGACCATCCCATATCCAGTGGAATCATTGGTACTGCCGCAACCTTCGATCCGACAAGACCTGTCTATGAGGAACACCCCAATAATATTGGTTTAGGTTATTATACTTGGCTTAATCAAGGAGCCCCCATTTCGATAGCTCCTAGTAATCCGGTTGCAGATCTTCACTTAACAAAGGCATTAGATAAAACCACACGTTCCATTGGAAATGCTGCGATTAACTATAAGATTCACGGATTTGAGGATTTAGTGCTTAATGCCAATTTTGGCTATGATGTTTATACCATAAAGAATGAGGAGAATGTACCTGCTCTGGCTCCATCGATGTATATTTCACACTTAAAGGATGGTACAGAGTTAGTTTCTAATGGTAAAAAAGAGTATAGAAATTATTTGATTGATCTGTATGCCAATTACAGTAAGGATTTGGGAGAGAAACACAACATCAGTGCCATGGCGGGATATGGATGGCAACGCTTTTGGGAGCGAGTGAATGAAACCAAGAATGATAAAGATGTAGAGGGGAATGTGTTTTTTAAATCGACTCACTCCGACAGAGAGCTTTATCTCTTGTCATTTTTTGGACGTATAAACTACTCTTTTGCACAAAAACTGCTTCTTACGGCTACTCTGCGTGCAGATGCATCTTCCCGTTTTGCAAAAGATAATCGTTGGGGCTATTTCCCTTCCGTAGCATTAGCTTATCGCTTGAATGAGGAATGGTTTTTAAAGGATATACAAGCTTTATCTGATTTGAAGTTGCGTGCTAGTTATGGTCAAACCGGGCAACAAGACATCGGGGGATATTACCAACATTTATCTAAGTATACAGCTTCTTATGATGACTCCCGTTATCAATTTGGAGATGAATGGATTACACTATATCGTCCGGATGGTTATGATCCTGATATTAAATGGGAAACGACCAGTACCTATAACTTTGGTTTGGATTATGGTTTCTTGAATAATCGTATTTATGGTAGCATTGATTTTTATACCCGTAAAACTAAAAACCTGTTGAATAAGATCTATGTTCCGGCCGGAAGTAATTTTTCAACTATAATTGATACCAATATTGGAAATATGAATAGTAAAGGATTAGAGTTGGCTCTTACTGCAATCCCTGTACAGAATGAAGATTGGGAATGGAGTATCAGTGGAAACTTTACTTGGAATTCATCCAAGATTACGAAACTCAATAGGTTCGATAGTGATGATACCTACGTTAAAACCGGAAATGCCGGTGGAACAGGGAGATATCTACAGGTCCATAAGGTGGGTGAAACCCCCAATACGTTCTTCTTGTTGCAACAAGCTTATGATGATAACGGAAAGCCACTCGATGGAAAATATATCGCAAAAGATGGTTCAATCACCTCAAGCGAAGAAGACGCTAATAAATACGTAACCGGTAAAAGCTCAAGAGAGCCCTATTATTTTGGTTTGTCTACTAAGTTGACTTATAAACAATGGGATTTGGGAATTAACGGACACGGAAGTGTAGGAGGATATGTATATAACTATCAGGCAGCTAAAAACTCGTATGATGGTATGTATGATGTGAATGGGGTATCTAATAATATATTCAGGTCGACCGTGAAGTCCGGATTTACTCAGGAACGTTTGTTTACTGATTATTTCTTGGAAAAAGCCAACTTCTTTAAATTAGATAATATTACCATTGGCTACTCTTTCAATAAGCTATGGAACACAGAAAGTAACTTGCGTTTAGCCTTCATCGTGCAGAACGTATTTACAATAACAAGCTATTCGGGCTTAGATCCTGAGATCTATAATGGAATTGATAATAACATCTATCAACGCCCTAGAACCTATATGTTTAGCTTAAATTTAAACTTTTAATTAGGAGGAATACTTATGAAAACAAATATAATATATAGTACAGTAATTGTTCTTATGTCTTTCTTATTCTCTGGCTGTTTGGGAGATTTAGATACAGAACCTCGGGATAAGAATGAACTGATAAAAGAAAAAGTGTATTCAACGACTACGGGTTATGAAGGTGTATTGGCTAAATGCTATGCTTCATTAATCTTAACCGGTCAGCAAGGAGGTGATGGAGGAAATCGAGATGAAATAGGAATTGATGAAGGTTACAGTGGGTTTACGAGAGCCTTATTCTATTTGCAGGTAGCTTCCACAGATGAAATTGCTTTACATTCCGGGAGTGGGCACGGTACTTTCTCAATGCTTTATATGAACTGGGATCCCTCCAATAAAGTAATGAGTTATCCTTATTATCGCCTCTTTATGTCTATCAGCTATTGTAATGAATTTCTCCGTGAATGCACAGAAGAGAAATTACATAGTAGAGGGTTGTATGAAGAGATGAAGGACGATTTCCTGTTTTATAGGGCTGAAGCTCGCTTTATCCGTGCCTATTGCTATTCCATGTTATGTGACTTATACGGTTCGGTTCCATTTATAGATGAAAAAATGGAGTTTAGTGGTGTTCCAATTCAGAAGGAGAGAAAAGAGATTTACGATTTTGTGGTAAGCGAATTGGAGGAAGTTGCTACTGAATTAAAAGAGCCTAAAACCAATCAATATGGCAGAGTAGATAAGGTTGCCGCTTGGTTTTTATTATCCCGTGTTTATTTAAATGCTGAGGTTTGGGCTAAGGAAAATCAATATGAGAAAGCCTATCGATATGCAAAACGAGTCATTGAAGAAGGCAACTACCCGTTGGCTGCAGATTATCGTCATATTTTCTTAGCAGATAATAATACTTGTACCGAGATTATCTGGCCTTTAGTTCAAGATGCAGATTATGCACAAAGTAGTGCCGGAACCAATTTTATGATTAAAGCTTTGGTTAATGGGGCTATGAATAATTATTATGAAACCGGTATTGGAACCAAAGGTTGGGGAAATGCTCGCGTAAAAACTCAATTAGTTGATAAATTTGATCTTTCTGATCAGTTGTTTGATAAAGCTGATACGTGGGGAGATCATAAGAAAGATAAGCGGGCTCAATTCTTTACAATTGGTCATACCAAAGAGACTTGGGTAGAAGGTAAAGGGTTCCAGAAAGAATTCAATAATGGGTATGCTTGCATAAAATGGCGTAACGTGAAGAAGGATAGGACTGAGTTGATTCCCGGTGGAACGACCTATTCCTCAGTGGATTTCCCCCTGTTTAGGACAGCTGATGCTTATTTGATGGCTGCTGAAGCTATTTTAAGAGGTGCAAGTGGAACTCCCTCTGAGGCCTTGGAGTATGTTAATGAAGTTAGAGATAGAGCCTATATGTCGGGTAAGTATGGAACAGATGAATCTGGTAGAATTGACTTGGCTGATTTGACTCTTGACTTTATTTTAGACGAACGTGCCCGTGAATTATATACTGAATTAATTCGTCGTACGGATCTTATACGTTTTGGCAAGTATACTAAAGGGTATAATTGGGATTGGAAAGGTAGTGATGGGCTTGCGGGAAATTATATTGGAAAAGATGTGGATGATAAGTATAATCTTTTCCCCATTCCTCAAGATGAATTCACTGTAAATCCTAATTTGGTACAGAACCCGGATTATGCTGAAAAATAAATATATTGACTTAAAGATATAACCTGAAAATGAAAAAACTGAGTTTTTTATTAATTACATTTATTCTAATCTGTGGCTCTATTGCGAGTCAGACTACAAAAGAAGAAGTTTTTGAAACCCTGGAGAAAACAGGAGGAGTCTATTATGTCTATCCGGATCATGAGATAATACCTCAAACAAAAGCTCCAAAAGGATATAGTCCTTTTTATATCAGTCATTTTGGACGACATGGTTCTCGTTATCTTATAAGTGATAATGATTATAAGTGGGTATTAGATCTATTGATGGATGCAAAAGAGAATAAGGCATTGACAGAGTTAGGTTTAGATGTGTGTAATAGGTTAGCGGAAGTATGGGTGGAGGCTGATGGACGAGGAGGAGACTTATCCCCATTAGGAGTCCGTCAACAAAGGGGCATTGCAGAACGTATGTATAAATCGTATCCCGAAGTTTTCTCAGATAAGGTGAAAATGGAGGCTCATTCTACGATGGTGGTTCGCTGTGCGATGAGTATGGATGCCTTTTGTGAACGATTGAAAGAATTCAATCCGACACTGGATATCACGCGTGAAGCGAGTGAGAAACATGTTAGATATCTTAATAATCATACCAAGGAGGCTATTTACTTCCGTGAAAACATATGGGAAGAGGAGTATAGAAAGTTTGAAGAAAAACATACCAATCCGGATCGTCTGATTAATTCTTTGTTTTCTGATCAAAGATACATCATTGAGAAAGTAAATCCTCATAATTTAATGTGGGGTCTTTATTGGATTGCAAGTGATATGCAAAATATGGAAACCGACTTATCATTTTATGATATTTTTGAGAAACAAGAGTTGTTTGACTTATGGCAATGTTTTAATTATAGGTTTTATGTGGCGGATGGTCCTTCTGCGAAAAGCAAAGGAATTATGGATAAAAATGCCATTCCGTTAGTAAAAAACATAATCAATAGGGCAGATGAGGTGATTGCTTCAAACTCTAAAGGGGCGGCCTTCCGTTTTGGACATGATGGTAATATTATTCCTTTGATATCATTCTTACATATTGAGAATTGCTATAATAGTGTTCTAGAGCCGGTAGAGTTTTATAAAGCATGGTCTAATTTTAAAGTGGCTCCAATGGGTGCCAATGTGCAGATTGTGTTTTACAGGAAAGATAAGTCAGATGATATTCTGGTTAAATTTTTGCATAATGAAAAGGAGGTGAAAATTCCACCCATTAAAAGTGACGTTTTACCCTATTATCATTGGACGGATGTGAAAGATTACTACTACTCTTTGATGGGAGAGTAATTGTCGTAAAGAGAAAATTTTGATCTACGAGCCGGCTTCCGAAATTGGAGGTCGGCTCGTCTTAATATCTTATTGCGATGTATCAATTTGTTTTTGTAGAGCTAGCTATCTGTAATTATTTTGATTAAAATAAGATATGTGTTGAGCTTTTCTTCTATTATTTTTTCACATCTTATCCTTGAACTCGCGTTATATTCCTATCTTTGTACCTCTTTTGAGGATTTAGGAAAGACAGCAAAGTCTAGAAGTAAAAAATATTAAAGTGATATCTGTTGAAAAATTAAAAGTAGAGTTTAACGCTCAACCCTTGTTTAGTGATGTTTCTTATGTGATTAATGAAAAAGATAAGATTGCTTTAGTAGGGAATAACGGAGCCGGAAAATCTACAATGTTGAAAATCATTGCCGGAATTCAGAACCCGTCAGCAGGAAGAGTCGCCATACCTAGAGATACGACAATTGGTTACCTGCCTCAGGTAATGAAGCTAGCTGATGACCGTACGGTAATGGAGGAGGTGAAACAGGCTTTCGGCTCTGTGATTGAACTGAAGAATGAGTTGGAACAAATGACTGTTGAGATGGCTGAACGCACTGATTATGAAAGTGAGAGTTACCATCAACTCATTGAGCGTTTTACTCAGGCAAATGAGCATTATTTGCTGATAGGTGGCACAAGTTATGAAGGTGAGATTGAAAAGACTTTACTTGGGTTAGGTTTTGAACGATCGGATTTCAGTCGTCCCACAAAAGAGTTTAGTGGGGGATGGCGTATGCGCATTGAGTTAGCCAAGATATTGCTTCAACGTCCGGATGTGCTTCTTTTGGATGAGCCTACCAATCATTTAGACATTGAGAGTATTGAGTGGTTAGAGTCTTTCTTGACAACCCAGGCTAATGCCGTTGTCTTGGTCAGTCACGATAGAACTTTTATAAATCGTGTAACGAACCGGACCATTGAAATCTCTTGTGGTCAAATTTATGATTATAAAGCGAAGTACGATGAGTTTCTAAAGTTGAGAAAAGAACGTAGGGAACAACAGTTACGTGCCTATGAAAACCAGCAGAAACAGATACAAGATACTGAGGCATTCATTGATCGTTTTAGATACAAAGCCTCAAAAGCTATACAGGTGCAAAGTCGCATAAAGCAGTTGGAGAAGCTTGAACGTATTGAAGTTGACGAGATTGACGGTTCTCGGTTGAGGCTTAAATTTCCTCCTGTAAATCGTAGTGGAGATTTTCCATTAATCTGTAAGGACGTCAAGAAATCTTATGGAGACCATTTGATTTTTGAGAATGTGAATTTCACCATCAATCGTGGAGACAAGGTGGCTTTTGTGGGAAAAAATGGAGCTGGAAAATCTACGTTGGTCAAATGTATTATGAATGAAATTCCTTTTGAGGGAAATCTCAAAGTAGGACATAATGTAAAGATTGGTTATTTTGCCCAGAATCAGGCTCAATTGTTAAATGAAGAATATACTGTTTTTGAAACCATCGATAGGGTTGCTGTAGGAGATATACGACTTAAGATTCGTGATATCTTAGGTGGCTTTATGTTTGGGGGAGAAGCTTCAGATAAGAAGGTCAAGGTTTTATCGGGAGGAGAAAGAAGTAGACTGGCAATGATAAAACTGTTGTTGGAGCCTGTGAATTTCTTGATTTTAGATGAACCTACCAACCATTTGGATCTGCGTTCAAAGGATGTATTAAAAGAAGCCATTAAAGACTTTGAAGGAACCGTAATCGTGGTAAGCCACGATCGTGATTTCTTGGATGGTCTGGTGTCTAAGACCTATGAGTTTGGTAATCAGAAAGTAGTTGAGCATTTAGGGGGTATTTATGATTTTCTACAAAAGAAAAGAATAGAAAATCTGAATGAACTCCAAAGAGAAGAGGAGCAAAAAGAAGCAAGAGCTGTTTCTGAAGAAGAGTCCGGATATCAGGCAAAGTTGGACTATGAAGAGCAGAAGAAACAAAATAGACAACTGAGGCGTTTAGAACGAGATGTGGAAATCTTGGAGAAAAAGATGAAGTCTTTAAGCAGCGAGCTTAAGGAAATGGAAAAGCAAATGGCTATTCCCGAAAATGCATCGGATGCCTCTTTGTTTATGAAATATGAAGAGTTGAAAAAAGAATATAAAAAAACAGAAGGCAATTGGGAGATAGCTTTTCTGGAACTATCGGAATTTAATGAGATTTAATTGATGAAATATGAAATTTAAAATTTATTTACCCGTGTTAGCTTTTGGATTAATGGCATTAGGCTGCAATTCACAAAAAAGTACAGCCTATACCTCAGGTATTCATTTAGAGAATTTAGACACTACTGCATTAGTAGGAGGTGATTTTTATCAGTATGCGTGTGGAGGTTGGATGAAAAACAACCCGTTGACTGATGAGTATTCACGTTTTGGTTCCTTTGACTTATTGGCAGAGAATAATAGAGAACAACTTCACGAGTTGATTACCGGTTTAGCTAAAGAAATCCATAACTCAGGCACCATAGCGCAGAAAGTAGGAGATTTATACAATGCTGCTATGAATGAGGAAAAATTAAACGCCGAAGGGATGGAGCCCATAAAAGCAGACTTGGAAAAGCTGGCTCAAATTACAGATCGTCAAGAGCTTTATACTACGTTGGCGGAAATGTATAAGAAAGGGATGTTTCCTTACTTCTATCTAATTGTTGGTGCTGACGATATGAATAGCTCAATGAATATTGTACAGACCTATCAAGGAGGTTTGGGTATGGGAGAGCGTGACTATTATTTAGAGGAGGAAGAATCTATCAAAGCTATACGTACTGCCTATGAAGAACATATATCAAAAATGTTCCAATTGGCAGGGTTTAGTGAAGCAGAAGCTATTAAAGCTCAAAAAGCGGTTATGGATATTGAAACAGCTATAGCTAAGATCTCCCGTTCTCGTGTTGATTTACGTAATCCTCATGCCAATTACAATAAATTTAACCTTGATGTGATTAAAGAAGATTATTCCACTTTTGATTGGGACTCTTTCTTGACTACAGTAGGGTTATCTTCCATTCAGGAAATTAATATTGGTCAGCCCGAAGTGATGAAAACTGTATGTCAATTAATTCACTCAGAGCCTTTAGATAAACAGATAGCCTATTTGCAATGGAACTTAATTGATGCTGCTGCAGATTATCTAAGTGATGATTTTGTGAATCAAAACTTTGAGTTTTATGGAAAGACCATGTCCGGTACAAAAGAGTTGCAACCTCGCTGGAAACGTGCAGTATCATCTGTTAATGGTGCTTTAGGTGAAGCCGTAGGACAAATGTATGTAGAAAAATATTTCCCTGAAGCAGCAAAGAAACGTATGCTTGAGTTAGTGGGAAATCTGCAAGAGGCTTTAGGTGAACGTATTCAAGGGTTGCCTTGGATGAGTGCTGACACTAAGAAGAAAGCACTTGAGAAACTGGCAACATTTCATGTGAAAATAGGTTATCCCGATAAATGGAAAGATTACACCTCCTTAGCTATATCGGATGATAGTTATTGGGCAAATATAAAACGGGCTAGTGAGTGGAGTTATGCCGAAATGATTGCGAAAGCCGGAAATCCGGTGGATCCTGACGAGTGGTTCATGAACCCACAAACGGTTAATGCTTATTATAATCCAACAACCAATGAAATTTGCTTCCCTGCCGGTATTCTACAATATCCGTTCTTTGATATGAATGCCGATGATGCCTTCAATTATGGAGCCATTGGGGTAGTGATAGGACATGAAATGACTCACGGTTTTGATGACCAAGGCCGTCAATATGATAAGGATGGAAATCTAAAAGATTGGTGGACGGAAGAAGATGCTGAAAACTTCAAACAAAGAGCTCAGGTTATGATTGATTTCTTCAATGATATAGAGGTAGCAGAAGGTGTACATGCTAATGGAGAATTTACCTTAGGAGAGAATATTGCTGATCATGGTGGTTTGCAAGTGTCTTATCAAGCATTTAAGAATGCAACAAAAGACAAAGCCTTGGAGAATAAAGATGGCTTCACACCTGAACAACGCTTTTTCTTGTCTTATGCCAATGTCTGGGCCGGTAATATTCGTCCTGAAGAAATCTTGCGTTTAACAAAAATTGATCCACACTCTTTAGGAGAATGGAGGGTTAACGGAGCTTTACCACATATCAGTGCGTGGTATGACGCCTTTGGAATTACAGAAAACGATGCGATGTATATAGCTCCGGAAAAACGGGTATCCATCTGGTAGAAGTATATTTGTATCAAGTTATTATAAAAAGTGTTAGTCTCTTTTAGACTAGCACTTTTTTGTTTAGATTTGGTGGCTATTATGTAAAGAATAAAAACAATATTTTGTAACTTTGCACATCAATCACTTAATATGCAATTAAATGTCTGAATTAAAAAAAATCAAAACGGCTTTAGTCTCTGTCTATCATAAAGAGGGGTTAGATGACATAATTAATAAACTCCATGCTGAAGGAGTAGAGTTCTTATCGACCGGAGGTACCCGTCAATTTATTGAATCCATGGGAATCCCTTGTCGTGCTGTAGAAGATTTAACCTCCTATCCTTCTATCTTAGGGGGGAGAGTGAAAACCTTACATCCCAAAGTGTTTGGTGGAATTCTTTGTAGAAGAGATAACGAACAAGATCTTCAACAGATTGATAAATATGATATTCCGGAGATAGATTTAGTCATTGTTGATTTATATCCTTTCGAGGCGACTGTTGCATCAAAAGCAAGTGAATCAGATATCATTGAGAAAATTGACATAGGTGGTATTTCTTTAATACGTGCGGCGGCAAAGAACTACAAGGATGTACTTATCGTGGCTTCTCAAGATCAATATAAGCCTTTTTTGGATATGTTGATGGAACATGGAGCAACAACTTCAATAGAAGAGCGTCGTTGGATGGCTAAGGAGGCATTTGCTGTTTCCTCTTATTACGATTCGGCCATTTTTAATTATTTTGATAATGGTCACGGTTCAGCTTTCCGTGGTGCATTTGATAATCAGAAACCCTTGCGTTATGGTGAAAACCCACATCAAAAAGGCTTTTTCTATGGTAAGTTAGATGAAATTTTTGATCAGATTCATGGGAAGGAAATCTCATATAATAATTTGTTAGACATTAATGCTGCCGTTGGGTTGATTGATGAATTTGATGATTTGACTTTTGCTATCTTGAAACATAATAATGCTTGTGGACTGGCTTCTCGTTCAACTGTTTTAGAGGCTTGGAAAGATGCTTTGGCCGGTGATCCGGTTTCTGCCTTTGGAGGAGTGTTGATCACGAATGGTGTTATAGACAAAGAGAGTGCCGAAGCTATCAATGAGATATTCTTTGAAGTCATCATAGCCCCGGATTATGATGTGGACGCTCTTGAGGTTTTGGGACAAAAGAAAAATCGAATTATTTTGGTTAGGAAAGACGCTCAATTGCCTAAAAAACAGTTCCGTTCCCTGTTGAATGGAGTTTTAGTTCAAGAGAGAGACTTAAAAATTGAAACTATTGAAGATCTGACGGTTGTAACAGAAAAAGAGCCTACGCAGCAAGAAATTTCAGATATGTTATTTGCAAACAAGATTGTAAAAAATAGTAAATCCAATGCTATTGTATTAGCAAAGAATGGTCAACTTTTAGCGAGTGGTGTGGGACAGACCTCAAGAGTTGATGCGTTAAGACAGGCCATTGAAAAAGCTCGCTCGTTTGATTTTGACTTGAATGGTGCTGTTATGGCTTCAGATGCATTCTTCCCCTTCCCTGATTGTGTTGAGATAGCACATGAAGCCGGTGTGATTGCCGTTATCCAGCCGGGAGGCTCTATTCGAGACAATTTAAGTTTTGATTATTGTAATGAGAATGGGATTTCAATGGTAACAACCGGGATTAGACATTTTAAACATTAATAACAGACTTATTGATACTTTTTGAGAAAAGTATTCAGTATAAACACAACCAATGTTATGGGATTTTTTTCTTTTACTCAAGAAATAGCAATGGACTTAGGCACTGCAAACACCCTGATTTTAAATGGGGGAAAGATTATTGTAGATGAGCCTTCCGTTGTGGCTTTGGATCGCCGGACAGATAAAATGATTGCTGTGGGTGCTAAAGCAAAGATGATGCACGAAAAAACACATGATAAAATTCGGACGATACGTCCTTTACGTGACGGTGTAATAGCCGATTTTTATGCTTGTGAACAGATGATTCGTGGAATGATAAAAATGGTGAATTCGCGTCATCGTTTATTTTCTCCTTCTCTTAGGATGGTTATAGGGGTTCCCTCTGGAAGTACAGAAGTTGAACTTCGTGCTGTACGCGATTCTGCTGAACATGCTGGTGGACGAGATGTCTATTTGCTGTTTGAACCTATGGCTGCTGCTTTGGGGATAGGTATTGATGTGGAGATTCCTGAGGGTAATATGATTGTGGATATAGGTGGAGGTTCAACAGAGATAGCGGTTATATCATTAGGAGGAATTGTTTCAAACAACTCGATTCGTATTGCCGGAGATGATTTTACTTCAGATATTCAAGAGTATATGAATAGGCAACACAATGTGAAGGTGAGTGAGCGGATGGCTGAGCGTATCAAAATTAATGTGGGGGCTGCTCTTACCGATTTAGAGGATAATGCACCGGAGGATTATATTGTTCATGGGCCTAATAAGATAACGGCTCTTCCAATGGAGATTCCGGTATGTTATCAAGAAGTGGCTCATTGTTTAGAAAAATCCATATCTAAAATAGAAACAGCTATATTAAATGCTTTAGAAAACACACCCCCGGAACTATATGCCGACATTGTGCACAATGGGATTTATTTAGCCGGAGGAGGTGCTCTATTAAGAGGGTTAGATAAACGTTTAATGGATAAAATAAATATTCCTTTTCATATTGCTGAAGATCCTTTGCAATCAGTAGCTAAAGGTCTGGGAATAGCTTTGAAAAATGTAGATAAGTTTTCATTCTTAATGAGATGATTAACTGATTCACTATTTTATTGGTGAATGGGGTCTAAACTTTATTATGCGCAACTTACTCGATTTTCTCATTAAATACAATTACTGGTTTCTCTTTATATTATTGGAGATAGCCAGTTTTGTTTTATTGTTTAAATATAATAATTATCAACATAGCATTTTTTTTACCTCTGCTAATGTCATAACGGGCAAGGTTTATGAGTTATCGAGTAAGGTTGTTTCTTATTTTCATTTGCAATCAGTAAATGATGATTTGTTAGATCGAAATGTCTATCTAGAACAGCAATTAGCAAATCAATCTATACAAGAAAGAATTAACTCTGATGATTTTCTAGAGCACGACTCCTTATCTAATTATAAGTTGTACAAGGCGTATGTTATCAATAATAGCTTAACGCAGGTCAACAATTTCATCACTTTAAATAAAGGCTCATCAGACGGGATAAAACCGGAGATGGGGGTGATTGATGGAAATGGTGTAGTTGGCATTGTCTATAAAACCTCAAGGCATTATTCTGTTGTGATATCTTTATTGAATAGTCTGTCTAATTTGAGTTGTAAAATCAAAGACAGTCAATACTTTGGACATTTATATTGGAAACCGGGTGATGCCCAACACGCCTTTTTAACAGACTTACCTCGTCATGCTAAGTTTAGTTTGGGAGATACCATTGTTACCAGCGGGTATTCTGCTGTTTTCCCTGAGGGACTTATGGTAGGAATGGTTGATGATATGTTAGATTCTGAAGATGGTTTATCTTATATGCTAAAAGTTAGGTTAGCTTCTAATTTTGGAACATTAGGTAATGTTCGTGTTATTGAGAACATAAATCAGAAGGAACAAAGAGATTTAGAAGGGTTGATAGATCGATAATTTATGAAAGAAGGATTAAATAGGCTGGCTTGGTGTGTGGGACTTGTATTACTTCAAGTCTTAATTTTGAATCATATTCATATTGCAGGATACGCTACTCCTTTTTTATATATTTATGTGATACTAAAATTCCAATCGGATGTTTCGCGTAATAGTCTTCTATTATGGGGTTTTTTCTTAGGTTTATCTGTAGATATGTTTTCTAATACAGCAGGAATGAATGCCATTG